>ERZ773067.145-NODE-145-length-44923-cov-12.610769_pt1 | contig 44923 bp, 30 predicted proteins | sample MGYA00580622_ERZ773067 | MGnify/ENA primary metagenome ERZ773067 (study PRJEB29015, sample SAMEA2737998) | human oral metagenome | biome: human oral; feature: human-associated habitat; material: dental | place: China | collected 2113 ...
CGAGTGCGCGACGGTGCACCGCGCGACGGGCGAGGGCGAGGAGACACGCATCGGCGACGACTGTCTGCTGATGGCGTATACGCATATCGCACACAACTGTGTGCTTGGCAACCGCATCATCATGAGCAATGCAGCGATGCTCGCGGGGCACGCGATCGTTGAGGACGGCGTCGTGATCGGCGGCATGGCGGGTGTACACCAGTTTGTCAAGATCGGCCGCAATGCGATGATCGGCGGAACATCGAAGCTCGTGCAGGATGTTGTGCCGTTTACAATGGTGGACGGACATCCAGCGCGTGCCGTGGGGCTGAACAGCGTCGGCATCTCGCGTGCAGGCATTCCGATTGACGTGCGCCGCCGCATCAAACAGGCATACAAGATTCTCTATCGTTCGGGGCTGAATCTCACACAGGCGATTGCAGTCATCGAGCAGGAGGTGGACTCCTGCGAGGAGGTCGATCATCTCCTGCGCTTCCTCCGCAATGCGGAGCGTGGAATCTGCCGCGAACGTCATGAGGATGAGTGAGGGATAAAGCATGGAAAAACTGGGTCTGCTCGCGGGTGTTGGGCATCTGCCCGCCGCATGTGCACGCGCAGCACGTGCGCTCGGTTACGAGGTGCACGCGATTGCCCTGCTGCCGGACTGCGATCCGGAGCTGAAGGATGCGGCGTCGGTCTACCGTGAGATCAGCATCGGCTCGATTGGTGCGATTCTTGCCTATCTTCAGCAGGAGGGCATCGGCAAGGTCACGATGATCGGCAAGGTGACGAAGGAGCTTCTCTTTACGGGGGCAATTCAGCCCGATGAGATGCTGCGCAGTATGCTCATGCAGCTGCCGAACCAGAACGACGATACGATTATGATGATGTTCGTCGGTGCTCTCATGAAGGTCGGCGTGACACCGCTCGACCAGACGGCACTCATCAAGCCGCTGATGCCGTCGGCGGGCGTGCTGACAAGTCGTGCCCCGAGCGATGCCGAGCGTGCGGATATGGAGTATGGTCTGCAGATGGCGCGCGAGATCGGACGGCTCGATGTGGGACAGACCGCCGTGGTGAAGAACCGCGCGGTGATGGCACTCGAGGCGATCGAGGGGACGGATGCGTGCATTCGCCGCGGCGGTCAGCTCGCGGGCGGCGGTGCGGTCGTCGCAAAGGCGGCAAAGCCACAGCAGGACAGTCGTTTCGATGTGCCGGCGGTCGGACTGGATACGATCGAGTCGCTCGTCGCGGCAAAGGCATCTGCACTCGTCATCGAGGCGGACAAGACGCTTTTCATCGACAGGGAGCGTGCGGTGGCACTCGCTGAGGCAAACGGCATCACGATTGCGGCGATGCAATGAATATAAGGAGGTCTTGCCCACTTGAAAATCATGCTTTCGGCGGGGGAGACCTCGGGCGACCTTCACGGGGCAGCGCTTGCGCGTGAACTGCGTGTGCTCGACCCCTCTGTTTCGTTGATCGGTTTCGGCGGCGCAGAGATGGAGGCGGCGGGTGTCGTCCTCCGTCAGAACTATGTGAACTACAACATCATGGGGATCTCGGCAGTTCTCATGAACCTTAGGCGGATCTTTGCCCTCCTTGACGATCTTACACGGCTCATGGAGGAGGAGCGTCCGGATGTGCTCGTCATCATCGACTATCCGGATTTTAATTGGCGGCTCGCAGCGCGGGCGAAAGAGCGGGGGATCCCCGTTTTTTCTTATATTCCGCCCTCTGCGTGGGCGTGGCGCAAGGGACGTGCAAAGTCCTGTGCCGCACTCGCGGATGAGATCGTTGCGATCTTCCCTCATGAACTTCCGCCCTATGAGAAGGCGGGGGCAAACATCTCCTTTGTCGGCAATCCACTCGTTGATACGGTACATGCGGAGATGGGGGCGGAGGAGGCGCGAAGCCACTTTGGCATCCGTACGGAGGGTGTACCAATCCTTCTGATGCCCGGCAGCCGCCGCGAGGAGATCGAGCGGCTGCTCCCGCCCATGCTTGGTGCGGCAGAGATCTTGGCAGCGTGCGACTCTGCGCGACGATTTTTCCTGCCCGTGGCGGGCGGCGTGGATGTCGCGCAGATCAAGAAACATCTTGAGAACTCCTCTGTGGAGGTCACGCTCACGCACGATGCACGCTATGCACTCATGGGCATTGCACGCGCGGCAATCGCGGCATCGGGGACGGTCATCATGGAGGCGGCAATCATGGGGCTGCCTGCCGTTGTTCTCTACCGTATGTCCGCGCTCTCCTACCTTGTCGGGCGGCTGCTTGTCGACGTACCGCGCTTTTCTCTGCCGAACATCCTTGTCGGAGAGACGTTTGAGACGGAGCTGCTGCAGGATGCCGTGCAGCCCGCACGCATTGCCGAGGCCATGGAGCGGATCATCGCAGACGGCACGGAGCGTGACTACGTGACGGAACACCTTGCGCGTGCCGTCGCGCTCCTCGGAGAGCCGCACGCCGCCCGCCGCGTCGCAGAGAAGATTCTCGCGCTGGGGAAGCACGCATAATACATTTTCCACTAGGAGAACTATGAAGAATTATACGAGACTGCTCGCCTATATGCGGCCGTACGTGAACAAGTTTGCTCTTGCGATCGTGTGCATCATTCTCGCCTCAGGGGCGAACCTCTATGTCCCGTGGATCATCAAGGACATGATCGACGACGTGCTTGCCGATAAGAATATGGCGCTTCTGAACGCCATCTGCATCGGCATCGTCGTCATCTTTTTCCTGCGCGGGATTTTTTACTTTGGGCAGTCCTATCTCGTCTCCTACATCGGGCAGAAGGTCATCATCGACGTGCGCGAGGTCATGTTCCGAAAGTTCCAGCGGATGCCGCTCGCATACTATGATCGTCACCAGACGGGTGAGATCATGAGCTTCGTCACAAACGACGTTGCCGCGATCCAGTCCGCGCTCGTGGACAACCTTATCGATCTCGTAACGGAGGGCTGTATCCTCATCGGCTCGCTCGTCCTCATGTTCTACCTCGATTGGAAACTCTCTCTCCTGACGCTCGTCGTCATTCCGATGGTCGGGCAGGCGATGAAAATTTTCGGACGCAAGATCAAGAAGTCGAGCAATGTCATTCAGGAGCGTCTTGCCGAGATTACGGCGCTCCTGCAGGAGAGCTTTTCCGCAACGCGGGTCGTGAAATCCTTTGTGCGCGAGGACTATGAGATCGACCGTTTCGTCCGCAGCAATCAGCGCAATTTCGACGCCGTGATGAAGAATGTGCAGCAGACGAGCATGCTCACGCCGACGGTCGAATTCCTTGCGGCGATCGCCGTCACGTTCATTGTCTGGTTCGGCGGCTATGAGGTTGTCAACGGCGACATCACGGCGGGTGCGTTCGTCGCGTTCCTCACGTACGCTGTCAACCTCGCAAATCCCGTCAAGCGGCTCTCGCGCATCTACGGAAACCTGCAAAAGGCGATGGCGGCGGTCGACCGTGTATTCAGCGTGGTCGATCTTGAGGAGAGCATTACGGACAAAGCGGACGCACAGGTACTTCCGCCCGTAGAAGGGCGCGTGCGGTTCGAGAATGTGACGTTCTCCTATAAGGAGGGGCGGCGTGCGCTCGATGGCATCTCGCTCGAGGCGGCACCGGGCGAGATGATTGCCTTTGTCGGCCCCTCGGGTGCGGGAAAATCCACGATCGCAAACCTCATTCCGCGTTTCTATGAGGTGGACAGCGGTACGATCACCGTTGACGGACATGACATCCGCGACGTGACGCTTGCATCTCTGCGCGGGCAGATTGGCCTTGTGCCGCAGGAGACGATGCTGTTCTCCACGACCATCCGCGAGAATATCCGCTATGGGCGACTCGATGCGACGGATGCGGAGATCGAAGAGGCGGCGCGTGCGGCGAACGCACATAACTTCATCATGGAGCTCGAGCACGGCTATGATACGCAGATCGGTGAGCGCGGCGTCAGCATCTCGGGCGGGCAGCGGCAGCGCATTGCGATTGCGCGTGCGATCCTCAAAGATCCGCGCATTCTCATCCTTGATGAGGCGACCTCTGCGCTCGATACGGAGAGCGAGAAGATCGTGCAGGCGGCGCTCGACAATCTCATGGTCGGACGCACGAGCTTTGTCATTGCACATCGTCTCTCGACGGTCTTTAACGCTGACCGCATCTACGTGATCGACGGCGGCCGCATCGTGGAGCAGGGGGCGCACGAGGAGCTCCTGGCAAAGGGCGGGCTCTATCAGCATCTCTATGACATTCAGTTTCGGGGAGAGTGATTATGAGATTTCTGTATAACTTAGCGGCAATCCTCATCGTCACCATCATCATACCGATCTTCATGCTGCGCGCGACACGCGAGCGCGGCTTTGTGGAACGCATCAAGCAGAGCTTTGGATTCTACCCGCAGGACACGATTGACAAGGTCGCGGGCAAAAATGCGATCTGGGTACACGCGGCATCCGTCGGCGAGATCGTGGCGACGAGCCCTCTCGTGCGCGAGTTCCGAAAAATGTTCCCGGACAGCCCCATCCTCGTTTCGGTTGTCACGACAGGCGGCTACGAGATGGCACACCGCATCATCAAGGATGCGGACGCGATCATCTACTTTCCGCTCGACCTGCCCTTTCTTGCCTCACGCGTCGTGGGACGCATCCGTCCACGCGTGTTCCTGCCCGTGGAGACGGAACTCTGGCCGAACTTCCTGAAGAAGGCAAAGCAGCTTGACGTGCCCGTCATGATGGTCAACGGGCGCATCAGTGACCGCAGTGTCAAGCAGTACAAATACCTGCTCGGGATGCTGCGCGAGATGATCGGAACGGTGAAATGCTTTGCTATGCAGTCGAGCATTGACGCTGACTATATCATGCGTCTCGGCGCACCGCGCGAGCTCGTCACGGTCACGGGCAACACGAAGTTTGATCAGGCGTATACGAGCGTCAGCCCCGAAGAGCGGGCGGCGCTCATTCAGGAGCTTGGGCTCACGGGGGCGAGTCATATCATGATCGCGGGCTCAACCCATCGCGGCGAGGAGGAGCTGGTACTCGCGGCGTTTGCCGCCGTGCGCGAGCGTGAGCCGAATGTGCGGCTGATCATTGCACCGCGTGAGGTACTGCGTACGATCGAAGTCGAGCACCTCTGTCACAAGGCGGGCTTTACCGTCAATACCCGCAAGAACCTGCAAAAGGGAGCCGAGGGCGGCGAGGACATCGTCATTCTCGACACGGTCGGCGAGCTCGGGCGCGTCTACGGACTTGGTGATGTGATCTACATCGGCGGCAGCCTGATTCCGCACGGCGGGCACAACATCCTCGAACCGGCGGCACACGGCAAGGCGATCATCGTCGGCAACCAGATGTTCAATTTCAAGGACATCCACGCACTCTTCCGCAACCGCAGTGCCGTTGTGACCGTCACGAACGGGGAGGAACTGACGCGCGAGACGCTGCGCCTCTTTGGGGATGCTGCCGAGCGGGAACGCCTCGAGCGTGAGACGCTTGCCATCATCAATGAGAACAAGGGTGCATCTGCGAAGTCTGCGCAGATTCTTGTGGATATGCTTGCGGCGTACGAGACACGGCGTGCCCTTCGTGCGCAGGAGCGCATCAGTGCCCATCGGGTGCGCGCGACGCAGAAGGTCGCGAACTTCCAGACATACTTCATTGATCTCGTCCATGACAAGGACGTACGCGGCGTTTCGCGCAGGCTTATCATGGGGGTGTTCTATGCCTTCTCTCTCATCTACGAGCAGCTCGTCAATCTGAAGCTGACGATGTATCGCCTCGGCTGGGCGAAAAAGGAGCAGCTGCCCTGCTTTGTCATCAGCCTTGGCAATGTCACAGTCGGCGGTACGGGCAAGACACCGACAGCACAACACCTTGCACGCGCGATTCACGAGATGGGCTATCGTGTCGCAATTCTCAACCGAGGCTACCGCGCGAAGTGGCGCGGTGAGGTTGGCATTGTCTCCGACGGGCATACACTGAAGATGGATGCGGAGACGGCGGGAGACGAGGCGTTCATGCTTGCAAAGCATCTGCCGGATGTGCCCGTGCTCATTGGTCCGCAGCGCGCCGTGACGGGGCGCTATGCGATCGAGCACTTCGGCGCAGAGGTGGCGATCCTCGACGACGGCTATCAGCACTGGCAGCTCGCGCGTGATATGGATATTCTCCTCGTGGACGCGGTGAACGTGTTCGGCAATGGCTATCTCCTGCCGCGCGGCACACTGCGTGAGCCGCTCTCACATATCGACCGCGCGGATGTCTGCCTTATGACAAAGGTCGATCAGGCGGCACCGGGGGCGATTCAGCATATCTGGGAGACGTTCCGCAGCTACAACCAGGACGGGCTCATCATCGAGAGTATTCATCAGCCGCGCCAGTTCGTGCGGCTCTCCGACTGGTACGAGGACATCGCTGCGGGCGGCGTTCCCGCCACTGAGATGGAGGGCAAAAAGGTACTCGCTGTCTCCGCGATCGGAAACCCCGCCTCGTTTGAGCAGACGCTTGCCGATCTCGGGGTTGAGATGGTCGAGAGCATGCGTTACCCCGATCACCACGACTACGGTGAACGCGATATGGCGGAGGTGCTGTACCGCGCGGAGACGCTTGGAGTCGAGGCGATCGTCATCACGGAGAAGGATGCGGTGAAGGTGCCGGCGGATGTTGTACGCGCAAAGTGGCGCATCCCGATGTATGTTATTTCGGTCGAAGTGACGTTCCAGAAGGGGCAGGAGGAGTTCTTCCATGCACTCGAGGAGCAGCTTGCGGCGAAGCTGAGACCTGCGGTTTAGTATAGTCTTGTGAAGGTGATTGTATGAAAGTTCTCTGCATTATTCCCGCGCGCTACGCATCCACGCGGCTGCCGGGGAAACCCCTGCGCGAGATTGCGGGCAAGCCCATGATCGTTCGTGTCTACGAGCGCGCCGTGCGGGCAAAGCTCGTGCAGGACGTTGTTGTCGCAACGGATGATGAGCGCATCCGTGCTGCCGTCGAGGAACACGGCGGACGCGCCGTCATGACGCGTACCGATCACGCGACGGGGACGGATCGTCTCGCCGAGGTCGCAGAGAAGATGCAGGATTATGACCTCATCATCAACGTGCAGGGCGATGAGCCTCTCATCGACCCTGCCGTGATTGACGCGCTTGTTGAGCCCTTTCTCGCAGATGAAACGCTGCCGATGGCGACGGCAAAGACGCTCCTCGCAGATGAGGAGGAGATGGCAAATCCGAACAACGTCAAGGTCATCACAGACCTCATGGGCAACGCTCTCTATTTCTCACGTGCCCGTATCCCATATGCGCGGAATGCGGGGGCAAAGGTATACAAGCATATCGGCATCTATGCCTACCGCCGCGATTTTCTGCTTGATTACGCACGTATGGCGCAGACCCCGCTCGAGCTTTCCGAGTCCCTCGAGCAGCTGCGCGCGCTCGAGAACGGACACACGATCCGCGTCATCGAAACGGACGCTGTCTTTATCGGCGTCGACACGGAGGACGATCTCGCGGCGGTCAACGAAGAGTACATGAGACGTGGGATTCATTGACCTTTTCGCGTGAAAATTCTATAATAATGATTGTGAATTTCGCATTTCATAGATGCAGATGATGACACGATTGTTGAAAGGAGCCATGAAGATGAACAAAGTGAAGCTGGCGAATTTTGAGATCGGCGGCGGTGAGCCGCTGGTACTTCTTGCAGGACCCTGCGTCCTCGAAGGACTCGAGCACTCGCTCATGATCGGGCGCGGCATCAAGGAGATCACGGATCGTCTCGGCATTCCCTATGTATTCAAGGCATCCTTTGACAAGGCGAATCGATCCGCCTACCACAGCTTTCGCGGCCCGGGACTGGAAGAGGGCGTAAAGATTCTGGGGCAGATCCGCGCGGAACTTGGTGTGCCTGTCGTGACGGACATTCACGAGACCTCGCAGGCGGAGCCTGTCGCGAAGGTCGCGGACATCCTCCAGATCCCCGCGTTCCTCTCGCGTCAGACCGACCTTCTGCACGCGGCGGCGCAGACGGGAGCTGTTGTCAACGTGAAGAAGGGACAGTTCCTCTCGCCGAACGATATGCGCAATGTCGTCGATAAGATTCACGAGAGCGGCAGTGACCGCATACTGCTCACGGAGCGCGGCGAGAGCTTCGGCTACAACAACCTCGTTGTGGATATGCGCGCATTTCCGATCATGCGCAGCTTTGGCTACCCTGTGATCTTCGACGGCACCCACAGCGTACAGCTGCCGGGCGGTGCTGGAACGAGCTCGGGCGGTCAGCGCGAGTATGTTGAGTACCTCGTGCGCGCGGCGGTTGGTGCGGGCGTTGACGGACTCTTCCTTGAGGTGCACGACAACCCGCCTGAGGCACTCTCGGACGGTGCGAACATGGTTTATCTCGACAAGCTCGAGGAGCTCCTGAAGGATGCCCTTGCGATCTACGAAGTTGTGCGGAAAAAGCTGAACTAGGAGAAATATATGGCACAGAGTATTCGAGAGAAAGCAATCGAGACCTTGAAACTCGAAGCACAGGCAGTCGCACAGCTTGCAGAGCGCATTGACGACGATTTCGAGGCGGCCGTGCGCGCCATTTTGGACTGCAAGGCACGTGTTGTCGTCACCGGCATGGGCAAATCCGGTCACGTCGGACGCAAGATTGCCGCAACGCTTGCGAGTACGGGCACGCCGTCTTTCTTTATGCACCCTGCCGAGGCTTTCCACGGTGATCTCGGCATGGTGACGGAGGATGACATCGTCATTGCCATTTCGAACAGCGGTGAATCAAACGAGGTGGTCAACATCCTCTCGATCATCCACCGCATCGGCGCACGGATCGTCGCCATGTGCGGCCGGCGAAACTCCCAGCTCGGGCGCAGTGCGGACTTCTACATCGATATCGGTGTCGAGCGTGAAGCGTGCCCGCTGGGACTCGCCCCGACGAGCTCCACGACGGCGACACTCGCGATGGGTGACGCGATCGCAATGGCACTCATGGAAGCGCGCGACTTCAAGAAGGAGGACTATGCCCTCTTCCATCCGGGCGGTGCGCTCGGGCGCAAGCTGCTCCTCACGGTTGCGAACGTGATGCACACGGGGGATGAAAATCCTGTTGTGCCCTATCATACGACGGCAAAGGATGCACTTTTCGTCATGACGGACAAGGGCCTCGGCGCCGTCTCTGTCGTCGATGCGGACGGCAAATTTATCGGGCTTGTCACCGATGGGATTATTCGGCGTGCGCTGGCGCAGGACTATACCTTTTTGGATAAGGATGTGGAGAGCATCATGTTTGCTACGCCGCTCACAATCGCGCCGGATAAGATGGCGGCAGCGGCGCTCTCCGTCATGGAGAAGCATCAGCCGCGTCCCGTCACAGTTCTGCCCGTTGTCGACGCGGCGGGCGTGCCCGTCGGCATTGTACATTTGACCGATCTTCTGCGTCAGGGGGTTGTGTGATGCCGATTCGAGAGGGCGCAATAGAGTGCGCGAAGAAAATCAAATGCGTGATCCTCGACGTGGACGGGGTGCTCACGGATGGGGGGGTCTACGTCGCCCCCGACGGGAGCGAGCTCTACAAGCCGTTCTTTGCACGGGACGGGCTTGTCATCTCGCTGGCACCGAGAGCAGCACTTATGACCGCCATCATTACGGGCCGTTCGTCTGCAATTGTCGAGCATCGTGCCAAGGAGCTGCATATCGATCTCGTCTATCAGGGCTGCCGCAATAAATGTACCGCCTACGCAGACATCAAGGCGAAAACGGGGCTGACGGACGAGGAGATCGCCTACATCGGTGATGACATCATTGATCTTCCCGTGATGCACATGGTTGGACTGCCCTGCGCGGTGGGCGATGCTGTGCCAGAGGTAAAGGACGCAGCGCAGATCATCGCGAATGAACGCGGCGGACACGGTGCCGTGCGTGAAATCTATGAAATTATCCTAAAGACGCAGGGGCGGTGGGATGAGATTCTTACGGCATTTCAAACGAATGTTGATGAAGTTGCCCAATAACTGGAAGAGGAGGTGCGGCAGTGCTCTATAATACACTCATGTTTCTAAGCTGGCTCGCGTGCCGCACCCCGCGTCCCATCCTGCTCGCTGCGGGCTGGGTGCTCGGCAATCTCTACTATCTCCTGATCCCGAAGATGCGCCGCCGCGCTGTAGAGCATATGATGCCTGCGCTCGACATTGACGAAGCGGAGGCAAAGAAGCTTGTGCGCGCCTCTTTTATCAATATGGCGCGCAACGTCCTCGACATTCTCGCGATGCCCATGCTGAATGAGGAGAACCTCAGTGAGTACATCGAGATCGACCATCTCGAACGGATGCAGGAGGCACTCGCCGAGGGGCATGGTGTGGTCGTCCTCACAGGGCATGTCGGCTGCTGGGAGTGGCTGTCGGCGGCGTTCACGCTGAACGGGATTCCCGTCAGTGCGATTGCAAAGCCGCAGCCAAATATCGAGTACACGCGCGTGCTCGATGATCTGCGTGCGACCATTCACGTCGAGATCTTCTCACGCGGGACGAGCGAGCTGATCGCGGCGGCACGTGCCTTAAAGCGCGGGCGGCTCCTCGGTTTTCTCGCGGATCAGGACGGCGGTCCCGGCGGCGCATTCATCGAATTCCTCGGGCGTACGGCATCGACTCCGCTCGGACCTGCCGTCTTCTCGCGTAAATTCAAATCGCCTGTAGTGCCGGCATTTATCCTGCGACAGCCGAGCGGCAGGCACAAGGTCGTCGTCGGCGAGATCATGCGCTGTCCGGACACGGGGGACAGCGATCGTGATCTGCATGAGTTCACAGTGCAGATGACTGCGATCGTGGAGAAGATCATCCGCGAGAATCCGACACAGTGGATCTGGTTCCAAAAGCGTTGGAATACCGCGCCCGAGCAGCAAAAGACGGGCAAGCATCACATGTCCGTGGCAGCGAAGGAGGGGGATTGATGGCGCAGAGCAAGTGGATTTACGGCGGTGGAGTTGTTCTCCTCGCCGGACTCATCGCATGGGCAGCTGCAACCGTGCCGGAGCCTTCCACGCAAACAGATGAGCCGAGCGGACCGCGCATCATGTCCTATGCGGACAACACACTCAGCGAGGAGCGTGACGGACGCACAATCTGGAAGATGACGGCGGAAAAGGTGAACGTCGATATTGATACAAACGATACAAGCATGACGAAGATCGACGGCGCATTTTTTACGGAGGATGGGCGTACCCTCACGCTCAAAGCAGATGAGGGACGTATGGACAGCAGGACGCGCGATGTCGTACTCACCGGCACGATCGAGGCGACGACGAGCGACGGCGCGCATCTGCGTGCAAAAGAGGTCAAGTGGACGGCGGCAGAGGGGGAGCTCAGCGCCGAGGGCGATGCCGAGTTCGTGCGTGATGACATCCGTGCGACCGGTGACCGCATTGTGAGCACGGATAATTTTCAGCGGTTCAGCGTGATTGGAAATGCACATATAGTAAAGGGTGAGGCGAAATGACAAAGAAGAAACTCTATCGGGGCATTCTAACACTGCTCGCAGTGGGCGCGGTCTGCACGGCGGCAGCTGCGCCGCAGCAAGGAAATGAGCCGACGAATCTCACGGCGGACAGCCTCACCTACGATACGACGACGGGACTCGTCACTGCGGAGAAGAACGTCCGCCTGGAGCAGGGGACGGGGTGGATCGAGGGTGCGCGCGCGACGTACAATACCAAGACCGAGGAGGGGACGGTCGAAGGGGGGGTCCGTGCCATGCGTGAGGATATGAACCTTTCCTGTGATCGTCTCTTTGCTGCATCGCAGGAGCATTGGCAGGCAACGGGCAGCGTTCACATGGTGAAGGCGGAGCGTACATTCACGGGGCCACAGGTCGACTACTATCCTTCGCAGAACGACTACATCCTCGCCGGCAGCGGCGGTACAATTACGAGTGCCGACGGCACGCTCACGGCAGACCGCCTCGAAGGATGGATGAAAGAAAACCGATTCGTCGGCACGGGCAATGCACATATTGTCAGCCCTCCGCGTGATCTTGAGGGGGGCGGCGACCGCATGGAGTATTTCGGCGGGGTCGAACGTCCGTATGTAGTGCTCGATGGGAGTGCATGGGTGTTTCAGGGAAACAATATGGCGCGCAGCAATCACATGACCGTCTACCTCGCGGATGACGGCAGTGCTGTGGCCAAGTGAGGAGGCGCCGCTTTGCATCTCGAATCCCGCAACCTCGTTAAGAAATTTGGCAGCCGCACCGTCGTTGACCGCATCTCTGTCCGCATCGACAAGGGCGAGATCGTCGGTCTGCTCGGCCCGAACGGTGCGGGCAAGACGACGACGTTCTACATGATCGTGGGTCTTGAAAAACCGACGCACGGCGATGTCTATCTCTCGGACATCTGCATCACGGACTACCCCATGTATCGGCGTGCAGAGCTGGGCATCAGCTACCTCACGCAGGAGCCGTCCATCTTCCGCAAGCTTACCGTCACAGAGAACATCGCCGCGATTCTCGAGACGACGAAACTCTCGAAGGCGGAGCAAAAGTATAGGCTCGACGGACTGCTTGAGGAATTTCACATCGGGCACGTCCGTGATCGGCGCGGCACGGAACTCTCGGGCGGTGAGCGCCGCCGCGTCGAGATTGCGCGATGTCTTGCGCTTGAACCGCAGTTCATCCTGCTCGATGAGCCGTTCGCAGGCGTCGACCCCCTCGCGGTTGCCGATATTCAGGAGATCATCGAGTACCTGCGTCAGCGCGGCATGGGGATCCTCATCACCGACCATAATGTGCGCGAGACGCTCCATATTGTCGACCGCGTCTACCTTCTCAGCGAGGGAAAACTTCTCCTCGAAGGTGACAGCAAGACCATCGCCGAGAGCCCCATTGCACGGAAATTCTATCTCGGAGAGAATTTCAGCCTTTGAACGAAAAAACACCGACAGTCATGTCGGTGTTTTTTCGTTCAAAGGCTCCTATGCAAAGAAACGCCGATACGCATCGAAGAGAAAGAGCGCACCCGCCATGCCGATGGTGACGAAGCTGGCACGCGTCACCATTGTCATCTGTGTCTCGGAGAGACGCTCGACTGCCTGGCGGCGCGTGTACGTCAGTCCGAGAGAAGCCGTCAGCAGGATATACATCGTGAGCGTGAGGCTGTCCAGATCCTCCCATGCCGCAAGTACGACCATGACGGTGAATGCCATGAGAATAAGAAGCATATAGTCCTTCCCAGGAGGGCGCGCCGGTTTCGGCTTTTCCACCGGCGTGACTTTTTGTTGCAGCTTTTTTAACATTTTTGCCATGGATATCCATCCTTTTGTTTATTTGTTGTAGTAATAGTGTAAGTATATCATAGAAAAATATTTGTTGCCATATGGTTTTTCACAGCAGAGAATGGTATAATCAAAAAAAGATTAAGGGAAGATTTTTTCTTTTGAGAAATTGGAGTGTTTTTGGAGGGAACTTAGAATGTCGGTAGCAAAGAAAATTGTGCTGAGCATCGGATTCCTGGTCGTCATGTTTGGCGCATATGGATTCTATGCGAATCATGCGAGCAGCGTGCTCAACAACAATACGGTGAGCGTGTTCAGCTGGGCACACGTCATCAACGTGGGCGGTCAGGTGCAGTCACTCACGGCAGAGGGGCGCGAGTTTGAGCTCATGCGCATCACGGCACCGAATGAGGAGGAGCGCCAGCGTGCGGCAGGGCTGATCTCACAGCTCACACCGCAGCTGAACAAGGCGTACGAGGAGTATGAAAAGGCGATTCAGGAAGCACCGTTCCAGAACGAGCCGGACCGCACACAGAAGCTCGCGCGCCTCGAAAAACTCAAGCAGGAACGCAAGGCGTATGCCGAGGTGCGTCAGCGCGCGACGGATCTCATCAATGCGGGCGATCAGGCGGGGGCTGTGCTCCTCGCATTCAACGAGCAGGCAGATGTCTACAAGCGGATGACGGACATCCTCGAGGAGGATAAGGCGGACAGCGTCCGTCTCGCGCGTGCAGAGATGGCACACAGCGAGGAGGTGTTCTCAGGGGTTCAGATGATTACGATCATCTCCCTGATCGTTGTTGTCATTCTGTCGATCATCACGCTTGTCCTGCTGCTCAAAAGCATCAAGAACTCTGTGGATACAATTCTCGATGGTGCACGTCACATCGCGTCCGGTGATCTGCGGTCGAAGATCCAGTTGGACGGTGACGATGAGTTCGCGCACATCGCGCATCAATTCAACACGATGGTCGAGAGCATGCAGAAGATGATCCGCAAGATCAAGACGACGGCGACGGATGTTGCAGGTTCGTCCGAGGAGCTGACGGCGAATGCGAACCAGTCGGCGCAGGTAACGCAGAACGTCGCGCAGTCCATCACCGAGGTTGCAGAGGCGGCGGAGAAGCAGCTGCAGATCATCGATACGAGCCGCATGACCGTGCAGGAGTTCCAGCGCGGTCTTGAGGAGGCGATCACGAACCAGCGCCGTGCACGCGAGCAGACGCAGGCAACGGCGGAGAAGGCAGCGGAAGGCAATGCCTTCGTGCAGACGACGGTTGAACAGATGAACTCGATTGCACGTACTGTTCAGCAGACGGGCGAGATTGTCAGCAAGCTCGGCGAGCGTTCAAAGGAGATCGGCAACATCGTCGAGATCATCTCGAGCATCTCGGGGCAGACGAACCTCCTCGCCCTCAACGCCGCGATCGAGGCCGCGCGCGCAGGTGAGCACGGACGCGGCTTTGCGGTTGTCGCCGAGGAAGTGCGAAAGCTCGCAGAGGAGTCGCAGAATGCCTCCCAGCAGATCTCTGAGCTCATCCGCAGCATTCAGGAGGAGACGGACCGTGCGGTCGCCTCGATGGACGAGGGCCTGCGCGAGGCGGAGACGGGCAAGGAGAACGTCACCGCAACGGGGGAGACGTTCTCGCTCATTTTGAGCATGGTCGAGGATGTCAAGACGGCATCGCTCGCGGTCAGCAAGCGCGTCCTCGAACTGCGCGAGAATATGAACTCGATCATCGAGGGCATGGGAGCTGTGGACAGTTCGGCAAAGGGGATCGGAAGCGAGTCGCAGAACGTCTCTGCCGCGACCGAAGAACAGGCGGCGGGCATGGAGGAGATTGCCTCCTCAAGCCGCAGCCTCGCCGACATGGCAACCGACCTGCAGAGCGAGACGGATAAGTTTAAGGTGTAAATTTAGTGGAGGGGCACGTGCGCAAGCGTGCCCCCTTTTGTTTTGAAATTCCTCCTTGACAGAATGTCCTTCTCTTGCTAAAATATTTCTTGTTGATTGACAGAGATGTCAGTGACGGATGCGGAAGTAGCTCAGTGGTAGAGCACCACCTTGCCAAGGTGGGGGTCGCGAGTTCGAGCCTCGTTTTCCGCTCCATTATGCGGAAGTAGCTCAGTGGTAGAGCACCACCTTGCCAAGGTGGGGGTCGCGAGTTCGAGCCTCGTTTTCCGCTCCATCGCTTACCTGACCTGCGCACTGCGCAGGTTTTTTTGAAAGTGAGAGCTTTCTTGCTCTCTGCACTGTTTGGGGCCTATAGCTCAGTTGGTTAGAGCAACCGGCTCATAACCGGTCGGTCCTTGGTTCAAGTCCAAGTGGGCCCACCAATCGAAACGAGAGCATCACGCAGGTGATGCTTTTTCTTTTGCGGAGGAGGTGAGAAAATGACGGAAGCTGCTTTTGTAGATGCCGTACGGCGCGCGGGGGCATGCGTCTTTCGCGTGGGCGGCTGTGTGCGCGATCAGTTTCGCGGCGTGCCGGCAAAGGATGTCGACTATGTGCTGACGGGCATGACGGAGGAAACACTCTGTGCGATCTTCCCAGGCGCGGAGAAGATCGGGAAGTCCTTTCCCGTCTACCATGTGCGTGTGGACGGCGTACGCCGTGAGGTCGCCTTTGCACGGAGGGAACGCAAGACGGGCGCGGGGTATCGTGGCTTCGCAGTTGCGTTTGACCCGTCCGTGACGATCGCGGAGGATCTCTATCGACGCGATACCACGATGAATGCGATGGCATTGGAACTCCCTGCAGAAAAATTGTTCGACCCCTACGGCGGGCGTGATGATCTCGCAGCGGGTGTAATCCGTGCTGTCTCGGAGCACTTCATGGAGGATCCTGTGCGTGCGCTGCGTGCCGCTCGACAGGCAGCAGCGTTTGGCTTCACGGTGGAGGAGGGGACACTTTCCTATATGCGTGCGTGTGCAGATGAGCTGCGTGCGGAGCCGACAGAGCGATTGATGGGCGAGCTGCGGCGTGCTCTGATGACACCGCGTCCCTCCGCCTTTTTTCGTGTGCTGCGTGCGGCGGATCTGCTTACAGTCACCTTTCCGGAGATCGCGGCGCTCGAAGGGCAGACGCAGCCGACGGATTTCCACCCAGAGGGGGATGCCCTTGCGCATACGTTCGCGATGGTCGACGCGGTTGCACGTGAGACGGAGGATATCAAGACGCGTTTTGCCGCACTCGTGCACGATCTCGGCAAGGGACTGACCCCACAGGAACTGCTGCCGCACCATTACGGACACGAGTGCACGGGCCTCGATGCGCTCGCTGCATGGAATGCGCGTATGGCGCTGCCGCGTGACTGGCGCAAGGCAGCAGCGTTCGTCATTCGCGAGCATATGCGCGCACCGCGTCTCACGCGTCCCGGGAAGATTGCCGATCTTCTGCTCGGCATTGGTGCGTCGGGGCTTTCGATCGCGCAGTTCAATGTCATCATCCAAGCCGACCACGGCTCTCTGCCGGATTATCTCACGCGCGGCGCGGATTACCTCGCGGCGATGCGGACGGTTACGGGGCGTTCCGCACCGCCGGAGCTCTCGGGCGAGGAGATTGGCGCATGGCTGCGTACGGAGCGCATCCGCGTTCTGAGGAAGCACAGAGAAACGCAAAGCGTCAAAAATTTCTTGTTGGAGCGGTAATTGACGTGGTATAATACATCTGAGCAGAGAAAGTGAAGGAGGCGGATTTGATGGAGCCTATCATCCTGCCCTATCGGGGCACAATGCCCGTTATTGATCCAACGGCATTTATTGCGCCGACAGCGGCGGTCATCGGAGACGTGACGGTCGGTGCCGGTTCGAGCATTTGGTTTGGTGCCGTTGTACGCGGCGATTTTCAACCGATTACCATTGGGCAGAATACGAATATCCAAGAAAATGCGACGATTCACGTCATGCGAGACGTACCTGTCCGCATCGGGGACAATGTGCTCGTTGGGCACAATGCCGTCGTGCATTGCAGCCGCATCGGGGACAATACCCTCATCGGTATGGGCTCCATCGTGATGGGCTACTCCGAGATCGGCGAGAACGTCGTCATCGGCGCGGGCACCTTCCTTCCCCAGCACAAGAGGATTCCGTCGAACTCGCTTGTGTTCGGCAACCCTGCTCAGATCGTACGCGCACTGCGTGACGATGAAATCGAGGCGCTTCGAGATGCGGCGGGCAACTACGCCGATCTTGGAGCGGAGTACAAACGTATCATTGAGGAGATGAAGTAATGGAACAAACTCTGGTTCTCATTAAGCCGGACGCCGTCGGGGCGCATCACATCGGAGATATTACGAAGGCGTACGAGGATGCGGGACTGCAGATTCGTGCGATGAAGATGATGCAGATGACGGACCGCATCGCACGCATTCACTATGCGGAGCATCTCACGAAGCCGTTCTACGGCGAGCTCTCTGCGTTTATGACCTCCGCGCCGCTCGTGGCGATGGTGCTCGCAGGTGAGAATGCGATTGCGCGCGTGCGTGAACTGCACGGTGCGACGAATCCGGCAAATGCGGCGGAGGGCACGATCCGCAAGCGCTTCGCCAAGAACGGGAGCGAGAACGCGGTGCACGCGTCCGACAGCCCCGAGAGCGCAGCGCGCGAGGTGCACATCTTCTTCAGTGAGACGGAGATTTTCTAAAAACGTTCATTTCATCAATATGCCCGGTCGTGCCAGTTGTACGACTGGGCGCATTTATCCGCAGAGGAGGAACATACGATGAGTGTCACGACCAAGACCGGCGATCAGGGACAGACGAGCCTCTTTACGGGCGAGCGGATTGCAAAGGACGATCTGCGCGTCGAGGTGTACGGGATTGTGGACAGCCTCGGCTCCACGCTCGGCATGGCGCGCGCATTTGCTGAGAACAAGCGCGTGAAGGAGGATATCCTCGCCGCGCAGAAGCAGCTTGGCATGCTGATGGCAGACTTTGCCAGCCGCAACAAGCCGCCGCGCATCACGGATGAGATGATCGCGGGAATCGAGGCAGAGATTGCAAGCATCGAGGAGAGCCTGCCTGCGCTGAAGGAGTTCATCATCCCCGGCGATCGGAAGTCGAGCGCGATGCTTGATCTGGCGCGCACGACGGCACGCACCGCCGAGCGCCATGCATGGACGCTTGCACGCCGCGGCTCTGTGGCGGAGGTCGACCTGCGCTATCTGAACCGCCTGTCCGACTACATCTTTGTCCTCATGCGCCTTGAGGATGCGGACAAGCCCGGCCTGTGAGCAGGGAGCAATTTGCCGTACTCGACGGGAGCAGCCTCTTCTTTCGCGCATTCTATGCGCTGCAGCTCCCGCCGAATGCACGCGGCATCCACACGAATGCGGTGCACGGCTTTGCGATGATGCTTGTGAAGCTGATGCGGGAACTCGCACCGACGAACATTGTCATTGCGTTTGACAAGAGCCGCACAACGTTCCGCACGGCACTCTACCCCGCGTACAAGGGGACGCGTGACAAGACGCCGGAGGAGCTGCTTTCCCAGATTCCTCTCCTAAAGGAACTGTCGGCAGCGCTCGGCATTCCCTTCCTCGAACTGGATGGCTACGAGGCGGACGACATCATCGGCACACTCGCAACGCAGGCGGCGGCAGAGGGGATCCCATCCGTCGTTGTGACGGGCGACCGTGACGCACTGCAGCTGATCCGCACAGGGCTCACCGTCATGCTGACGAAAAAGGGAATCAGTGAGACGCGTGCCTACGATGCGGCGGCGTTTGAGGAGGAGTATGGATTCCCGCCGATCCGCCTCATTGATATGAAAGGGCTGATGGGAGACAGTTCGGACAACATTCCGGGGGTGCCCGGTGTGGGGCCGAAGACCGCAACGAAACTGCTTGTGGAGTACGGTACGATCGAAAATGTGCTCGATCATGCCGCTGAGGTCGGCGGGAAGAAGCTCAGCGCCTCGCTCGTGGAATATCGTGATCAGGCGCTCCTCTCAAAGCAGCTTGCGACGATTGAATGTTCTGTGCCCGAACTCCGCTACCGCGCGGAGGATTTTCGCATGCAGCCGAACCGTGCCGCACTTGAGGCGTTCTGCAGGGAATATGAGCTGCGTACCGTGTGGCGCACACTCTCGGAGTATCTCGGCGCGGCGGCTCCGACGGCAGCGGTGGAACAGTCCCTCTTTGCGGCAGAGGAAGATGAGCCTGCCGTGTCTCTCGAAGCAGCAGAACTCACTGCTGCCGACCTCGATGTCCTGCGCGCGGCGAAGGAAATTTCCGTCGGTGCAGTGTTCGAAGGGGCGGCGCCCTTTGTTCGGATTGCTCTGCTTGCCCTCGTCTGCGGGGAGAAACGGTATATCCTGCGTCCGGATGTACCGTGTTTTGACGAGGTGCGGAATATCATGGCGGAGCGTTCACTCGTTCTCTGGAATGCAAAGCGTTATGCGCAGGCAGGAGTCTCCATCGGCACGGACATCTTTGATCTGGAACTTGCGGACTACCTCCTCCATCCCGAGGAGAGCAGGCGCAGTATTGAACGCACGGCATTTGCCCATCTTGCCGAGGCGTCCGAAGTGCCCGCTGACCTCACCGACGAACAGCGCACCGTACGTGAGGCTCTGCTTGCCGCACGTCTCTCTGGGCCCATGCGGACGACGCTTGCGGCAGCCGGGCTTTTGCGTCTCTGTCAGGACGTGGAACTGCCGCTTGTTCCTGTACTCGCGGCGATGGAGCGAACGGGCATCTATGTGAACCGCACAGCACTCGAACGAGAGCTTGCTGCGGCGAATGTGCGCATTGATACGCTCGTTAGGGAGATTCACACACTTGCGGGTGCGGAGTTCAACATCAGCTCGCCCAAGCAGCTCGGCGAGATCCTCTTCGAGCGCCTCGGGCTCACGACAGGCGGCAAGGTCAAGAAGACCAAGACGGGCTACTCGACGAACGCCGAGACCCTTGAAGAGCTGCGCGATCAGCACCCCATCGTCGACAAGGTGCTCACCTACCGCATGTGGACGAAGCTGCGCTCAACTTATCTCGAGGGCATCGGCGGCCTCATCCGCCCCGCAACGGGGCGCGTGCATACGAGCTTCAACCAGACCGTGACAGCGACGGGACGGCTCTCAAGTTCCGATCCGAACCTCCAGAACATTCCTGTGCGGACGGAGGAGGGGCGTGCCGTACGTGCACTCTTCGAGCCGGGCGAGGGCTATGATGCGCTCCTCTCGGCGGACTATTCGCAGATCGAGCTGCGTATTCTCGCCCATATGTCAGGCGATGCGACGCTTATCGACGCATTCCGCAGCGGGCAGGATGTTCACGCGCGCACGGCGGCCGAGGTGTTCGGTGTACCGCTTGATGCGGTGACGGGTGAGCAGCGCCGCCGGGCAAAGGCGGTCAACTTCGGCATCGTCTATGGCCTGAGTGACTTCGGTCTTGCGCGGGACCTCGGCATCGGGCGCAAGGAGGCGGCGGGTTATATTGAACGATACTTTGAGCGCTACCACGGCGTGCGGGCGTTTTTGGATAAAATCGTAGCCGATGCACACGCGAACGGTTACGTAACGACACTCTACGGACGGCGGCGTGATCTGCCCGCGCTCAACAGCCGCAACTTTATGCAGCGCTCCTTTGCCGAGCGCATGGCGATGAATACGCCGATCCAAGGGACGGCTGCAGATCTCATCAAGATCGCGATGATCCGCGCGTACGACGCCCTGTGTGCGGCGAACGTGCAGAGCCGCATCCTGCTGCAGGTGCATGACGAACTCGTGCTTGAAGTGGCGGAGGCGGAAGTGGAAGCGGTGACTGAGATCCTGCGCACGGCGATGAGCGGCGCGGCGGAACTTCTTGTGCCGCTCGCCGTGGACGTGCACATCGGCAAGAACTGGGCGGAGGCAAAATAGCCGTGAAGATCATCGGTCTTACGGGCGGCATCGCCTGCGGCAAGTCCACTGTCAGCAAAACGCTGCACGCACTTGGCGCGTATATCATTGATGCGGATGTTCTCGCGCATGAACTCTCGCAGCCAAAACAGCCGATCTTCAACGTCTATGTGGAGCGCTTTGGGCGCGCGGTTGTGACGGCGAGCGGAACGCTTGACCGTGCGGCAGTTGCGCAGCGCGTCTTTTCTGACCCCGCCGTACGCGCGGAGATGGATGCCGTTACGCATCCGCTGATCCGCGCTGAGGCGGAGCGGCGGATACAGGCGGCACGCGCGGCAGGTGAGAGAGCAGCAGTACTCGATGTGCCGCTGCTCTTTGAAGCGGGATGGGATGTGCTCGCCGATGAGACGTGGGTGGTTGCGATCCCAGAGGAGGAGCAGCTGGCGCGTCTTTTGGCACGGGACAAGACGATGCATGAGAGCGAGGCGCTGGCACGCATCGGCGCGCAGATGCCGCTCGCAGAGAAATGCGCGCGGGCAGACATTGTGATCGACAACAGTGGGACAAAGGAAGAAACGCGGGAATACATTGGGAAAGTTTGGAGCGAAAGGATCATTGGGAATTCGTAGTTTGCGGCGCAGATTCTGGTGGGGGCTGCGCCTCATTGTCATCGCCGTTATTGCCTTTGCGATTGTCGGCGGCTGGGGTTGGGTGGAGCGCACCTATATCTATCCCTATGAATATCAGAGCTACATCGAGACGAGTGCCGCCGTCTGCTGCACGGATCCCTACCTCGTCGCCGCTGTCATCAAGCATGAGAGCGGATTCGAGCCGCGTGCGCAGTCCGACGGCGGTGCGCTCGGGCTCATGCAGCTGATGCCGCAGACGGCGGCATGGGTTGCGCGCCAGCTTGACGAGCCGTTTACCGAGGACTACCTTTACGATCCAGCGCTCAACATCCGCTACGGTGTATGGTATCTTGCAGAGCTCGAGCGCGAGTTCGGCGGCAACGACATCCTTGCACTCGCGGCGTATAACGCGGGGCGCGGCAATGTGCGCGACTGGATGGAGCGCTTTCATTGGAACGAGCAGTTTGACGAAATCGAGGCGATTCCCTACCCCGAGACACGGCTCTACGTGCGTCGTGTGCTCGAGGACAGGGAACAGTACAAGAGGCTCTACGACGAATGAACAAGACCTATCGGATTCTTCCCAGTGCGGAGGATATGCTCCTTCGCCTTCTGCGCGGACTCGCCCTCTCCGATGAGGAGCGGGCTCTTTTGCGTGCGTGTGCTCTGCGGCATGTCGAGGTATCGGCAGAGGAAAACACATGGGAACTTGTGATTGGCACTCCCGTCGTTCTCGATGAGGATCTTCTCGCGGCGATTGCACGGCAGGTTGAGACGAACTACAGTCTCGCGGGAGCATTCGTGCAGCAGAATGTCATTGCACTCGATCGTGCCGTTGCGCCGCTCTGGGAGCGCGTCGTGTGCGAGGCAGCAGGGGACGATGCCGTCCTTTTCCACACGCTGCGCCGAACGGAGTACGCCGTCGACGGCAATGTCATCCGTCTCTCTGCGCCGGGGCACTTCGGTGCGGAGCTGTTCGCGCAGAGCGCGGTCGCAAAGCGCATTGAGACGGCCGTCCGCACGCATGTTGGCTGTACCTGTCGGGTCGTCTGCATGGAGTGTGAGCTTGCGGACGATTTGAATGCACCTGCATGGACACCGCCCATACTTTCCGTTCCCGCCCCCAAGGAGGTTCCCGCAGCTTTGTCTCCCTCGCGTGCCGCAAAGGGCGCAAAGGTCAAAGAGCTGCCTGCAAACGTCATTCTCGGACGCGGGGTCTCGGGTGAGGCGCGTGACCTCGGTGTACTCGAGGATGAGGTCAAGAATATCGTGCTCGAGGGCGAGGTCTTTGCTCCGCAGGCGAACAAGCTCAAATCGGGCGCGTACATCCTCCTGCTCAAATTTGCCGACAAGACGAACGGCATCGCGTGCAAAAAGTTCTTTGCCGCACGCGGGAAAACGACACAGGAGGACATTGACGCGGAGGTCGAGCGAATCCTGAAGGCAATCGGCAAGGGATGCTCTGTCCGCATACAGGGCAAGATTGAATACGATAAATTCATCAGCGATTACGTTCTCTTCATCGACAGTATGGAGCGGCGCTCTGTTCCACAGCGTGAGGACACGGCACAGGTGAAGCGGGTCGAGCTGCACGCGCACACGAAGATGAGCGCACTCGATGCCGTTGTCCCGCCAAAGGTGCTCGTCGAGACGGCGGCGCGCTGGGGCTGGCCTGCCGTCGCCATCACCGACCACGGCGTTGTGCAGGCGTTCCCCGAGGCGATGAACACGGCGCGTGCCCTCAAAAAGAAGGGAACGGACATCAAGATCATCTACGGGATGGAGGGCTATCTTCTTGACAAACCGGACGATGCGCGGGCGCACCATATCATCTTCCTTGCGCAGAACAAGACAGGGCTGTATAACCTTTACAAGCTCGTCTCCCTCTCACATATCCGCTACTTCCGCGGCACGAAGAAGCGCGGTCGTCCATGTGTTCCCCGCGCCGTGCTGCAGCAGTACCGTACGGGGATCATTGTCGGCTCTGCGTGCGAGGCGGGCGAACTGATCCGCAGTATCGTCGCGGGGCGGCCCGACGAGGAGCTGGAGGAAATCGCAAAGTTTTATGACTTCCTCGAGATCCAACCGATTCACAACAACGACTTCCTCAAGATTGACGATCGTTTCCCCATTCACACGGATGAAGATCTGCGGGACATCAACCGCAAAGTTGATGCGCTTGCCAAAAAACTCGATAAAATGCTGATTGCGACCTGCGACGTGCACTTCCTCAATCCAGAGGATGCCGTCTACCGCGCCATGCTGCAAAAAGCGAACGGCTACCGTGATGCCGAGCGACAGCCGCCGCTCTATTTGCGCACGACGGACGAAATGCTTGCCGAGTTCGACTATCTCGGTGCGGAGCGTGCCTACGAGTGCGTCGTCACAAATCCAAGGAAGATCGCCGATATGGTGGAGCACTTCCTTCCGATCCCCGATGAACTCTATGCGCCGACGGTGCCGGGCGCGGACCGCGAGATCCAGGAAATGGCCTACGCGCGCGCGCGTAAGCTCTACGGTGAGAATCTGCCGCAGATCGTATCCGATCGCCTCGAACTCGAGCTGAAACCGATCCTGCGCTATGGTTTTGCTGCACTCTACATTATCGCACAGCGCCTTGTGAAAAAGTCGAACGACGACGGTTACCTGGTCGGCTCGCGCGGTTCGGTCGGATCGTCCTTTGTCGCGACCATGATCGGCGTCACTGAGGTCAACCCGCTGCCGCCCCACTATCGCTGCCGTCACTGTCAGTACAACAAATTCATTGACGACGGCTCCGTCGGGAGCGGCTTTGACCTGCCGCCCTTGGACTGTCCCGTTTGCGGTACGCCGCTTACGAAGGACGGGCACAATATTCCGTTCGCCGTCTTCCTCGGATTTAACGGGGACAAGGTTCCGGATATTGATCTCAACTTCTCGGGCGATTATCAGCCCGTCGCACATAAGTACACCGAGGTTCTCTTTGGCAAGATGAACGTCTTTCGCGCAGGCACGATCTCGGGTCTGCAGGACAAGAACGCGTACGGCTATGCCATGCACTACTACGAGGATCAGGGGGAGACGAAGGGGCGTCCCTACATCGAGCATATGATGCGCGGCTGCATGGGCGTCAAGGCGACCACAGGGCAGCATGCGGGCGGCATCATGGTTGTGCCGCGCGACATGGACGTGCACTACTTTACACCCATCCAACGCCCCGCAAACAACATGGAGTCGGACACGCTGACGACCCACTTCGACTACCATTCGATCAGCGAGCGCCTCGTCAAGCTCGACATTCTCGGACACGATGACCCGACCGTTATCAAGATGCTCGAGGAGCTGACGCATCGTGATCCCGAGACAATTCCGTTCGATGATCCAGCCACCATGTCGATCTTTACATCGACCGAGGCACTCGGCATCAGCCCCGAGGAACTCGGTGCAAACATGGGAACATACGGCATTCCGGAGTTTCGCACCTCGTTCACGCAGAAGATGATTGACGACTCAAACCCCGACTGCTTTGCCGACCTCGTTCGCATCTCTGGTTTTTCCCACGGCACGAACGTCTGGCTCGGCAACGCGCAGGATCTCATCAAGGCGGGGACGAGCACACTGAAGGATGCCATCTCCGCGCGTGATGATATCATGAATTATCTTATGCAGCACAATGTTGACCCGCTGCTCTCATTTAAGACGATGGAGAATGTGCGCAAGGGGAAGGGGATCGCTGCCGATGTCGTGGAGAAGCTGCGTGCAGGTGGGATTCCCGAGTGGTACATCGAGTCCTGTCAGAAGATTAAATACCTCTTTCCGCGCGCGCACGCGACAGCGTATGTCATGATGGGATACCGCATCGCATTCTGCAAGGTACACTATCCGCTCGCGTACTACGCCGCATACTTCTCCATCCGCGCCGACGAATTTGACGCGAACATCATTGCGAAGGGGAAGACGGCAGTCAAGGCGGCGATTGATGCGCTGAATGCGGAGGCGCGTGAACATCGCGGCAAGCTCGACAACAAGAAGCAGGACATCCTGATTGTACTGCAGCTCGCGTGGGAGATGTACCTGCGCGGCTTCTCCTGCGATCCGGTGGATCTCTACGCGTCCGACGCAGAGAAATTTATCCTCCGCGAAAACTCGCTCCTCCCGCCGTTCACTGCACTTCCCGGCATGGGGCAAAAGGCGGCGCAGGCGATCGTCGAGGCACGGCAATACGGACGTTTTATCTCTGTTGAGGACCTCGCCGCACGCGCACATGTGCCCGCGCCTGCCATCGACATCCTGCGTGCGCACGGGTGCCTTGACGGCATGATGGAGAGCAATCAGGTGGAGTTGTTTGCGTAGGCTCAATCAACGATTATTTCTTGTCTGGCTCTATGACAAAAGTGTTGGAATCGAGCGCGCCTATCGGGCGTGTCATATTCAACCCGATTGGATTTTATTGCAAGATAAAAGACAAGCAACTACATCTTGTGCTTGTGCGTAGAGGTACGCACAGAGACTTGTTCAAAAAATAAAAAAGCTCTTGGAATATATTTAAGTTGCAGATTCATTTCGACGATATATTTTTCAAGACGGTGTATCTTCGTCTATTTACGTAATTATTTCATAACGAAACCATAGATAACAGTCAGGGAGGCAGTCTTTATGGCGATGGTGGTCAAAAATAATATGTCAGCGGTGAATACGCTCAATACGCTCAACAAGAATCAGAGTGAGCTGTCGAAGAGCCTGCAGAAGGTTTCTTCGGGCATGAAGATCAACAGCGCCGGCGATGATGCATCGGGGATGGCGATCTCTGAGCGCATGCGCGTACAGGTGCGTGCACTCGATCAGGACGACATGAACACGAATAACGGCTCTGCTCTGCTGCGGACGGCAGAGGGAGCAGTTCAGTCCACCATCGAGGTTCTCAAGACGCTCAAAGACAAGGCGATCAACGCCGCGAACGATACGAATACGGACGAGGATCGCGCGCTCATTCAGAAGGAAGTTGACCGCCTGATCGATCAGATTGACGAGAATGCGCTGACGACCTATAACGGGAAGTATCTGATTGATGGTTCAAAAAATGGATTTGTCAGAGGTGAAACAGTACTAGGCACAAAGACAAGTTTGTCGAACATGAGCCTTGCAACTGACACGGATGGGCTGACAAACTTGTTAGACCTGAAACGCAGAGATGGTAATGATGTTGGTATCCACTCTTCTGATACCATCACAGCATCATGGACGCGTAATGGTGTTACCTATTCGAAATCCATTTCACCAATTGGTACTGGAACCCGGTTGGTTGCTGCGATAGGTCTTATCACGGCAAGTGATGCCGGACTTTATCATGAGGATCATGTTGTTGGTGTTGATGAGTACGGGCGTGAAGTAACAACGCCGGATAATCAGCCGGCAATTACAATTCGTGCAAACACTGAAGGCGTTAACGGTCAGATTGCGGGTGTTACGTTCCGTGTCACGGATAGTAGAGGTCATATGCGCAATGAGGTCAATGCAGTCCTTGATGCGTTTAAAGAAACTGTGCGTGCGCAGAACCCGTCGCCGGATAATTCTCTTGTCCTTCAAACAGGAACAAAGGCGAACCAAGCGATTAAGGTCGGTTTCACGGATATGCGTTCAGCTGCATTGGGCCTTCAATCCCAAGACGGCAATGGTTGGAATCGCCAGCCTCATGGTGGCAGTAAAATTGTTGGCTCCGGACCCAAAATTCAGGTAACAACACAGGAGGCTGCAAATGCGGCAATTAATGTATTTGAAAATGCCTTAATTCGTGCAACGGATCAGGCCATTGTTATTGGTGCCGCACAGAATCGTCTCAGCTTTACGAGCAACAATCTCGTTGTTGCATCTGAGAACGTACAGGCATCGGAGTCTACGATCCGCGACTCAGATATGGCAAAGGAAATGACCGCGTATACAAAGAATAACGTGCTTACACAGTCGGCACAGGCAATGCTTGCGCAGGCAAATCAGAACTCAAGTGCAGTGCTGAGTCTGCTCCAGTAAAAAGCTTTTGGGAAAATCCTCCGATCATCCGTAGGACGATTGGAGGATTTTTTATTTTTATATGCTATTATTAAATGCACTATAATATTCGATATACTACATAAGGAATAATATGTCTATGGGAGAGCGGAGAATGAAAAACAATCGAACGAAACTATCGCAGCGTGTGCGTTATGCACTGCTTGCAGGCATGGCGGGCGCTTTTTTGATTCCGCAGATCGGCTTTGCTGCACCGACAGGCGAACACGATATGACGACGGGCGTTGCAGTCAGTCGTTCAGGCAGTACGACCAATATTGGAGCAAGCGCGGCGAACAATGTTATCAAGTGGAAGGATTACTCCGTGGCGAGCGGAGAGACGGTCGCTTATGATACAAAAAATTATCTTAATCTGGTCACGGGTGCAAACACCTCTGCCATCAACGGCACGATTACCGGCGGAGGAAAAATCTACCTTGTAAACCCGAATGGCGTGATCTTTGGCAAGACGGCATCGGTGAATGTCGGAAGTCTCCATGTCTCGACGCAGCCAATCAATACGGTCAACACCGCTGCAGATATGGCGAACAATGTGTCGCCCCTCAGTACGAGTGCCGCCGGACTCTCCGATGTCGTCAACATGGGCTCGATCACGGCGACGAACGTTGAGGTCGTAGGCAAGAACATTCGATTCCTCAATGCAGCAGATGTGCATAGCTCCAATGTCGTGATGTACACCGACACAGCAAACGATGGAACGGCACATATCGGCTATCGGGGAACTGCACCGACATCCGGTTATACGGTCAATGGTACTGCTGCGACGGCGGCAGACAACTATTATCAGCTTGTCGCCAATGCAACAGAGTTCCAGGATATCAATAACGATCTCACAAAGAACTATATGCTCGAGAATGATATTGACTTTGCAGGCGGTTCTTTGACCCCGCTTGGCAACAATGGATCTCAGTTCACGGGAAAAGTAGAGGGCAATTTCTTTAAGGTGCAGAATTTTACCGCTGCGGGTGGGAATCGCGTCGGCCTTTTTGGTGCAACAAATGCGGCGCGGATTGAGAACCTCGGCGTAACCGGCGCTACGATTACAGGCGGTACCAGTTCATCTGATTATACGGGTGGTATTGTAGGGTATGCTACAGGTTCCAAGCTGAAGAACGTATACGTTACCAATACAACAGTCACGGGCAGCGCTGGTCGACATGGTGGGATTGCCGGCGGTACAGTTAATACGACGATTGACGGTGCATATAGTAAAGCTCATATTGGTGAGGGCGGCGGCATTATCGGACATTCACTGTCAGGAACGGTCGTGAATGATACCTATAGCGATGTGACCACTTCAGGTACGGGAACCTATTTCATTTACTATATGCAGCCTGCGAATGGTACGACGATCAACAATTCCTATTCGTATGGAAATCAGTTTACGTGGTCAAATTTAACAAGCAATATCACTAATACCTTTGAGATTAATAGAGTAACAGGAAAAGCGAATCTTGTCGGTTCTACCAATCAAAAAGATGCATATGCAGTAGACACATATTCCGCATGGGGAAATGCCATCAATAACACAGGTGATCCCGGCGCGAAGTGGCGCATATATGAGGGGCGCACAGCGCCGATGCTGACCGCCTTTATGAGCGGAACGGCGACGGCGAACTACAACTATCGCTATTTCAAAGCAGACGGAACGCTGGATCCGGATAGCTCCAATGCGGTTAAGTCGAACAATGGCGCAGATGTCACGGATCTGACTTACAACAGTCGGTATGTCAAGATTGTGAATGCAGCCGGCACGGGACTCGGCGATAAGTCGGACAAGGTCATCTATGAGGGCGGTGTTGACCTCAATAAGGTGCACGATTATAAGAACCAGACGACGAAGGATTTCGATAAGACAAACGGTATCCGCAATGCGGGGACGAAGGCGATTCTCTGGTCGGACCAGGACGGCCCGAACCTGCGCGGGGTCAATGTGACCATCAAGCCGCGTGAGGTAAAGCTGAACGATGCGAATCTCAAGGTCGACCGTATGTATAACGGGAAATCATCCGTGACAGATGCGTTTAAGAAGGCACTGCAGAATGGCGGCATCACCTCCTCGGGGTTTACCGCCGAGGATAAGGCTGCGAACTCCGTTCAGCTGGACTTTACGAGCGGGAATTTCCAAGCATGGGCAGTTAATGGAGCAGGAAATCCCGATAAAAACGTTGGGGTTGATAAAGCAGTCAAATTCTCAGGTTCGATTGGATTCACCGGCGAGGATGCAGCGAACTACAAGTTTGACAACTCCTCCGTCAATAATATCACAGGAAAGATTACGATCACCAAGGCGCCGCTCTACCTTGACATCTTCAAGAAGAGGGCGGCTGACAAAATCTATGACGGCACCTCTACCGTCACTGATACGGATATGCTCCAGTCCAAGCCGAACATCAAACTGGATAAGTCAAAGACTGCTCCGACGATCGCACAGATGGGACTCGGCCAGACCATTCAAGATGGCGCGATCATGCGGGATGACAACGATGCGGTGGATTCCGTCGACCTCACAAACGTAGGCGGGCCGAAATATACGGATGCGGCGGGCAACGAGCAGATCCACGCCGGAAACCACAAGCTCCAGTATACGAATGTCGGTCTCACGGGCAACGACGCGGGCAACTATGAGCTGTTCTATACGCCGGACGGTGGCTCCAAGACAGCCGTCACGAATGAGAAGGTCTACCTCGACGGGGCAATCGTTCCACGTAAGATCACACGCGACAGCTTCAAGGTGTACGACAAGACAACCCATGCAGCGGTAACGGCGCAGAAGGTCTATGACGGGGACAGCGAATATAGTCCTGGATCGAACGTCTATCTCTCGACGAATGCAGGTGCTGTCGGCGATACAGGCATTGTCTCGCGCGATCAGGGGCACATCACGTTTGCGTTGACGGGCGGGAAGGGATATTTCACCGATAACAGCGGAACCCGCACCAGGAACGTCAAGGAAGCGACGAAGCTTACCTATGAGGTCACGGGGCAGACGGATGATGCTGTGAATCATCGCCTCTCCGACTACTATGTGCTGGATACGGACAATACGACCAAGAAAGCACTGAGTGATACATTCCACGCGACAGGCGACGGCAAGATTACGCCGAAGGCACTGACGGCAACCGTCGTGAACAACAACATTACGAAGGTCTACGACGCGATGGACGATCAGACCGACGGCAGCCGCCATATCATCAAGGGCGACTCTCTTGTCACTCTTTCGGGGTTTGTCGGCTCGGAGTCACGCACGAATACCTCGACGGCGAAGTATGCGTCGAAGAATGTCGTAGTGGATGGGAGCGGAAATCCGACGACGCAGGGCGTTACCTATACGGCGTCCTTTGATGCCGGAACGGGAGCGGAGTCAGAGAACTACACCCTCGGCACAGAGGGCGTAAAGCCAATCGTATCGTCGAAGACGCTTACAGATCCCAGCTATAAGGGAACGATCACACCGCGTAATCTTACGATGACCTTCAACAGTGTAACGAAGGTCTACGACGGCACGGCGACCAACAGCCAAAAGTCTCTTGCATCGCTTGACGATGGCCTTTCAGGTGCCGTTGTTGGCGCGGACAACATCACGACCGGCAATTTCAGCATGACGAATGTCACCAGCAGGTATGGCACGGGGAACACCGAGGGGACATTTGCAGAAAATGTAAACGCAGGAAACCGCACCGTTGAGTATGCGGGGCTTTCGAATGCGCTTGGAACAACGAATCACAACTATAAGATTGCGGATAAGCAGTATGGTACGGGGACGATTACACGCCGCCGCATCGATAAGGGCGGCTTCCGCGTATACAATGCGGATCACACGGTTGCAGATGCGAAGAAGGTCTATGACGGGAACGACCGTCATACGCTCGCGCCCGGTGCATATCTGACGGGAACAGCGGCATCGGGGGATACGGGGATTGTCACGCGGGACTACGGGAAGGTGACCTTTGCGCTCAAGAGCGGTTCGACGGGGCATTTCTCCAGCGATGAAGACGGCAACAACCGTACCTCCCACGTCTCTGAGGCGCACTATGTCGCCTATGACGTTGTGGCACGAACGAGCGATCCGACGAATAATCCGCTGTCGAACTATACTTTTGGCTCTGCAGCAGAGGAGACAGCGGGGACACTCCGCAATCTCGAGTCTGTGAATAATGCCAACCCCGCTCATGTTACGGCACATGGGACGATTACGCCTGCTTCGATTCGGGCAACAACGCACGCCGTCGAGAAGGTCTATGACGGTGTGGCAGAGCATACGGACGGCAGCCGCAATATCAAACGCGGGAGCGATATCGTCAGTCTTGCGGCGATGATCACGGACGAGACGGACGGACAGCCGACGAATACCTCGACAGCACGCTATGCGGATAAGAATGTCTCGCGTGACGGCAGCGGCAATATCATCAACAAGGATGTCACCTATACAGCACAGCTCACAGGGCAGTATGCGGACGACTATCAGATCGTCGACGTAGGAAATACGGTCATCAGTACGGTTTCGGGCTCTGGTGCAAATAAGACGCTCACGGCGAATGCCGGCACGGTGACGAACGCGGGCAAGATTACGCCGCGCAAGCTGAACATCAAGATGGGCGACGTGTCCAAGACATACGACGGCACGTCGACCAATACGGACAGCAGTGTCACAGAGATCACGGATGCACCGCAGACCTCTGTCATCGGAACGATTCTCACAGGGGACGGCATCACAACTGGTGCGCTGAAGACCGCGTGGGACAATATGCGGTCGGGCGGTACGGCATCAAGCAGCTACGGCAACGGTACGGGCAGTGCCTTCCACGCCGATGCAAATGCGAGCAACGGCACACCGCATGACGTTCGCTATACGAAGATGGACGAGGCATTCAAGGATGCCTTCGGTACGACGGCAGCGGGCAACTATACGGTGGACAAGACCGTCTATGGAAAGGGGACAATCAACCGCAAGGCGATTGATCCGAACAACTTCGATATTGTCGATGCACACGGGAACGCCTCCCATGCGACGAAGGTCTATGACGGCACCAGCAACTACACGGTTCCGTCCGGCTGGAATCTGCGTCCGAGCACGGGGCACGGCACAGGTGTGATTACGGCGGACGAGGACAAGATCAACTTTGCGATCGATCCCAATAAGGGCGCTCATTTCACAAAGGCAGACAATACGACGCGAACGGCGAATGCCTATGAGGCGACGCGCGTTGCCTACAATGTCAAGGCGACGGCGGACAACGGCTACGAGTATCTGCTCAAGAACTACACGCTGAACGGGCAGAACCTTGAGAGCGGGAATGCGACGGCGACTGGTGCGGGCACGATCACGCGCCGCACGATCAATGTCGGTCTTGCAGAGGCGAGCGGCATTGACAAGGTCTATGACGGGAATGCCAACCTCATTGACACCGCGAACCGCCGTCATCAGACCTTTGCGGATGCCGACGGCAGAGCGAATGTCGGCTATGCCGCGGGCACGACCAACGCCAATAAGCTCGTGCGCACGAAGAATGGCTACGGGGTAGATGACAGCGCACAGGTGACAGTGCAGGGCAGCTATGCAGACAAGAATGTCGCGCGCAGCGGCGGCAATGTTACGACGAAGAGCATTACGTATAATGTAAAGATCGCAGGGGATGCCGGGAAGAATTACTACCTCACGGACGGTTCGACCACGGTCAATGCAGAGAATGGCATGAACCTTTCGGCGACGGGAACGATTACGCCGAGGGATCTTTCGGGTGCGTTCAAAAAGGTCACGAAGGTCTATGACGGTACGAAGAATGTCCCTGCCGCGCAGGTCGGATTTGAGATCGGAGCGAATGGGGTCGTGGCTGGTGATGCGGTTGGCCTCGCCAGCGGGCATACGCAGGAGTTTGAGAGTGAGAATGTGCGCGGCAGCGGCACGACGTGGACTGCGCCGGACGGCACGCGCCAACACAACTGGGTCAACTACTCCAACCTCTCGCTCACGGGCGCAGATGCGGGGAACTATACACTTAGCCTTGGGGCAACGGCAAAGGGGCTTGGCGAGATCACGCCGTTCGAGTTGAATCCGAACACGGTGGACCTTGCCATCGGTACAGCAACGAAGACCTATGACGGGACGAAGACGGTCAAGTGGACGGATGGCTCGAGTGCGCTGAGCGATCAGAAGAAGTACATCACCAGCGCGACGGTGAACATCAACGGCAATGCGGTCAATGTTTTGAATGACCTGAAGCTAACTTCTGCCGAGTATGATACGAAGGATGTCGATAACGGCAGATTCGCCAACCGCGTGACGTACAACCTGAGCTATACGGGGACGAGCGGGAACTTCTCGCTCGGCGGTGCGTCGACATTTGCGAAACAGGGCGACGGCGTTATCACAAAGAAGGATGTCACGGTCACGGTCAAGAGCCCGCTCTCGAAGGTCTATGACGCGACGACGGATGTGCTCGGCGCGGCAAAGAACTCTGCAAACGCAGTTGTCAATACAGCGAATGACATCATCGGCATGACGGGTCTTGTCTCCGGCGACGGTGCGACGAACGAGTCGACGGCGGCGTATGCGGATAAGAACGCAGGCACGGGTAAGGTCGTCAACTATGATGTCAAGCTCGACAGTGCGAATGCGGGCAACTACAATCTGAAGTACAACGGCGCAACGATTACGACGCCGATCTCGACCAATAACAATACAATCACGAAGCGCAAGGTGGATGTGACTTTTGCGCCTGTGACGAAGACCTATGACGGAACGCCGACGAATACGTCGATCACACCGTCTGTTTCGGCTGCCGATGCGGCGGTGCTGAACACGGACAGCACGGGGCTTGTCAATGGATCGAACGAGCTGACCAATCTCAGCACGCTGAACAGTGAGTACGGCACGCGCAGGGGCGGGACGTTTAACGCCGATCCGAATGCGGGCACGAACAAGGATGTTCGATATCAGGGACTCGGTGCGCAGATGGGGACGACGCTCGGCACGGATGCGGCGAACTATGAGTTCGCGGCGGACGGCTACGGAACAGGCACGATCAACAAGGCGAATATCAACGCTTCCGACGTGGATTTCCTCGCATCCAATGCAGCGAAAACCTATGACGGTACGCGTACGGTGAAACATAACGGTTCGAGTGAATCGAATGATGTGAAGAACTATATCACGCGCGCACGTGTGCAGCTGAACGGCAACTGGGTTGATCTGCGCAACGACCTTGTCATGGATATGACAGGGACGCAGTACAGCAGTCCGAATGCTACGAACGGCACACCCGATACCGTGACGTACAAATTCTATCTGAACAACAGCAACATCAACATTTCAGGCGACAACAACTTCACGCGGACGGCGCAGGGCACGATTGACCGCCGCAAGATCACGGTTGATCTCGCGGAGAAGACGGGCATTGACAAGACCTACGACGCGACCGCGAATCTCGTGAACACAAACACGCGTCGCTATGACAAGTTCGTTGACGATGATGCAAAGGGCAATGTCATCTATGCATCGGGTACGACGAACGACAACAAGCTCGTCCGCATGCCGAACGGTGCCTCGGTCAATGACGGCGCGGCGATGACCGTGACGGCATCGTACGCAGACAAGAATGTTGCGTACAGCGGCGGCAATGTGACGACGAAGAACATCGGCTACAACGTGAAGATTGCGGGTGCAGCGGGGCAAAACTATCAGCTCTCGGACGGCGTGACTACGGTCAATGCCGAGGATGGGCTGGATCTCTCGGCGACGGGAACGATCTCCCCGCGCACGATCACGCTCGGCTTTGACAATGTGTCGAAGGCGTATGATACGACCGCAGTCAACAATACGAAGAACATTACCTCCGTGACGGCGGGCAACAGCGACGGACGCGGTGCGGCAACGCTTGCGGCGGACGGCATCACGAGCGCGTCGTTCAATACGGCGGGTGTTCAGAGTTTCTACGGTGCGGGCAATACCGACGGGACATTCACGCAGGATCCGAACGTCGTGAGTGATGCGAACGGAAATGTCATTCAAAACGGCAAGGATGTGCAGTACAAGAATCTCGCAAATACGCTTGGACATCAGTCCTATGCGGGCAACTATACTGTGGCGGATACCGCCTACGGCAAGGGGACGATCCGCAAGCGCACGGTCACGGCGAACGACTTTAACTTTACCATTGGCAATGCCAGGAAAATGTACGACGGTACGAAGGATGTCGTGTGGCAGGAGGGCGGACAGAACTATACCGATATGGCGCATGTCAAGAAGTATTTCCAGAACAGCACGCTGGATCTTGGCGGCGGGAATACGGTGCAGATCAACCTTGCCGACATCAGCCTGAACCGCGCGCAGTACAACAATGAGAACGTTGCGCATGCGAACAGTGTTGACTACGACGTGACAATCAACACGACGAATTTTGAGTTCAACGGTACGCGCAATCGAACCATCCATCATACGGGTGATTGGATTAAGCGCCGTGATCTTGCGACACTGCTCCCGCAGCATATCGTCAAGGAGTATGACGGGCAGACGACATTTGACCAGAACAACCGCGACTATGTGAATGCGATGGCAAAGGCGAATCTGACAACGGTCGTTGAGCGGGATAAGAACAAGATTCAGCTTGCCGTCACGGGAACGTACGACAACAAGAATGCCTCGGCAAATACCAAGGCGGAGGCAGAGGCACGTACGCCCGGCACGGCGGAACGGAATGTCACTTATACGCTGACGCTCTCGGGCGATGCGGATACCCTCGCGAACTACACGATCGGCGGACATCCGACGACGAATACGGTGACGGGAAAGGCGGATATCTACAAGAAAGCACTGACGGTTGATGTCGCACGCAAGGTCAAGGACTATGACGGTACGGCGGCGGTCAACAACCTCGGTGTGGGCGATATCACGTTCAGCGGTCTCGTTGGCAGTGAGACGCTGTCGCTTGACACTCCGGCACTGGCTAAAGTACAGGGGCAGTACCTCGACTCGAACGGCAATGCCGATGCGAACGTCAGCCGTGATGCGAACCGTGCAGTGACAGACAAGGCGGTGAAGTACACCGGCTTTAACGATGCACTGACCGATCTTGCAGGGCGGAATTCTACCGCGCAGAACTACATCGTCGACGGCGGCAGCAAGAGCTACACCGCTGCCGATGCGAAGGGGCGCATCAACCCGCGTTCGATCAGTGCAGGCGATGTGACGGCGACGTTCCACGACGCGACGAAGGTCTACGACGGCAATCGTTCTGTAAAGCACAACGGCATCAACTCGCAGGCTGCCGTCAAGAACTATCTGCGGACTGCGACCGCTCGTGTGAACGGAAATGATATCGATATCACGAACGATATCACGATTGCTTCCGATGAGGCGAGCACACACTACGACAATAAGAATGTACAGGGCGGCGCGGCACATACCGTCACCTATAAGTTGACCTATACGGGCAATAACTTCATCGTCGATGGGGTAGAAAAGACCGGTACGGGCTATATCACGCGCAAGAATGTCACGGCGACGGTCAACGGCCCGTTGACGAAGACCTACGATGCCTCGCGTGATGTCTACGATGCAGGGGATACCAGCATCAAGACCTACCGCAAGGACACGGGTACGCGTGTCACAAACGGGGACAGCCTCGTGACTCTGAATGGGCTTGTTGCGGGCGACGGCGCGACGAATGCGACGACAGCGCGGTATGACAACAAGTCTGTCGGTGCGAATAAACGCGTGGATTACAACGTACAGATCGACTTGGCGAATCGGGATAACTACAATCTCGTGGATGCAGATGGAAATGCACTGACAACGATCTCGACCAACGACAATGAGATTACGAAACGTACGCTCAACCTGAAGTTCGACGATGTCACCAAGACCTATGATACGAAATCAGACAATGCCTCCGTGACGGCACGAACGATCAGCGATGATGATACGAAGGTGCTCACGCGCGACGGCATCCACTTCGGCACGGGCAGCGACAGCAATAAGCTGACCGATCTCAACGGAGGAAACATTGAGAGCCACTATGGAGACGGTCGGACGGCGGAAACCTTTGTCAAGAATGCGAATGCAGGTTCGCGTGCGGTGCGCTATCAGGGCATCAACCGTACGATGCGCAACTATCTGAGTGCGGGCGCAAATCAGAACTATGAGATTGCGGATGTCGCATTCGGTAATGGCAACATTGATAAGGCACAGGTGAATCGGAGCAACTTTAACTTCGTATTCTATGATGCGGTGAAGGACTATGACGGCACAGATGCCGTCAAAGGACGGAACGGATCGAGCGATATCCGTTCGCTGCTGAATACAGATGAGAATTCCTCGCCGCACAGCACGGTGACACTCAACGGGAACACCTATGCGCTGCCGGAGAGCGATGTCGAGCGCATGACGGGCAAATATCGCAATGGGGCAAATGCCTCCACGAACAACCCCGTAGATTACAGACTCGAGCTTAACGTGGACAACTATACCTTTACGGACAACTCTGTCGGACGCTACACGGACTCCGGCGCGGGTGTCATCAACCGCCGCAAGCTCATTGCCGATACGAAATCCATCCATCCGACGAAGACCTATGACGGGACGGATACGCTGCTCGGCGTGGCAAAGGATGAAAACGGCAACATCATTCATTCCGCCGACGGTCTTGTGCGGTTCCGTCACTACAGCGGCTCGGATACGCGTCACTATGACGATGAAGATGGAATCATCGCGCAGGATCAGCCGCACATCACGCATTCCTCGACAGCGAAGTACGCTGACAAGAATGTCGCGTGGGCGCCGAACGGGAACACCGATCCCAATGCCATGTGGCAGGATCGCAACAATGTTGCGAATAAGGATGTGGACTACCAATTCCGTCTCACGGGCAATCCGCTGTCGAACTACGAACTCGTCGATGAACACGGTACGACCATTGCCACACCGTCGGGCGGCTTGGGGTCTACCACGCTCAATCACAATGCGAGAACGGCGACCGGACGTATCAATCCCGCTGAGATTCGCATGAAGGCAGATCCAAAGACCATCTGGATCAACGAAGGTCTGCCGCCGCGCAGCAGCTACACAGGTACCCCGCAGGGAACCTATCCGGCACCGGGATATCCGACGGGGGTTGCCGGCGAGCATCTGGCAGGTGAGTTCTACTATGATTCGCCGGATGCGCGTCTGCGCATGGGAGACTATGCGGTCAACGGATACTATCGCCCTGCGACAGGCGAGATGGTCTATCGGAACTACCGTTTTGTGCAGGACCCCGCGAATGCAACGGCACTTCACGTCGGTCCGTATATCCCTGATGCAGAGTACTACAGTGCACTCACGCAGGTCAGCAAGATGATTCCCGATGAGTACGCCTATGAGAACGCCTCCCTCGACCGCCGCAGCCACTTTAAACGCGATCCGAAGGCGGAGGTTTCCCATACGCCGCCCTCTGTCAATATGGTGAAGGACGGTGTCGACATCAGCAAGAACGGCATTCGCGTCACGGACGAGACAGTATTCTCCCTCGTGAACGAAGTGTTCGGCTGAGCAAGAGAAATCCAATAGAAACAAAGAGGGACCCCATCGACTGTTTGCATAGTCGATGGGGTCCCTCTTTGCTGTTTAGGCGCTTTTTGTCAGATCTCTCAGCAATGCGCGGCAGCCGGCATCCACATCGCGGTAAGTTGCCTCGAAGTTGCCTGTGTACCACGGGTCGGCGACATCACGTTCCTCGCCAATGTAAGAGAGGAGGCGGCGCACCTTGCCGCGTGGATCGCCGCCCGTAAGGCGTGCGAGGTCGTCCATGTTTTCTGTGTCCATGCCGATAATGCAGTCGTAGGCATCGTAGTCGGCGGCGGTCATCAGCGCTGCCTGCCGTTTGCTGAACGGGATGCCGCGTGCGCGGAGGATTTCGCGTGTGCCGCGATGGGTGTCACTGCCGATTTCGTCGCGGTGGAGCGCCTTGGAAGTGACGCTGATTTTGTCTGCAAGTCCTGCCTCGTGTACGAGATGTTTCATGACGAACTCTGCCATGGGGGAGCGGCAGATGTTGCCGTGGCAGACGAATAGAATTTTTTTCATGGTAGATTCTCCTATCCCAATGCTGTTTTCGCAAGTCTACATCAAAAAAGCACGAATTGCAACCGCAGAGCTGTACCTTCTCCCTTGTGTTTTCACAGGGAAAATGCTAGAATGGAAACAAAATATGAATAATAATGTAGGGGTTGAGATACGATCGTGTACAATGGGATCAATGATATGAAGAAAACTGCGGTCCGTGCAGGGCTTGCTGCGTGTGTTTGTGCGGGGCTGGCATCTGCGGGGACGACGGGATTTGCTGCGCCGTCTCTTGCGCGTCCGGGTGCGGATATTGCACAGGAGCAGCCAAGACCTGAGATCGGTCTGGAGGATCAGGCACCGCGCTACCGTCAGGATGGTGATGACGCGCAGTTTACGATTGAAAACTTCATTATGGAGGCTCCGGATCTCTTCCTTGACAAGGGGGAGCTGACGCGCATTCTCGAGGAGGGGATGGGTGAGCAGAAGACGATGGCGCAGCTGCGTCGGACGGTGGATGCGCTGACTTCGTACTGCCGCACGCATGGTTATCCGGCGGCTGCGGTATATCTGCCGCCGCAGGACAGTCCGGATGGGATTGTGGTGCTGCGTGTGCTGCCGGGCCGTTACGATGAGATCGTGCTCGAAAACAACAGCCGTCTGAAGGATGCCGTCGCACAGGGGATTATTGCAGGGCTGAAATCGGATGATATCATCACTATGTCAAAGCTTGAGACGGCACTCTACTCGGTGTCGGATGCGACGGGAGCGCGTGCAGTCGGCGTCCTGAGTCCGGGCAGGACATTCGGAACGAGCAAGCTGACGGTGCGCATTGATGATTCGAAGGCATCGAATACGGTTTTCTATGTCGAGAACTACGGCAGTCCGAGCACGGGGCGCTACCGCTACGGCGTGCAGGAAACACTCTACGACCCGTCGGGGACGGGGGACAAGGTGAGTGCGGGTGCACTCATCTCGAACGGGAGCCTGCGCAACTTCTACGCAAACTATGAGACGGTGGTCGGGCATGGCGGTACGACGCTCGGCGTTGGCCTCTCGCGCATGAACTATAAGGTGGGCGGCCCGCTCTCCGCAATCGGTGCGGAGGGGCAGTCTTTGACGTTCACGATCTTCGGGCAGACGCCGCTCTACCATCTGACGAACCGCAGCCTCCTCTTCCGCTACGGATATAACTATCGCGACTTGGATGATGATATTACGGCGTTCGAGCTTGAGGGCAAAAAGCATACGCACAGCATTTATGCGGGGCTGGTCGGTATGCAGCGCCTCTATGGCGGAATGACGGTGAACTATAATGCAAATCTGACCGTCGGAACATTGGGGCTGGACTCGGAGTACAGCCGCATTCTGGGGGATCTCAACCAAACAGAGGAGGGGACGTACGCAAAGCTCGAAGCAGATGTGACAGCGGTGCAGCAGCTTGGCCACGCGACGGATCTCCTCGTCAAGGTCTCGGGGCAGAAGGCGAGCCGAAACCTCGACAGCTCGGAGGAGTTCTATCTCGGCGGACCGAATGGCGTGCGTGCCTACGCGCAGGGCGAGGGCGCGGGGGACGAGGGCGTTCTTGCAACGGCGGAACTGCGCTATCATACACCAGTGCGCGGGCTGACATTCAGCACGTTCTATGATACGGGATCGGTGCGTATGAGCAAGGGGAACAATCTCACCGACAATCATGCAACGCTGCACGGTTGGGGCATTGGTGCGGCGTACAGTGATCCGGGCAACTGGTTCGCACGTGTGGACTACGCACGACGGATTGGCTCGGATTCGTCGGTAGCACCGAAGAACAATGCACGGAACCGCGTTTGGTTCATGGCGGGGAAGATCTGGTAATATCCTGCTGTTTTGCTGCGCCCTCGATGTGATCGGGGGCGCAGTGCATTCAGATGGGGATGCAAAGATAAATGGCCGAATGGGGTGAACGGGAAGGGCTATGAGACTCAGGCGAAAGCCGTGGATTGATACGGCGATTCTGGATTATGCGGATTTCGTCACTCCGCTCGGCGGGGATTGGACGAGGTTCGCCGGTGCGTGGACGGAGACGTTCGGGCGCACGGCACCGCTCCATGTAGAGATCGGTGTAGGAAAGGGCGACTTCCTGACGGAACTTGCGGCACGCAATCCCAATGTGAACTATGTCGGGCTCGAGGCGCAGCAGGGAGTCCTCTACTTTGCCGCGCGCAAGGCGGCGGCACGGGAGCTGCCGAATGTGCGGCTTCTCGTCTTTGATGCAGCGCATCTGACGGAACTCTTTGCCTCCGGTGAGGTCGACCGCATCTATTTAAATTTTTCCGACCCGTGGCCGAAGGCACGCCATGCGAAGCGGCGGCTGACGAGTGAGGTCTTCCTCGCGCGCTATGCCGCTGTGCTGAAGGAAGGCGGAGCGATCCATTTCAAGACGGATAATGCTGGGCTCTTTGCCTACTCGCTCGAAACGATGGAGCGGGAGGGCTGGCTGCTCTCGCATGTGACGCATGACCTCCACGCGCTCGCAGAGCCTGACAATATCATGACGGAGTACGAGCGCAAGTTCAGCGCACGCGGTGCGAAGATCGGGCGTCTCGTAGCGTGCCGTCCAACGGGACAAGTCTGATGCGTACGCGTTATACACTCTTTAAGAGTGAGACGGAACCCATTGTTATCATCATGGCGATTCTCCTTGTGACGGGGACGATCAATGTCTTTAGTTCGAGCTATGTGCTTGCGGCGATGGATTTCGAGAATCCGTATTACTTTCTGCAGCGCCATCTTCAATGGCTGCTGCTTGGGATCGTCGCGTGCTGGCTCTGTCGCCGCATGAACTATCAGCGTATGCGCGGGCTGATGTTCGTCGGTATGGGGATCACGGTGTTCCTGCTGATTGCCGTGCTCTTTGTCGGGACGACGGTGAACGGTGCACAGCGTTGGCTTGCATTCGGACCACTGAGCTTTCAGCCGGCAGAGTTTGCGAAATTGATGGCGGTGTTGATGGGTGCATTCTCCATCTCGGCGGTGCTGTCAAAGGAACGCTTTCGTATAGACCGCGACGGCGGACGCGTCTTTATCCCGTTTGGTGCGATTCTCGTGATGGCGTTCCTCGTCTACCGTGAACCGGATTTCGGAACGGCGTGCATTGTGTTTGGCGTTCCGCTTTTGATGGCACTCGTGCTGCTCGTGTCGCCGCGGAGCTGGGTGTGGATCAGTCTGCTTACACTCATCTTGGCCTTTTCAATCGGGACACTGCAGCCCTATCGCATGAAGCGCCTCGAGGTCTGGTACGATCCGTGGTCGGATGCGCGCGATGCGGGTTATCAGATGGTACAGTCGCTCTCGACAATCGGCTCGGGCGGAATCTTCGGCATGGGCTTTGGCGACGGCGTGAGCAAATATGAGTATCTGCCCGAGGCACACACGGACTTTGCGTTTGCGATCTTCAGTCAGGAGCATGGATTCTTCGGTGTTCTGCTGATCTTCTTCCTGTTCGCCGTTCTGCTTGTTACCTGCATGCGTGTGGCGGCTCGTGCGAAGGATACGTTCGGGCAGGTGCTTGCGCTCGGCATCATCTTCCTCGTGCTCGGACAGGCGCTCGCAAATCTCGCGATGGTCTCCGGCCTGCTGCCCGTCGTTGGTGTTCCGCTGCCGTTCATCAGTTATGGCGGTTCTTCGCTGATCGTAACGATGGCGGGGATGGGGATGCTGCTCGGCATCGCCGACCGCAGTCGGGATACACTGCCTGCGGTGAAGAAAAAATCAGAGAAACCTGAGACGCGGCGCAGTAAGATCCATATTGTGCGATGATGAAGAGGTGCACATGCACCTCTTTTTTCTGATTTTTCATCTAAATACGCAAGAAAGATACGCTAGAAAAAGTGTAAATAGAAAACTTTGTAAAATATGCGTTGACAAGCGTTTTTGCGGATGATATTATGTGACAGTCCCCTTTTTGGAGGTGAACTATGTCTCTGGAGAAATTACGCGCGGCGCGCACGGTTGCCGGCATTCATCAAGTGCTGAGGGCGGTGCAGAACGGCGCGGCAGAGATGGTGTTCATTGCGAGCGATGTGGACGGGCGTGTACTCGACCCGCTCTTTGCAGCGTGTGGGGACGCAGGTATTATACCTGACCGCACGGCGACAAAAGCGGCACTCGGCGCGGCGGTGCACCTCGATGTGGGTGCGGCGGCGGTCGCCAAACTACGGTAAAAACGCAGCCTCTGCGTTTTCATACAAAAGCATTGAAATGACGACAAAGGAAGGAGGTGCAGTATGCCAACGATCAATCAGCTCATTCGCAAGAGCCGGAAGAGCCTTGAGGAGAAATCGAAAGCACCAGCACTGAAGAACAGCCCGCAGAAGCGCGGCGTCTGCACGCGTGTCTATACATCCACGCCGAAGAAGCCGAACTCTGCTCTTAGAAAGGTTGCTCGTGTTCGCTTGACGAACAGCATCGAGGTGACCGCATACATTCCCGGAATTGGGCACAATCTGCAGGAGCACAGCGTCGTCCTCATTCGCGGCGGCCGTGTGAAGGATCTGCCGGGTGTGCGTTACCACATCATTCGCGGCTCACTCGATACGGCCGGTGTGCAGGATCGTGCACAGGGACGTTCGAAGTACGGCGCGAAGCGTGCGAAGAAGAAGTAAGGCAGTATATCGTTAGGAGGTTGGGCTATGCCACGTAAGGGCCCCGTGCCGAAGCGGGATGTTCTGCCGGATCCGGTATATCATTCCAAGACGGTGACGAAGTTTATCAACAAGGTTATGCTCTCGGGCAAGAAGAGCGTCGCACAGCGTGTTGTCTATGATGCGTTCGAGACGATTCGTGAGAAGACGGGTCAGGATCCGCTCGAGGTATTCGAGACGGCACTGCGCAACGTCATGCCTGTGCTCGAGGTCAAGGCACGCCGCGTCGGCGGCGCCAACTATCAGGTCCCAGTCGAGGTTCGTGCGGATCGCCGCATGACGCTTGGCATCCGCTGGCTTGTCGGCTATGCGCGTCTGCGCGGCGAGAAGACGATGGATGCACGTCTCTCGGCAGAGCTGATGGACGCTGCGAACAACACGGGCGCAGCGATCAAGAAAAAGGAAGATACGCACAAGATGGCGGAGGCCAACAAGGCATTCGCACATTATCGCT
>ERZ773067.152-NODE-152-length-43733-cov-6.650602_pt1 | contig 43733 bp, 32 predicted proteins | sample MGYA00580622_ERZ773067 | MGnify/ENA primary metagenome ERZ773067 (study PRJEB29015, sample SAMEA2737998) | human oral metagenome | biome: human oral; feature: human-associated habitat; material: dental | place: China | collected 2113 ...
AGTGGCTAAACTTTTGCGCAAAAGATTAGCCACTTTTTCTGGGAAGATTAGTAACTTTGTCCTCGAAGCATCTAATACCTCATCGCAAAGCCCCTCCTCCTTCCTTGAGGTTCACCTGAGGGAACTAAATCTAAATCATGTCATGGCCAACAAACCATTGCAATTCGTAGTCGTCGAGCGCAAGCTCAATGTCGGCAAAAACGCAGGAAAGCTCGTCCAGATCGCCAAGCCTACGGGCCGCCATCGCATCGACTTCCGCAACTTCTGCGAGCGTGTCGCCAAGTCCACGACCTTCAACCGCCAGGAGGTCGAGGCCGTCCTGAACTACGCCACCGAGATCGCCAAGGACATCGTCGCCAATGGCGATATCGTCGAATTCGGAGATCTCGGCACGCTGATGCCTTCATTCAAGAGCAAAGCCGTCGAGCAGGGCACCAAGTTCAACGCCAACGTCCACATCGAGAAGCCCGTCGTGCTGCTCCAGCCCTCCAAGAAGTACTTCACGCTCACGGGTGTCAGCTACGAGCAGACCGAGGCAAAGCCCGCCAAAGCGGCCAAGCCTGCCAAGCCCAAAGCAAGCGAGTCCGCTCCTAAGCCCAAGGACGAGTCCCACAACAGCGGACTATAAGGGCTTCGTCCTGCACTAAAAGCCCTCGCCCCGAGCAGCCGTCCGTGGCCGCTCGGGGCGAAGTCTTTTAAGTAGGTGGAGGTTTTTATAGCCCTAAATATTGTACTTGGGTTCGATGATTGGGAGCACCTCGGCCTTTAGCTTCTCGTAGTAGGGAAGCCACTCGTTATTTGTCCCATCGTAAAAGCGCTCGTCGCACCAAGCGATCTTCTTCTCAAAGTTTGGGTCATTGCACAGTTTCGAGATGATTAGCCCTCGAAACCTTGCATCCAAAGTCCCTGAGAGTATTCCCTTGTCAGGGTATTGCCAAGTTAACCCAGCTTCGACCAATTCATCCATGCGCTTGAGGACATTCGGCAGGTAGGAGTAGTGCTGTACGAAGTCCGCACCTTCGCCATTGATATAGCCGAGGTACCAGTTACAGTAATCCTCTATCTGTTCCTCGGTATCCATATCTGCCGTTTGATACTCATCAACGAACGTGCTGTGACTTATTGTTGGGGTTAGTATTGTCCCTCTATGTGTCTGCCAAGGGAAAGGATAGTTCTCATCTGCAACCCTCTGTAGTATCAGTTCTACCTCGTCATGGGTAACCATAGCTTCTCTTGAGTTTATCCACCCCAAGTTGAGGAAGACAATCGCCCATGCGGTAGTTACGCCATCTTGGGGTAGATAGTATCGTATTCCATCGGCTATCCGAGCTTTGTATCCTCTCGGCTTCAGGACCGCATCGATACGCTCTAAGGTGAGCCTTTGTCTCTCTGCTCTTTCCATCTTATTTGATTCTGCTGATTGTTATGTGCGCTGTCTATCCTTTAGGCAGCGACCAAATCGAAGTTTCTGTTTCCTGCTGATGCGAAGATAGGGAAAGTTCCTTAAAAGGTATTGTCTTACAGGCTATGTGACGATACTTAATGGCTTCGTCTATGATGCCTATTGGGCGGAAAAGATAGAGCGTGCCTTTGGGCTACTAGATCAGCTCCAGCCTAAGGAGCTGAGTCTAGCTTCTACGCTATCAGTATACTCATTCTGCTGCTCCATCTGCCGCCGCTCTTATTCGTGAGGAGCAGATACCTTTGTGCCTTCGGATGGGGAGCCGTGCGCTATCCCTTCTATCGCTTCTTCCCTGCCATTTGTCTTGTTCCTGCTCTCTTTTTATTGATGCTTGGTGTCAGACTAGGCCAATATAGGGCGCTCTTTAAGGAAGCGTAGGCCGGGAGTCCTTGGAGGGCATAGGCTAAGCGACTTGATGGCCCAGCTGCTTAGTTTGCTCCAAGGAGTGGGAGCGGTCTTTGCCCCTAGACCTTGCCTTGGACCCCTCATCAGAGCTCGAGGAAGCCGCTACGGAATGGGGGCGTGCTGAGGGATATCCGTCAGCGAGCCGAGGGTCGGCAGTCAGCGCCGCGAGGGATATCAGTCAGCACGCTGAGGGGTATCAGTAAGAAAGCCCAGCCAGCTGTCGGACGATCGTCTGACAGCTGGCTGGGCTTCTTGCTTGGGCTACAAAGAGGGGAGCTTGAGACTCCTTGACCTCTTTGCGAGGGCCTGTGGGCTTATTTCTGCTTCAAGGCTGCGGAGGGGATGAGGGGCTCGGGAGTGCCTATCCACGCGATGCCTTCGTCCAAGGTGTGGATCTCTGTCATCGAGAGCTGACGACGGATGTCCTGGATCGAGCACTTGACGCAGTAGTCGCCTGCCAAGCCCGCGACATCAATGCGGCTGGCCGCGATCAGCAGCTCGGGGATGGTGTCGGCAAAGGCACTATAGGAGTCGCGATGCTGCGACATTGCCTTGGGGATGTAGAGCAGCGGGATACGGTGGCTGCACTTGATGCGCCCGAGGAGTTCGGCCAGAGGTGGGTAGATCGCCGCGCCGTAGGTGTAGCGGACGCAGTGCGGGGGCCAAGGGCCGCCCATACGATCGAAGCTGCAATGGTCGGCAGGATGCTGGTCCATAGTCACGACGATAGCGTCGTAGTCCTGCTCGTGCTGCTCGACCCAGTGGGTCAGGAAGTCCATAGCTTCCGTAGCGCCAGGGACAGCGAGGCTGCCGCTGATGAAGTCGATCTGCGGATCGATGATGAGGAGTACGTTCATGTGTCTTTGAGGCTGTAGTTAGGATTGAGTCTCCCCAGAGGGAGTAGGATATAGGAGGAGGGGGATAAGCATACAGGCGGTAGTCCCCTCGGCGAGGAAACGACCGCCTGTATGCTTGGCTAATTGTCTGTATACATCAGAGCTCGAGGTCGAGGTCAAATTGCTCGTGCCAAGGCAAGCCCTGCGTCATGAGCTGCTCCATGAAGGGATCTGGATCGAATTCCTCGACGTTGTAGACCCCAGGCTTGCGCCACAGTCCCTTGAAGAACATCAGTGCGCCGATGGTCGCTGGTACGCCCGTCGTGTAGCTGACACCCTGAGCACCCGTCTCCTGATAGGCGGCCTGATGGCTGCAGTTGTTCCACACGTAGTAGGTCTTCTCCTTGCCATCCTTGATCCCGCGGATGCGGCAGCCGATGGAGGTCTCGCCCGTGTAGTTCTCGCCGAGCTCACCGGGGTTGGGGAGGATGGCCTTGAGGAACTGGATGGGGACGATCTCTACGCCGTTGTAGAGGACGGGGTCGATGCGGGTGATCCCGATATTCTGCATGACACGCAGGTGCGTCAAATACTCCTGCCCGAAGGTCATCCAGAAGCGTGCACGCTTGATGGTGGGGTAGTTCTTGACGAGCGACTCGAGCTCCTCATGGTAGAGGAGGTAGGACTCACGTACGCCGATGTTGGGGTAGGTCAGCGGCTTGTGGATCTCCTGAGGCTCGGTCTCGCGCCACTGGCCATCCTCGTAGTACTTACCCTTCTGCGTGATCTCACGGATGTTGATCTCGGGGTTGAAGTTGGTGGCGAAGGCCTTGTGGTGGTCGCCGCCGTTGCAGTCTACGATATCGAGGTAATGGATTTCGTCGAAGTAGTGCTTGGCTGCATAGGCCGTGAAGACCCCCGTCACCCCTGGGTCGAAGCCACAGCCGAGAATGGCCGTCAGGCCTGCTTCCTCGAAGCGCTGCTTGTAGGCCCACTGCCAGCTGTATTCGAACTTAGCCTCGTCCAGCGGCTCATAGTTGGCCGTGTCGAGGTAATTGACGCCAGCCTCTAGGCAAGCGTCCATGATATGGAGGTCCTGGTAGGGCAGGGCTACGTTGATGACGAGCTCAGGCTTGAAGGACTTCATCAGCGCCACCAGCTCGGGGACGTTGTCGGCGTCCACAGCTGCGGTCTGTATCTTGACGTTTTTGATCTCGGAGGCGATCTTGTCGCACTTGCTCTTGGTGCGACTAGCGAGCATGATCTCGGTGAAGACGTCACTGTTCTGCGCCACCTTCTTGGCTACTACCGTGCCGACACCGCCGGCACCGATAATGAGCACTCTTCCCATAGGCTAGGTCTTAAAAGTCTATATGATTACTGAATGTTGCACTCTGATGTAGCTCGAGAGCGGTCTCCCCTTACCCATAACTTAGGGCTAAGGCGCTCTAGACTACGGCGCAAAGATACGAAAAGTGCACTACTTGATCGCGAGCTCCAGCACGCGCTCCTCCCCTAGGTAGCCCTCGAGGCGATCCCCGATGGCTACGGGGCCTGTGCCCGCAGGGGTGCCGGTGTAGATGAGGTCGCCCATGCGCAGCGTCTGGTAGCGGCTGATGTAGGCGATCAGCTGGTCGATGCTGTGGATCATATAGCTGGAGTCGGAGCGCTGTACCTCGAGGCCGTTATGCCTTAGGGCAAAGGGAATAGGGCGCTCGGGATAGCCGAAGGTCTCCTTGTCGATCCAGCGCCCGACGACCGCAGAGCCGTCGAAGACCTTCGCGCTAAGCCAAGGCTTCCCCTCCGCGATGGCTGCTCGCTGCAGATCGCGTGCGGTGAAGTCTATCCCTAAGGTGATGTGCTGGTAGTAGCGGTGGGCGAAGCGCTCGGCGATGCACTTGCCCACGCGGCAGATCTGTACCACGAGCTCAGCCTCGTAGTCGATCCTAGAGCCCATGTCGGGCAGGAAGAAGGGCATACCCTGCTTGAGCAGCGCATCGCCCTTGTGGAAGAAGAGAGGCTCGGGCTGATGAGGAAGATCTATCCCTAGGTCTGGCGCCTCGGCCTTGTGCTCCCGATAGTTGAAGCCTACGCCTAGGATCTTCATGCCTCGCCTTGTCCCTGGCGCTCGCCAGCAGCCTTCATCCGGGTGAACATGAGGGCGAGGTGTGCGTACATGGAGGTGTTCTGTACGACGACGTCAGCTGGTGCCTGGATGCGGAAGGGGGTGAAGTTCCAGATCGCCTTGATGCCCGCCCGTACAAGGCGGTCGGTCATGAGCTGCGCCTGCAGGATGGGTACGGTGAGGATGGCGATCTTGATCTCCTCGGCCTGGATACGCAAGGCTAGCTCGTCAATGTGATGGACGGGGACGCCTGCGACCTCTGTGCCGATGAGCTCCTGGGCAACGTCGAAGCCTGCCCGTACCTCGAGCCCGAACTGATTCAGGCCCTTGTCCGCGAGCAGCCCAGAGCCGAGGCTCCCGACGCCGATGAGGAAGGCACGGTGACGCTGGGTGAAGCCTAGGAATTCCTCGAGGTACTCGATAAGGGCCGTCGTCTCATAGCCGACGCGGGTGCGTCCCTGGAGCTTGACATAGGAGAGATCCTTGGCGACAAGTGCGGCATCGACGCCGACACCAGAGGCAATGCGGGGGGAGGATACATAGCGATGCCCCTCGGTCTGGAGGAGCTTGACGAAGGATAGGTACCAGGGCAGGCGCCTTAGGGTGGGCTCGGGGATGGATCCTACCTTGTCTTTGCTTTCTTTAGTCTTCATTGGGCGTGCTTGTGGAGGCCTTGCTAGGACGCTTGAGGATATGATGGTATGCGTAGTCCCAGATGTAGAGTAGATCCTCGCGAGAGAAGAGCCACAGCAGCGAGACGTAGCTTGCGGCCATAGTTACTCCGCCTAGAGCTAGGCGCCAGAAGGGTGCCCAGCCTGCCATGAGGAAGGTGTCGAGGAGCCAGACTAGGGCTCCAGAGACGAGCCCCAGGAGGAAGAGTGGGAAGAGCTCGCCGAGCTGCTCGCGCAGCGGGAAGTGAAGGAGCTGCCCCGAGTAGCGTGTATTGATGAAGAGGTTGAAGACCTGCGCTACGGCCAGTGCCCACGCGAGCCCATAGATCCCCCCAGCCCATAGGCCGATGATCATAGCGATGAACTCGAGTACCTTGCGTGCGATGTCCATATTGAGGTAGAGGTCGCTGCGGCCCTTGAGCTGGACGATGTTCGCATTATAGGAGTTTATGGGGTACAGCAGACCATTGACGCAGAGGACCTGGAAGAGGGGGGCAGCCTCCATCCACTTCTCCCCGAAGAGGAAAAGGTATAGGGGCTTGGATAGGATGATCAGGGCAAGGATGACTGGCGTGGACAGCTGGAAGAGTAGGCGCTGGGCACGGCGATAGCCAGCCTTTAGGCGCTCAATGTCGTCCTGTACACGCATGAAGACAGGGCTCGTGGTCTGAGTGATAGGATCCGAGAGGATGGAGACGGGGACGAGCTCGAAGGTCTTTGCTTGGTTGAAGAGTCCTAGATCTCTCTGGCTAAAGAAGCGCGCAATCAGGATCGTCGAGAGCTTCTCATAGATGACCCCTAAAATTTTTGTTGCTGCGATGCGCGAGCCGAAGGCGAAGTGCTTCTTGAAGTGTGGTACGCTGAAGATCAGCTTGGGACGCCACGATGAGATATACCAGTTGACGATCATGAATGTAGAAGCCCTAGCTAATTCTTGGGCAACTAGGGCCCAAGGCCCATATCCTAGATAGGCCATGGTGCAGCCTATAATCCCGCCGATGAGTGCTGAGCTGGTACTCGACCAAGTTTGCGCACGGAAGTTCATATCTCGCCATATTAGTATCCCCTGAATTACTCCAAGGGAACCTAGAAATAGGCTGAGCGACTGGACGCGCATCAGTGGAACAAGGTTTGGAGCATGGAAAAAATCGGCGATCCAGGGGGCTGCGACGAAGATGATGAGGTAGCAGACGCCACTCATCGTGAGGTTGAAATAGAAGATGCTGTTGATATCGCGCTCGTCGATTTCAGGTGATCGCATAAGCGAGGCTCCGAAGCCCCCATCCGATAGGACGCGTGCTATGTCGGTCAGGATAGCCACGGCTGCCAAGGCTCCGAAGTCCTCTGGCGTCAGGAAGCGAGCTAGGAGCAGCATGACCGTGAAGCTAATGATACGCCCCAAGCCCTGCTGTAGTACTGCCCAGCCAAAGCCTGTCACAGATTTACGCTTTAAGGCCTCGGTGTCGTAGAGGATCTCCTTAAGTTCTTCTTCTTTGTTGCTTGCCATGTAAGCCTAGTATGGGATGCGGGAGCACGAAGCAGGGCCGATCGCTGTGAGGTTAGTCTTTGCTTGATTGCTTGATAGTGAGGCCGTAGATAGCTCCGAGCCGCTGCTCTAGCTCTGGAATCTTGGCCTTGCGCAGCTGGAGGTGGAGGATGCAGCTCTCGCGGAAATCTTGAGCCTTTACCTCGGCCTCGAGCTCCTTGACGTGACGCATCACGAGACCCATGAGCTCATAGCCAAAGTAGAGCTCAACCTCCTCGGTGAGGATGCATTCCTTTCGCTCGGCGGGCTCGAGGGCGGCCAGTCCAGCCTCGCGATAGGCCTCGATCAGTCCGCTGGTCCCCAGCTTGACTCCACCAAAGTAGCGAACCACCAGTACGATGACCTCCGTCAGCCCTAGGGAGGTGATGATCCCTAGGATGGGCCTCCCAGCCGTCCCTGAGGGCTCTCCATCATCGTTGGCGCGGGTTGTGCTGCCATCCGGGCCTAGCCGATAGGCCCAGCAGACATGGCGGGCATCGTAGTAGAGGCTACGGACTGCGGCAACGTGCCCCAGCGCTTCCTCCTCGGTCGTGACGGGGTAGGCAAAGGAGAGGAACTTACTCCGCTTCTCGGAGTAGTTGCCCTCTGATTCGCCCGCTATCGTCCAGTAGCTATCCTTTATCTCGATTAGCTCTTCGCTCACGGTTTACCTCGTGCTAGCCTTTCCGCCCTTGTTCGTAGTGGATCAAGCTCTGGGCTGCTTGGCCTAGCTTGGCCTTGAGCTCCTCGCTGACGGGAACTAGAGGAAGGCGCAGTTGCTCACTTGCGATGAGCCCCATTTCTAGGAGAAGAGCCTTGATGCCTGCGGGGTTCCCCTCCTGGAAGAGTAGGGTGTTGATCTGCTGCATCTCGGTCTGTATCATGTCCGCCTCGGGATACTTCTGCTCCATCGCCAGATGGATGAGCTCCGAGGTGAGCTGGGGGAAGGCGTTACCGACTACAGAGATGACTCCTTGGGCACCCTGCTGCATGAAGGCGACGCTGAGGGCGTCATCCCCTGAGAGGACTACGAAGTCCTCGGGAAGCTCAGCTGAGGTAATCTGTCCTGCCTGCTGAGGGAAGCCCGAGGCCTCCTTGACCCCGATGATATTGTCAAAGTCACGAGCTAGGCGTACGACTGTGTCAGAGGCCATATTGACCCCTACGCGCCCGGGTACATTATATAGGACTATGGGGAGACGGCTGCAGCGAGCCAGGTGGGCGAAGTGCTGATAGATGCCCTCCTGGGAAGGCTTGTTGTAGTATGGGACTACGGAGAGTATTCCTTGAATACCCTCGGTGTCGAGGTCTGCAATGCGTTGCCCGATCTCTCGGGTGTTGTTCCCCCCAAGGCCGATCATGATGGGGCAGCGTCCAGCCACCTCCTCTATTACGAAGCGGGTGACCTGATCACGCTCCTCGCGTGTCAAGCAGGGAGATTCGCCCGTCGTCCCGTGGACGACGATAAAATCCGTCGCTTGATTCTTCAGTAGGTGGTTGAGTAGAGTGCGTAGGCTCTGATAGTCTACCTCTCCTCGCCCGTCGAAGGGGGTGACGAGGGCTACTCCTAGCCCACGGAATGCATGCTTGCTCATACGCTGTCGTCTGACTGGAGAGCCCTGCCCTCCTGCTTGTGATGGAGCAAATATAATGATTTTTGACTAGTATTCGTAAGACTTCGTTTTGGAGTCGGCAGGCTATCTGTTTGATAGCAAGGGGACTTTTAGCTACCTTTGCACCAGGTAAGTGTAATCGTAACAATATGCAAATGGTAAGTGTTAAGAAACTAGGGCTCCTAGCCCTTGGCCTCCTCATCGGGGCTTCCAGCATGTCCGCCCAGGTCCTGGGCCCCTTGAGCTACCGTGCTGAGGTCGGTACTACGTTCTCTAAGATCTCTGCTCTTGGCCTTGGGATGAACGGGGACAAGGGGAAGCAGTTTGTCAGCTTCCGCGTCGGGGGTAGCGTCGTGATGCCCTTCGAGGGTACTGCCTTGAGCTTCAACCCTGGGCTCTATCTCTTGGGGCGTGGTGAGAAGCAGGGCTCGCTGCTGGCTACTCAGAAGGATCCCTACGAAGTCAGTAGCTATGCGCTGCAGCTTCCTCTCGAAGTCTCGCTGATGCTGGCTGAGTTCGACGAGAAGCAGCACCTCTATATCAACGCTGCTCCCTACGTAGCCTATGGCCTGAGCGCTAAGCTCTCTGGTCATGGCGAGAGCGTCAACCTCTACAAGCAGAAGATCTTCCGCCGCATGGACGTCGGTGCTGGGGTGAGTCTCCTCTACAAGTATCGCAAGGCCTTCCTGCGTGTGGGCTTCGACACGAGCCTTATGGGTCAGGTCAAGGGCGCACACGAGGCACTGGTCAATGTCGGTACCTCGCGCTTCTTCACGACTAATATCTCTGTAGGCTATCAGTTCTAATCTACGCTAGTAAAGTACGCTGCGCGCAGCGTCTCGATAAGGCATCGCCCCCTGTGACCCGATGGTCGCAGGGGGCGATGGTCGTTTAGGGAGAGGCAAGGTGAGCCTAGCCCTGATGCTGGGTGATACGCTGGAGGATGGCTGCACGCAGCTCCTCGAGCGGCATGCCGCTGCGCTCACTCATCATCGCTAGAGTTGCCTTGGGGATCATGATGCGTGCCAGGGGAGAGGAGAGCATCTTGAAGGCTGGGTTGATCTCTGGGAGAGCTTGCTTGAGCCAGGGATAGGCCTCGAGCAGGGCTTTGAGGCGTGTCTCGGGGCCTAGCTCTAGGGGCTCGGAGGCCGAAGGCGTGGGCTCGGGGCTGCCTTCTTCTGGCTCTTGGACTACCTCGGGCGCAGCTGCGGAAGTTGTCTCAGCCTGGCCCTTGCTTGCCTCCTTATTGCTCTTGTCCCAAGTTAGCAGCGTGCGCGAGCCCTCGAGGCTACGGATACGTGTGCAGTCCTGCATCATCTCCAGGACGCCACGGAAGCGTCCCTCGGCATCGCGCACAGCGACGTAGTAGATGTAGATGAAGAACCCAGGCTTATTGATCCAGAAGTCTACCGAGTCCTGCTCCCCGCTGCGGAACTTCTCGATGATCTCCTCGACCAGGTGCACGCTGGTGCGGGGGTGGCAGTTCTTGACGTCGCGGCCGATGACATTTTTGCTGCGGGGGAAGACGCGGTGCTCCGTATCGGTGTAGAAGCGTACGATCTCCTGCTCATCGACGTAGGAGAAGTCCACGGGCATGTGCTTGTAGACGAGGTTGACCTGCTCGAGGGTCATCTGTCCCGTAGCTAGCTCGAGTAGCTGATCGGGGCTGGAGCCGCCGCCGAAGCCATACTTGCCGAGGAGCTGAGCCAGTTCGCCTGCGAAGCCTGCAGCCTCCGCCCCTTGCGTAGGAGCGCTGGTCTTGGGCTGCTCACTGGCTCCCACTGTGATCCAGGCGAAGCCGATCTCTCGGTCGCCAGCCTTCATCTCCTCGAACTCCCGAGGGCTGATCATTGCCAGCGAAGTGGGGTAGAGGACGGTCTCCTCCTTCTGCATCAGGTCGAGTACGTCGGCCACTATGGTCTTCTGCTGTGCGATGAAGGCCTCATCCTGGTCCTCCTCCAGCAGGCGGCGCGCATCACGGATCTCATCGCGGACAAAGTCGTCGAGGAGCCACATGGTCGTCGTCGGGCGGTCGAAGCCCTTGCGCTCTAGGATCGAGTAGAGCTGGTTCTGCTTGCGTGAGAGGTGCGTGCGCCACTTCTGCAGCTCGTCGTAGAGCCCTAGCCACTCGTTCTTGATGACGGGATAGGGGGCGAGGCGCTCGACTTCCTTGAGCCACTTGCGCATCTCGTCATTCTCGCGGTAGTAGCACATGATGGGGTGCTCGGGGTCGAGCTCGGGGCGCCCCGTGTCGAGCAGCCCGTCGAAGAGTAGCATCATCTGCTGGATGTCCTCCTTGCGGCATTCATCCTCCTCGAAGGTCTTCAGCTCCTGCTCCGCCAGCGCTAGCTCATAGGGGCGGATCTTTTTGACCTGCTGGCGTAGCTCGGCCTGTGCCTCCGAGAGGCTCAGCTGCCCCGCTAGATAGCGAGCCTTGATGTCGAGGACGCGCTTGAGCTTCTCCATATCCACCTCAGGGAGGTGCTTCCTCATATCTTCCATGCTCGCTGCTCTTAGGGGCGCTTGACTAGGGATACGAAGAACTCGCTATCTACGAGCGCTTCGATGGAGATGGTCGCCTCGCCAGGGAAGCTGAGTACGGTCCCTGGGCTGAGGTGGTGCTCCTCTACGCCGTCTAGTATAGTCTTGACCTCACCGCGGACGATGGTGAAATATATCTCGTGGTCGAGGTGGTCGTGTGCGGGGATCACTTTCCCCTGGGGGAGGTTGACGTGTACGAGTTTGAAGTGTTCTTCCTTGATGACTTGACCAAAGTCCTTGATCTCTGTTGCTATCATGATCTTGTAGCTATATATAGTGTGTAGCTCCACTTGGGAGAGGCCGCAGTAGGCTTGTTCTAGCCTAGATCGCTGCGGCTAGGGTGAGGGCAGGAGCTGAATGAACCCTCTGTAGGCAAAACAAGGCACGGGGTACTTCGGTTGCGCCTTGCTCTTAGCGATGATGATCGAAGCCCCCAGCCCCGGAGGCTCTACTCGTCGGAGTATAGCTGCTGGGGCTGGGGGCTTCGCTGTAGGATCTGCGGTGTAGGAGCTTAGTCGAACTTCTTCTCAAAGCGGAGGGAGATCTCGCTCATAAACTCTCGGATACGCTGCTCCTGGTCGCGCTTGCAGATGAGCAGAGCGCCCTGGCTCTCGGAGATGATGCAGTCGTCGATCCCTTGGACGACCACGAGCCGTTCGCTCTGGGTGCCGTCCATAGAGACGATATTGCCACTGGCCTCGTAGAAGAGCGCCTCGGTGTGTAGGGCTACATTCGCCTGCTCATCCTTTTCCTTGAGGCTGTAGAGCGAGCCCCAGGTGCCGAGGTCGGCCCAGCCGAAGTCCACGGGCAGCACCATCACATTGCTCGCCTTCTCGAGGACGGCGTAGTCGATGGAGATATTGGGGCACTCGGGGAAGACCTTGCTGATGGTCTCCTGCTCTCTAGGTGTGGCGAAGCAGTCCTTGGCCTCCTCGAAGAGGGTGGTGAGGCTGGGGAGGTACTGCCCGAAGGCCTCGAGGATGCTGGGGATACTCCAGGCGAACATCCCGCTATTCCATAGGAACTCCCCGCTCTCGAAGAAAACCTGGGCCATCTCGCTGTTGGGCTTCTCGGTGAAGGTCTTCACCTTGTAGAACTCTTGGTCGGGCTCCCCGATGGTCTGTATATAGCCGTAGCCTGTCTCTGGACGTGAGGGGCGGATCCCGAGGGTTGCCAGCTGGGGGTGGGCGGCTACGTAGGCCAGTGACTTGCGGATAGCCTCGACGAAGAGGTCCTCATGGAGGATAAGGTGGTCTGCGGCAGTGACGATGACGTTCGCCTTAGGGTTCTTGGCCTGGATGTGGTAGCTAGCCCAAGCGATGCAGGGGGCGGTGTTGCGCCGCATCGGCTCCAGTAGGATCTGACTTTCCTGCAGCTCGGGGAGCTGCTCGAGGACGAGCGCCTTGTAGCGCGTGTTAGTCACGACGACGAAGTTCTCTCGAGGGATGACCCGCGCAAAGCGGTCATAGGTCATCTGTAGGAGCGTGCGTCCTGTGCCGAAGATGTCTAGGAATTGCTTAGGCTTCGCCTCGCGACTGAAGGGCCAGAAGCGGCTACCTACGCCGCCGCCCATAATGACGCAATAGTTGTCTGTATGCATCCTGGTGCTGTGAGTGTGGATCTTGCGATCGATGAGTTCCGTGACGAATCACTTCACAAATGTATACAATAAAGCCGAGACTACAAGGCTTTGGAGCGCTAGCTCTAGTCGGGACGCTCCATTTGCCTCAAGTGCTGGGGGAGTAGCCCTTTGGGGAGCCCTTCGGTCAGGGCAAAGCGCTAGCCCGCGGCGAGCTGTCGGAGGCGCCTCGAAGTGCAGGCTGTGAGCTCGGTGGGCGAGGGGGCCTGGGTAAAGCTCAGGACAAGGCGCAGAGCAGTGACAGCCTTGCCCCAGCTCCCTGAGGGATGTCCCTCAGCCTCGTGATGGATATCCCTGACGCTCGCCACGGATGGCCCTCAGCACCCGCATTGATATCCCTCAGGAGCGCTTCCCTTATGCTCGGATCTTTGCTAGGGCTTGTGCGTCCCTTAGCTCCTCCTAAAGTTAGAGGGAGCGTCGAGACCTCAGTGCTGGTATCGCTTTGGGGGCTAGCCCTCTACGCGTACCCGCACGGAGTCTTGGTAGAAGCAGAGCTCCAGCTCCTCTCCCGCCTGAAGTGCGCTTGCCGAGGTCTGGATCTGGCCAGCGCGCTTGACGATGCTGAAGCCTCTCCGTAGGATGTTGTCGGGGTGGGAGAGCCGTATCGCCTGCTCGTAGTGTACTAGCTGCTGATAGCTGCGACCGCGTAGATGCTCGAGCAGGAGCGGAAGGCGCAGCAGTGGGCGGTGTAGCTCCTGATGTGCCTCCTGTAGGCGTAGGCGTAGCAGATCGGGAAGGCGGCGCCCAAGCTGTCCAAGCTGGAAGTCTGCCCGACGTAGGGTGGACTGGGTCTGTAGCCCAAGCTGCGACTGCTGCTGGGTGAGGGTGTACTGCGCCCGAGCGATGCTGCGCTGTGCGGTCTGCTGTAGGCGGCTGCTGAGCAGCTGCAGGCTTTGGCCGCGCCCCAGCGAGAGGCGCTCTAGGAGTCGGGGGAGGCGCTCGCTGCAGTAGGCGACGCGTCCTAGCTCGGTCGCAAGCCCCTCGATGAGGTAGCTGGCGACAGCGGTCGGCGTCTTGAAGGAGCTATGAGCCACAAGGTCGAGGACGGAGACGTCTCGCTCGTGGCCTATGCCGGTGATGATGGGTAGGGGGTACTGGGCGCAGCTCTCACACAGACGGTAGTCGTCGAAGGCGCGGAGCTCGCTGACGGCGCCCCCGCCTCGGATGATGACCACGGCGTCGAAGTGCTCCTGGTACCTAAGTATGCGCTCGAGGGCCGAGAGGATGGAGTCCGTCGTCTGCTCTCCCTGCATCTGCGCGCGGAAGAGGGCGGTATAGAGCTTGACCCCGTAACTATTGGCCTCGATTTGCCGCATGAAGTCCCCGTAGCCTGCTGCGGTGGGCGAGGAGATGATCGCCAGACGCTGCAGGGGCTCGGGAAGCTCCAGCTCCTTGTTCATCTCGAGGAGCCCCTGTCGCTTGAGGCGGGCTATGGTCTCCTGTCTGAGGCGTGCGAGCTCGCCGAGAGAGTAGCGGGGGTCGATGTCGGCGATGTTGAGACTTAGTCCATAGAGCTCGTGGTAGCTGAGGCTAACCAGAGCCAGCACGTTCATCCCCGAGCTGAGGCTACCTAGCCTCTGCTGGGCGAATGCCCGCTCGATCTGCTGATAGGCTGTACTCCATATAGTAGCACGTACGCGCGCGACGATATCGCCCCCAGCTCCCTTCTCTAGGAGCTCGAGGTAGCCATGGCCTCCCGCGCCAGAGCGCCTTAGGTCGCTCACCTCAGCACGTACCCAGTAGCGTGTCGGGTAGGTGTACTCGATGCAGCGCCGCACCGAGCGGAGGAGCTCACTGAGGCTGAAGGAGCGGAGGTTCGCGCTATCCTCCATCGTATCTCGGACTATTGGGGCGGCTGATTGGGGATGTGGATGCTGCGCTCGAAGCTAACGTCCAGCGAGATGAGCGTCTCCGTGGCCGTGACCCCAGGGATCTCCTGTATGGTGCCGTTGAGGATGCGCATGAGGTCGTTATTGTCCGTAGCGTAGAGCTTGATGAGCAGGGTGTAGGGGCCCGTCGTATAGTGGCACTCGACGATCTCAGGGATGCGCTCCAGCAGGGCGGCTACCTCCTTGTAGAGCGATCCGCGCTCGAGGCGAACGCCGACGAAGGTGCAGGTGTTGTAGCCTAGCATCTTGGGGCTGACGTGGTACTTCAGTCCTGTGATGACGCCGTTCTCGATCATGCGCTGTAGGCGCTGATTGACGGAGGAGCGCGAGCTGTTCTCCCCTTCTGCCACGTTGCGTAGGGGGACACGAGCGTTCACGGTCAGCCGACGCAGGATCTTTAGGTCTAGTTCGTTCAACTTCTTCATTGGGACTCTGAATCTTGCTATTTGCTGTGGTTCCTTTTCTACAAAAGTACGAAACTTTCCTGCGATATAGCATTTTGTTACAATTTGTAGGGTGGGGGAGCTCCTCAAGCGTATGTGGAAGGACTGTCTGCTGGTTTGGGGAGGGAGTGTGCTAAGGACGGAAGTGCTCGCCCCGCCTTGTTGGGGCTGGCTTGAGAAGTAAGGGAGGGGAGGGCGCTACCTTTGGAGCAGCCATACTGAGCCTAAAAAGCAGAAGGCATCGACAGCTATTGCTATCGATGCCTTCAGTCGGGATGACTGGATTCGAACCAGCGACCACTCGCCCCCCAGACGAGTACTCTAACCGGGCTGAGCTACATCCCGCGGTGCTGCACTCGAGACTTTGGCATCCTTTTAGCGTGCTTGTCTCTCGTTTGCCCTGCAAAGGTAAATACTTTCTCGCAAAGTACCAAATCCTGCGCTTTAGTAAGGCTAAGTATTGCGTACATCCTGCATTCGCGCCCACTGCATGACCTGGGCGGGCGGGAGCTCCTGCATGAGGCAGGCCTTCATATAGTCCATGTAGGGAGCGACGTGATCCCAGTACTGGTAGTAACCCTTACAGAGGTAGTTATGCCCTGGCTCGCCCTCGAGGCTGTAGCCGAAGCGGTTCTTGGGGCACTCGCCCCAGCAGGCAAAGAGGTATTCGCACTCCTGGCATTGGCGCGTGAGCCCTGTGCGCTTGGCTTGCCCGAAGCGTAGCTGCTCGGGCTGGTCCATAAGGCTGCGGATAGGCTGCTCGGCGATATTGCCGAGGCGATAGCGCGGGTAGACGAAGTGGTCGCAGCTGTAGAGGTCGCCATTATGCTCAAGGGCGGCAGCGTGCCCGCACTCTGAGGTGAAGATGCACACCCCAGGAGGGACGCCCACCCAGTTGGCCAGTGTCGCGTCGAAGAGCTGGATGAAGTAGCGCCCCACATCCTGCCGTACCCATTCGTCGAAGATCGTGGTGATGAAGTAGCCCCACTGCTCGGGCTGGACGCTGTAGGGGGCAAGGATCACCTCATCATCCCCGTGCAGCTCACGCTCCTCGGGGCGCTCCGTGATGAAGGGAGCCTCGACGAAGGCGTGGCGCTTAGCTCCAGGGCGTAGGCGCTCGACGATGGGGGCAAACTGGATGTAGGGATTGCCGATGGCCTTGAGGAAGTGGTAGAACTCCAGCGGCTCGTCGGCGTTGAAGTGATTGACCGTGGCGAGGATGTTGAAGTCTACGCCTCCGTCCTGCAGCAGCTTGACGCCACGCATCACACGCTCGAAGGTCGGGAGGCCCGAGACCGTCCTGCGGTAGCGGTCGTGCATCTCCTTAGTCCCGTCCAGAGAGATCCCCACGAGGAAGTGATGCTCGCGGAAGAAGTCGCACCATTCCTTGCTGACGAGGAGCCCATTGGTCTGCAGCGTGTTCTCGATGAGGCGTCCCTCGCCGTAGCGTTGCTGTAGCTCGATAGCCTTGCGGTAGAAGGAAAGTGGCCTCAGCAGTGCCTCTCCGCCGTGCCAAGTAAAGGTCACGGGGACATCCTTGGGCTGCGCCTCGATGTACTGGCGGATGTAGCGCTCGAGGAAGTCCTCGGGCATCATCGTGCGGGGCGTCGGGTCTTCGTCCTGCTTGTACAGGCGCTCCTTGTCGAGATAGTAGCAGTAGTCGCAGCGCATGTTGCAGGCAGCGCCTGCGGCCTTGGCCATGACGTGTATGGGGCGGTGCTCTGGGGCGGTGCTCATAGTATTATAGGGGGAGGGGAGGGCATCCCTAGGCTGAGGGCCTAGGGACGCTCGCTGAGCTCAGAGAGGCGGTAGGCCTCGTGGATGGCTTCGTTGCGTCGCAGCAGGGCGCAGATAGCCTCGACCTGGGAGACGCCTAGCGTGCGCAGGCTGATGACGCCCTCGAAGACACCATCCTTCGCTACCATCTGGATCGCGGTGATGCTGACCTTGAAGTCCTCGAGCAGTACCTGTGTGATCGCGTTGAGCAGCCCGCGGCTGTCGATCCCGCCGATGACGATGCTGGTCTCGAAGAGGGGGCTGTGCTGCGCACCCCATACGGGGGCCAGTAGCTGGTCACCCTGAGTCGTCTTGTAGCGTGTCGCCTCGGGGCAGCTGCTGCGGTGCACCACGACCTTTCCCGAGCCGTCCTCGACCCCGAGGATATCGTCTCCAGGGATGGGGTGACAGCAGGGGGCCATACGGTAGCGTATGCCGTAGTCGTCCTCGTTGAGCTCGAAGCGGTGGTTGTGGTCGATGTGCTCCTGACCTTCGGCCTCGGTGTCGCTCTTAGCACCCTTGTCGCGCCCCGAGCTGAAGAGGCCTCCGATGGCACGCGACATACGCCCTAGGCGCCCCTCGCTCTTGCCGCGCAGTACGGCGTCTATATCTTGGGGGAGGGAGAAGGTCCCGTCCCCGATATGCCTCAGGAGCGTGTCGGGACGGTCAAAGCGATAGAGATGCGTGAGCTTATTGATGATGTCGGAGGAGAGGGGGCGTCCTGTCTCGGCTAGCGCGGCCTCCAGCAGCTCCTCGCCGCGGGTGACCAGCTCGCGCTGGTGGCGGCGTAGAGCCGTCTCGATCTTGACCTTGGCGTAGGCTGTGGTGACGAAGTCGAGCCAGCTCGGCTCGGGGCGTACGCTGCGGCTGGTCAGGATCTCCACCTGGTCGCCGTTGGTCAGCACCTGGGAGATGGGTACGACCTTGTGATTGACCTTAGCCCCGATACAGCGGTCGCCGAGGTCGGTGTGCACAGCGTAGGCAAAGTCCAGCACGCTGGCCTGAATGGGCAGGGTGATGGTACGGCCCTTGGGGGTGAAGGTCGTGATGTCGTTGGCATGCAGGCTGAGGTGTACCGTGTCGAGGAACTCCATCCCCTCGCTGTCGGGGTGATTAAGTACCTCGCGGATGGTGTCTAGCCAGATGGTCAGCTCGCGATCCTCCTCCACCTCGTTGCCCTTGTAGCGCCAGTGGGCGGCTAGCCCTTGCTCGGCGATCTCGTTCATCCGCTGGCTACGTATCTGGACCTCGACCCATTGGGCGTCGGGGCCGAGGACGGTCAGGTGTAAGGCCTGATAGCCGTTGCCCTTGGGCGTGGAGATCCAGTCGCGTAGACGCTCAGGGCGATTACGGTAGGTCTCGGTGATGGTGGTATAGATGTCCCAGCAGCGGTTCTTCTCGGGGTAGCCGTCCGAGCTGTCGAAGATGATACGCACGGCGAAGAGGTCGTACACCTCCTCGAAGGGAATGCCCTTGGTCTGCATCTTGCGCCAGATGGAGAAGCAGCCCTTGACTCGCGCCTTCATCTCGTAGACGAGCCCCATGGCATCGAAGCGCGCCTTGAGCGGCTCGGCAAAGCGCTGGAAGAGGTCTTCGCGCCCCGCCTCGCTCTCCTGTACCTTACGCAAGATCTCGCGGTAGGCCTCGGGGTGCTCGTAGCGGAAGGACAGGTCCTCTAGCTCCGTCTTGATGGAGAAAAGCCCCAGACGATCGGCCAGCGGAGCGTAGAAGTAGGCCGTCTCGCCTGCGATCTTGAGCTGCTTCTCGGGCTTCATCGAGGCGAGCGTACGCATGTTGTGCAGGCGGTCGGCGATCTTGATGAGGATGACACGGGCGTCGTCGCCTATGGTCAGCAGCAGCTTGCGGATGTTCTGCGCCTGCAGGCTGTCGATCGGCTGTGTGACCTGCTGGGCTGAGATCTTGGTGAGCCCCTCGACGATCTGGGCAATCTTGTCACCGAAGTGGTGGCGTATATCCTCCACCGTGTACTCGGTGTCCTCGACGACGTCATGCAGGAGGGCGCAGCAGATAGAGGTAGAGCCGAGCCCGATCTCCTTGCATACGATACGCGCCACGGCGATGGGGTGCAGGATGTAGGGCTCGCCACTGCGGCGGCGTACGAGGCCGTGGGCATGCCGCGCCAGGCGGAAGGCTCGGTCGATGATCTCCGTCTTCTTGCGGTGCGGGGAGTTGACGTAGTCGTAGATGAGTGCTTGGTATTCGCGCTCGATTAGCGCCTCTTCCTCAGGGGTGAATGCGGTATAGAGCTGTTCCATAGCTACTGTCCTGTGCGTGGTGTGTCGCTTGTCTTGACCCTTAGAGCTGGGTGATCAGGTAGATGGTGTAGGCGATATAGCAGGAGAGGAGGATAAGGCCCTCGCCGCGCTTGATGACCTTATCACCGAAGAGTAGCGCAAAGATATAGAGGAGTAGCGCGGCTGCTGTCATGACCACGAGGTCAAGCACCCCGATGCCGCTAGCACGGATGGGCTGTACGGTGGCCGTCGTGCCGAGGATGAAGAAGATGTTGAAGATGTTGGAGCCGACGATATTCCCCACGGCGATCTCGGGCTGCTTCTTCAGGGCTGCTACTACCGAGGTGGCGAGCTCGGGCAGTGAGGTGCCCGCAGCTACGATGGTCAGCCCGATGAAGCTCTCGCTCATCCCGAGGGCGCTGGCGATCGACGAGGCCGAGGAGACAAAGAGATCCCCGCCCCAGACCAGTGCCGCTAGACCACCGAAGATGAAGAGTAGCTGCAGCCACAGAGGATAGCTATTCGGGCTATCGCTCACTGCATGGGTATCTCCAGGGTGTCCCTTGGCGATGGCGAAGGTATAGCTCAGGAAGATGAGGAAGAAGGCCAGCAGCGTCAGCCCTTCGCTGCGAGTGATCACATTGGCCGTCGCCGTAGGGTCGAAGACTCTGTCCAGTACCATGAAGAAGAGGACGAAACTCGCCAGGAGCATCAGCGGTATCTCGCGCTTCAGCGTGCCGCGTGTGATGGAGATGGGGGCGACAAGGGCTGTGACCCCTCCGATGGCTAGGACGTTGAAGAGGTTGCTTCCCACGACATTCCCCAGCGAGATGTCGGCGCTGCCCTTGAGGGCTGAGGTAAGGCTGACGATGAGCTCGGGAGAGGAGGTGCCGAAGGCTACGATGGTGAGCCCCACGACTAGGGGCGATACGCCGAAGCGGCGAGCGAGCGTCGAGGCGCCCTCGGTAAGGTAATTTGCTCCTCCGATGATCAGGCCGACCCCAAGGATGAAGTAGAGTATATCTAGTATCATAGGCTATGAATGCTTAGAGTGTGCATGCGCTGTGGCTAGCTCCTTGGCTTAGCAAGAGCCGCCACAGCTACCTGAGCAGCCCGTACATCCTGGGCCGCGCTGCCCTCCCTTGGGTGGGCGCAGCATGCGCCAAAGGGAGCGGAAGATGAAGAAGAGGACGACGCCGACGATGGCGAAAACAATAAATTCCTGTACCATGATAAATAAAGCGCGGAGCTAGGCTAAAAGTTGTCCCACCTGGTAGACAGCGAAGCATACGAGCCAGGCTACGACGCAGGAATACACGGCTGCGAAGAGCCCCCAGCGCCAGTCATCCGACTCCCTCCCGATGGCGATGAGCGTCGCGATACAGGGGAAGTAAAGCAGGATGAAGAGCATGAAGCTGTAGGCGATGAGCGGCGTGAAGGACGGACTACCATCCGCGCGCTGCTCCTGCTGCATGCGTGTAGAGAGCTGGGCTATAGCTGCATCGTCGTCCTCCCCTACGCCTGTGTAGATGACGCCCATGGTGCTGACGACGACCTCCTTAGCCATCAAGCCTGATACGATACTTACCCCCATCTTCCAGTCGAAGCCCAGCGGACGGATGACTGGCTCGCAGACCTGACCGATACGCCCGATGATCGACTGCTCCTGATGGAAGGTGGCGAAGGCCTGCTCCAGCGAGTCGATCCGCTCCTGACGCAGCTCGGGGGCGAGCTCGCTCTGCTTCAGCTGCTCGATCTGGTGATCCACCTGCTGGCGTACCTGCTCTTGCCTGGGGTAATAGCTCATGAACCATACGATGACGGAGGCGGCGAGGATGACGGTACCCATTTTCTGCAGGTACTGCCGTGCCCGCATCCATACGTGGATGGCTACCGAGCGCAGCGTGGGGCGGCGATAGGGCGGCAGCTCCATGACGAAGGGGATATCCTCGCCCTTGAAGGCTACCGTCTTCAGCAGCCGAGCCGAGAGGACGGCCACCAGCACTCCGATGACATAGAGAGAGAAGAGCACGAGCGTCGCCTGCCACGGGACGGGGAAGAAGGCTCCCGCCAGCAGGATGTACACGGGTAGACGTGCCGAGCAACTCATGAAGGGCAGCACCAGCATCGTGATCAGACGGCTCTTGCGGCTCTCGATCATACGCGTGCTCATGACGGCAGGGACGTTGCAGCCGAAGCCCATGACCAGCGGGATGAAGCTCTTGCCATGCAGTCCCATGCGGTGCATCAGCCTGTCCATGATGAAGGCCGCACGCGCCATATAGCCGCTGTCCTCCAGCAGCGAGATGAAGAGGTAGAGTAGGACGATCTGCGGGAGGAAGACGGTGACGCCGCCTACGCCCTTGATGATACCATCGACCAGCAGATCACGCAGCGGCCCCTCGCTCATCTGGCTGCCGATCCAGCCGCCGAGTAGGCCTATTCCCTCCTCGATCCAGTCCATAGGGTACTGCCCGAGGGAGAAGGTGACGAAGAACATCGTGATCATCAGCCCGAGGAAGATCGGGAAGCCCCACAGACGACTTGTGGCCAGGTCATCCAGCCTGTCGGTCAGCGTGCGCTCGCCTCGGTGCTTGGGATGGTAGGTCTCCTTGAGTGCGCCCGAGATGAAGCCGTAGCGTGCGTCCGTGATCAGCTCCTCGGCCTCCTCACTGGCGTGCTCCTGCAGCTTGTGTAGGGCGTAGTCACGTGCCGAGAGGAGGAAGCCGCCGCGGGCATGGCGTGCCAGTAGCTCCTGCTCGGTATCCTTGTCCCGCTCCAGTAGGCGTATCGCGATCGAGCGCGCAGCGATGGGATCCTTGATCTCGGAGTGCTCCTTGACCTTCTCCGTCAGCTCCTCGATGATGGGCTCAAGGAGCGGTCCGTAGGGGATACGTAGCGGGCGGAGCTTGCCCGTCTCTGCTGCGAGCAGCGTCTCGTCGCCCTCCTTAAGCCCCTTGGCTAGGCTGATGACTTCGTCGAAGAGTGCTTCGAGCCCCAGCCCCGTACGGCAGATCGTCGGGATCATCGGTACGCCCAGCAGGGTAGCTAGGCGTGGGTAGTCGAACCATTCCCGACGCTGCAGGAACTCATCGTACATATTCAGCGCCGCGATGACGGGTAGCCCCAGTTCCTTTAGCTGAAGGGTCAGGTAGAGGTTGCGCTCGAGGTTGGTCGCGTCGATGACGTTGAGCACGAGGTCGGGACGCTCCTCGCCCGTCAGGTAGTGACGGATGTAGAGCTCCTCGGGGCTGTAGGGCGAGAGGGAGTAGGCACCGGGCAGGTCAATGAGCTCCAGTCGGTAGCCTTCGTAGTAGATGTGCCCGATCTTGGCCTCGACGGTGACACCGCTGTAGTTGCCCACGTGCTCGTGCGCGCCGCTGGCTTGGTTGAAGAGCGAGGTCTTGCCGCAGTTGGGATTCCCCACAAGGGCGACGCGCAGTGTGGGGAGCTTCTTGGCCTCGGAGCCACGGCCGTCCATGCGCTGCAGGCTGTGCAGCTCCGGGGCGGGGAAGAGCTCCTCCTCGGGCTCACTGATGGGGCTTGTGCTGAGGCCCTCTAGGGGGCGGATCTCGATACGCTGGGCATCCTTGCGTCGCAGGGATACGTTGTAGTCGAGGATCTTATAGTATATGGGATCCTTGAGCGGTGCGTTGTGTACGGCCATGATCTCCTTGCCTTGGACGAAGCCCATCTCAAGGATGCGCTTGCGGAAGGCTCCAGAGCCACCGACACGTAGGATGACTGCTCGCTGTCCTGTCTGTAGTTGTGCTAGATTCATATAGCACAAAGATACTAACAAATCCCGCTGAAGTCTCTATCGAATCCCGCCGAAGTCCTCAGCAAAGCTACGCAAGTGGGTCCTTCGACCAACATGATCCGTCAGCGCTGATGGTGGTCCCAGCGCTCCAACAAAGGCTCTGTAGCCCTTCTGCCTACGGCAAAGATGGTAAGTTTGCTTTGCCTCAGCCTCGATAAGGCGAAGGCGCGACAGCGCCCGCCGCTTGGCTTGGGCTGCGAAGACGCCACGAAGCCCAGTCATTAGGTGGCGGAGGTAAGGAGGCTTCTAAGCCTTCCTTCAGCCGCTTCATTCCCTTGGACTAGGCTAAGGACGAAAGAAGTCGCTGGTCTTTGCTGGCAAGGTCGAAGGTCTTCGCTGGCGATGTCGAAGGACTTCGCAAGGGCGCTTGAGGCAGGTTCGAGACGAAGTCCCTAATCTTCCTCCCAAAAGTGGCTAATCTTTTCGGAAAAAGTGGCTAAACTTTTGCGCAAAAGATTAGCCACTTTTTCTTGACTCATAAGGTACTTTCCGCAGACGGCTTAAGAACTTCGCTCGGAGGCCTCCCTTAGCTTGCTTGCTAAGTCCCTCAGCAGTCCGTCCTTTGGTCGTTCAAAGCCTTGACAGCCTTAGCAAACTTTACCTAGAGCTAGGGAGAAGGCTCGTGAGAGCGATTAGTCAGCGTCGTGAGGGATATCAGTCAGCGAGCCGAGGGACGCCAGTCGACGCCGTGAGGGACGTCAGTCAGCGCGCTGAGGGATAAGTAAAGGAGCGGCGAAAACAGGGCAAGGGCGGGAGCGGTAGCCCGAAGAAAGAGCAAGCCCCGAGCGTCCCAAGAGGGACGCTCGGGGCTCGGTGGGGAAGGGCCCGAAGTAGGGCGGGTGGCTTACTTCTCGAGGAGCTCGAGGGTGGAGAGCTTGTAGACGATGGAGGCCTGGATCATCTGCTGGGCTTGCTCGGCCTCACCCATCTGGAGGGACTCGCCGTAGGCTTGGTTGTAATACTCACGTGCCTGCTTGTAGTCCTTGAGCTCGCGGTAGGAGTCGCCGACCATGACGAGGAAGTTGATCTTATTCATCAGCGTCCGTTCGCTGGGGATGGCCTTCTGGAGCCAAGCGATGGCCTGCTTGTGGTCGGCAGCGGTGAGCTTGTTGCCCGCGGCATTGTAGAGCGACTGGGCTGCGATGCCGTAGTCGGCAGCGTTGGCGTCCTCGCCGAGGCCGTTGAGGTAGCTGGACATGAGCTGGATGTAGCGGGCTACGTCCTTGCTCTTGTAGATGGCGTAGAGCGCGCCGTAGTAGTCGACGGACTTCTGGTAGGGCGTGACCTTCTTGAACTTGATGACGTCGTAGGCCTTCTTGTAGTCGGTGCGGATCTTCTCCAGGTAGGTCTTGTAGGACTCGTCGCCCTTCTTGACGAGATCGAGCATGCGCTCATCATTCTTCTCGATGACGTAGTAGGCGGCGGGCTCACCGACGGCAGCGATCCAAGCGTCGAGGTTGGCATTGATGTACTCGACGACGCGGGCTACTTCGTCGGCATCATCGCCACCGAGGTTGCTGATGATGAGGTAGTCCTTCTTGTTGATGAGGCTGCCGTCGGCCATCTTCTTCGCCAGGTACTCCTTGTAGAGCTTGCGGACGCGGACGACCCACTTCTCTGCATCCATGCCGTCCTGCGTGGTGAGGAAGCGGGGAGCGATGGTGAGGAGCTCCTGCTGGATCTTGAGGTCGTCGGGCTGAGCGCGGTATTCCTTGTACAGCTCCTCGAAGCCCTTGATCTCACCGACGGCGGTCTTGGCCATCTCGAGGAGTTCGTCTGCCTTCATGAAGCCTACGTTGATCTGAATGGCCTTGCCGTCGGCAGCGATGATGCCGAGGGTGGGGAAGGCCTCGATCTTGTACTTCTTGGCGATCTCTACATTCTCGGGCGCCTCGGCGTCGAGCTGGAGGTTGACGAACTTAGCATTGAAGAAGGCGCCGACCTCGGGCTGGGTGAAGATGGTCTTCTCCATCTTCTTGCAGGGGACGCACCAGGTGGCGTAGAAGTCTACGAAGAGGGGCTTGCCCTGACGCTGTGCCTCGGCCTGAGCCTCGGCAAAGCTGCCCTTGAAGAAGCGGATGCCCGCGGTCTCCTGAGCTGAGACCAGAGCAAAGGCAAGGAGCGCGACGACCACGGAGGTCATGTACTTGAGGTATCTCATAGGGAGGGAGTGTTAGGCTTCGTCTTGGATGATGAAGGTGAAGAGGCCACGCAGCTCACGGCTGTAGCCCTCATTATAGACGCGGAGATTGACGGTGTAGCGTCCGTTCGGCAGGCTCTGCACGGCCTCAGGGAAGAGGTTGATCGTGCCACCATTGACGGTGATCTTGCCCGCCTGGACGGCGGCGGCGAACTTCGTCGCGTCGCCTCCGTCAGCGACGTCGACGCTGAGGAACTGGTAGTTCACAGGGTTCGTCCCCGAGACGCCTTGGATACGCTGGGAGGTCCAGGGAGCTGGGTACTTCTGCTTGAGGCTGTGGGGATCGTCGTCTGCTACGGTGCGGTAGACCTTGAGCTGCTTGGTGGCGAAGGTGGCGTGCGTCGTGTCGAGGTAGCCCACCGTCACCTTGCGGCAAGAGGGTAGGGCAAGCGCTAGGAGCGTCACGAGGAGCAGGCTATAGATGGATCTTGCTGTCATCGGTCAGGAGAATGTATTAGAAGTCCGTAGGCGTGAAGTCGTACTGGAGTGAGTGCACCACGCCGGTACGCGTCTGGATATTGTGCGAGGCGATGTCGCGAGAGATGCTCGTCGTGGGTGAGACGACGTGCAGGCGGTTGGCCCCAGCGCCCGCTACCCCTGCATAGGTGTCGCGGAAGGTATAGAGCCATAGCTGCTTGCCTGAGGCCATCGTATAGGTCTTCCCCCCCGTACCGACGGCGCTCCCATCGGCCGCTCTACGGCCAGCAGGGAAGTCCTCCAGGAGGATCTTCTCCTTGGGGATGACGCAGTCGAGGATGAGGCTACGGCAGGTAGCGACGCTCATACGGTCGATAAGCTTCATCGTCTCCTCCTCCGTGAGCTTGCTGGGATCGACGGCATTCTCCGGCGACTCCGAACCATCGGTCTTGATGCCATAGGTGCGGTAGAGGTAGCGACGGATGCTGTGATTGGTCATCCCGAGGAAGGTGATATTGGGCCCGTACTGGGTGCTCTTGCCCTGGAAGAGATCCTCCAGGCCAGCACGCTTGGTCATATAGACTAGGTAGCTCCAGTTATAGCTATCGGTCTGGAAGTACTCCCACATCGTCGTGTCGTGGTAGGCCTTGGCCTTGCCCGTCTCGACGAAGTCATACTTGGTACAGGAGGAGCATATCGTGAGGAAGAGTAGGGCGAGTAGATAGAGAGGGTGCTTGATCGTACGCATAATGGATAGATCCTTAGTAAGTACTACATGTAGCGGAACCAGTAGGGACGCTGTAGGATGAGGCCGTTGATGACCTTGCCATCCTTGTCACGCTGGGCACTCGAGGGAATGGGCAGGTTGAGCGCACCGCCGGCGATATCCGCTGTGGTGAGCATGGGGAACTTACCCTTGAGCTCGGTCTTGTGGTAGCCGTTGCGCAGGATGTCGTAGTAGCGGCTATCGTTCTCGAGGATGAACTCGCGTTCGCGCTCGCGGAAGATGGCCTTCTTCAGGTCACTCTCCCCAGAGGCGGGGTAGCTAGCAGCACCAGCGCGGGAGCGGATCTTGTTGAGGTCAGCTATAGCGCTCGTATTGTCGCCGAGCTTGGCGGAGCACTCGGCACGCAGCAGATAGACGTCCGCCAGACGCCAGTAGACATAGTTGGCATTGATGCTGAGGAAGCTCTTGCCCGAGTCGGAGCTCTGGTCTACGGTGTAGACAGCGGAGCGGAACTTGTAGGGCACGGCATAGTTCACGCCCGAGACCTCGTGGTCGGTGTCGAACTCATAGAAGAAGGCCGTACGACGTGCATCATCCGTATCGGGGTAGAGCTTCTCGATGGTCGTCTTCTTGAGGCGGAAGGAGGCCTGCGCTAGGTTCCCCTGCGTCAGCGTGCTATTGACGGGCCAGGTAGCGAAGAGATTGGCCACCTCGTTCTTGGAGGTCGACTCATTGCCTCGGCTCTTGTCATAGACGAGGGAGAAGATCTCCTCGGGGTTGGTCGCGCTGGGATCCGAGAGTAGCTGGCAGAGCTGCTCGGGCGTGGAGACGAGGCTGTAGGCACCGACCTCGCCGTTGATGACCTTGCTGGCATACTCGATGCTCTTGCGGTAGGCTGCCGCAGCATCTACCGAGCTGTCGGAGTAGAGCTCGGCCATGCTTCCCTTCCAGGCATAGAGGTGGGCCAGGAGCGTTGCAGAGTTCCCCTTGCTGCCGTACTGCTTGTAGCTGGCGAGGCTGCCCGAGGCGGTACGGAGCTTGTCGTAGGTAGGCAGCAGCTCGAAGGCCTTGAGGGCATGTGCTATCCCCGCATCGATGACCTGCTGCTGGGTGGAGAGCCCGTAGAGCTTCAGGTCCTTGGCATTGTCGGTGACGACGGCCTGACCATAGGCGCGGGAGAGCATGAAGTAGCCGAAGCCGAGGGCGAAGTGCGCCTGCCCTGCATGGTAGGCATAGCGCTCCTCGGAGAGGCCCTGGGTCTTGTCGATGTTGTCCAGCAGGAGGTTCGCCTCGAAGATCATACGGTAGACGTACTCCCAGTCGGCGGCTGCCTCGATGATGCTGCGGGGGTTGCCCTCACGGAGCTGCCCGTCGTCCTGCGTCTCGTCGGCGAGGAGGCCGATCTTCGTCAGGGGCGTGAAGGCATCCATGCAGTTGTCGAGGTAGAAGTGTATGGTGCTCGTCGTGGTGTTGAGCTCAGCCTCAGAGGAGAATGCGTTGCTGTAGGTGATGGCATTCTCGGGCGTCAGGTCTAGCGTGCAGGAGGAGGCCAGCAGACTGATCGCTAGGGCGGGTAGGATATAGCGTTTCATCAGAACTTCAGATTGAGACCAAGGGTCAGCTTACGATTGAGGGGATACATGCGCCCCGTATCCTTACCCGTAGCCGGGTCGACGATCTCGGGGTCTAGCCCAGAGTAGTTGGTCAGGAGGAAGAGGTTCTCACCTGCGAAGTAGATACGCAGGTCCTTGAGGCGAAGGCGCTTCGTCCAGCTCTCGGGGAGCGTGTAGGAGAGGCTCAGCTGCTTGAGGCGCAGGTAGCTCACACGCTCGATGTTGCTGTCGATGTCGCCATCGAACTGCCCCGTGTAGCCGTCATCGGAGAACTCCAGGGAGGGGTACTGCGTCTCGTCCCCGGGCTTCTGCCAGAAGGAGGCGCGGGAGAAGTCGTTCATCACGACGCCGAACTTCTTGTTGAAGAGGAAGGCCCCGTTCTTCACCATGTTCATCATGCGCTGGTCGAGCGTGTAGGTCAGCAGGACGTTCAGCGCAAGGCGCTTGTAGGTAAAGGTATTGGTGATCCCCCCGTAGGCCTTGGGGATGGCACTGCCCGCGTAGTAGAGGTCCTCGCTGTTGATGTAGCCATCGCCATTCTGGTCCTTGATCTTGCGGGCACCGACACGCAGCGGATAGGCGAGTGAGCCGAAGGAGAGGGGCACACGCTGGCCCGTCTGGTCGTAGTAGTAGGGGATATCGGACTCACGCTGTACGAGGCCCTCGTCCTTGTAGGTATAGATCCCATAGATAGGACGACCGAGCACCTTGTCCCCGAGGTCCTTGCCGTCATAGGAGGCGAGGAAGCGGTTCCAGTTGCGTGCGATGTTGAAGCGCAGCGTCCAGCTGAAGTCCTTACGGCGCATCACGTCGGCCGAGAGGTCGAGCTCCAGACCTTCGTTGGAGATGGCGGAGGCATTGGTCCAGGTCGTCTTCGAGATGAAGAAGTTCCCTGGGGTGGGCACCTGCATCAGCAGGTCGTAGGAGTGCTTATAGTAGTAGTCGAGCTTGACCTTGAAGCGGTAGTTGAGCAGGTCGAGGTCCAGCCCGAGGTCGTACTGGTCGCTCTTCTCCCAGGTCAGGTGGCTATTGGCCATGGCGCTGGGCTGGAGCCCGGGCTGGCCGAGGAAGGAGTTAGACTCCTCCATCAGCCCGTGCGCGAGGTAGGCCTCCTGGAACTTCTGCCCGCTCTTACCCCAGGAGGCGCGGAGCTTCCCGAAGCTGAGGAACCAGAAGTCCTTCATGAAGGGCTCCTTGGAGAAGGCCCAGGCAGCACCGAGCGAGGGGAAGGCAGCCCAGCGTACATCGCGGCCGAAGACGGAAGAGCCGTCGTAGCGGAGCGACGCCTCGAGCATGTAGCGCTTGTCGAAGTTGTAGGCGACGCGTCCCAGGTAGCTGAGCATGATCTGCTCCTGGCGGTCGGTCGTCACGCGCTGGAGGTACTCGTCGCGTCCCTCTACCGAGCGTGCCTGAGGCCAGCCGTCCCCGATCTCGTAGATCTTATTCGTCGGGCCCCCTGCAGCCTTGCCCTTGATGTTCTCCATCAGGTCGTAGGTTGTGGTGACCCCGGCCATGACGTCGAAGTTGTGGCGGTCGCGGAGGTTGAAGCGATAGGAGAGGATGTTCTCCCACTGCAGCATGGCGACCATCGAGCGCGAGGCCTCCACGGAGGAGAGGTTATTATTATTGAGGTAGGAGGGGCGGAAGACGTGGTTGTTGGAGAAGTAGGCGTCCCCTGAGGCCGAGGTGGCGAACTTCAGCCCCGAGATGGGCGCATAGTCGAGCCCGACGGAGAGACGGGCGTTGAACATCCCGTTGCGTGCGTGCACATCACGGATCTTCTGCAGGGTGAGCTGCTCAGCGATTGAGCCGCGACCAGGATAGACCGAGGGCGTCTCCTTGGGGTCGACATCGAGCCCCTGGATGTTGGAGCCGCTGATGGCGTCCTGCTTGTTGTAGGCGAGGTTGAGGCGCGTGAAGGCGTTGACCTTCGGCGTGAGGCGTAGGTCGAGGTTGGAGAGGAAGCTCAGACGCTTGAAGCCCGAGTTGATCTGGATTCCACGCTCATCGTAGAGCCCAGCGCTGACGAGGTAGCGTACGTTGTCGTTCCCGCCCGAGGCATAGAGGTCGCCTGAGCTGACACGGCCGAGTTGGAAGATATACTTCCACCAGTTCGTGTCATTGTTGTAGAAGCTATTCAGCGAGTCCTGTGCCGAGGCGGGGGGCTGGTTGTCCTTGGCTAGTACATTCCCATTACCCCAGAAGTAGTCGTAGGCGCCGTCCAGCGTAGGCTCCCAGCCATAGGACTGGCCGTAGCGTCGGGGCAGGGTGTAGCGGTTGGTCGTGTAGTCGTTGTGCCCGATGCGCTGGTGGCGTGCCAGGAGGTTGTGCACGAGGCGCTCGCCGTTGCCGCGCATCTGCAGCGGTGTAGCGGGGAGGAAGGAGATGGACTGGGAGAAGTTCAGACCGAACTCTGCCTTACCCGACTTCCCCTTCTTGGTGGTGATCAGTACGACCCCGTTGCCCGAGCGCGAGCCATAGAGTGAAGCGGAGGCAGCGTCCTTGAGCACCTCTACCGACTCGATGGTCGAGGGGTCGAGCCCAGCCAGCGCGTTGATCCCGCCCGTAGACTCAGCCGAGACCTTCGAGAGGGGCACTCCGTCGACGACGAAGAGGGGCGAGCCATCGTTGATCCCCTGATCGTTGAGCGAACTGATCCCACGGATGTTGATGCGCGTACCGCCGCCCCCAGGGGAGCCAGACTGGTTCGTCACCGAGAGCCCAGACATCTGCCCCTGCAGTAGGGACTGGAGGCTGGGTGCGGGGGCGTCCTTGAGCTGGTCGGCCTTGATCGAGCTGACGGCTCCGACGAGCTCGCGCGTGTTGCGGCGTCCGTAGGCGATGACCGTGACACCGTCGAGGGCCTTGACGTTCTCCTTGAGGACGATGGTCACGGGTTGCCCTGCAGAGAAGGAGGCGCTACCGTCGTAGTAGCCGACGCAGCTCACCTGGAGCTCACCAGAGGTCTTGTCCGTGAGGATGGTGAAGCGCCCCTCGATGTCGGTCTGGGCGCCGAGCTTCGTCCCCTTGATGCGGACGTTGGCACGGATGACAGCTTCGCCTCGAGCGTCCTTGACGACCCCCGTGAGCTGCCCCTTAGCGGTGGCCTGCTGCTGGGGACGGAAGATGCGGATGGTCTTGCCGTCTACGGCGAAGACGAAAGGCGTGCCCTTGAGCAGACCTTCGACGGCCTTCTCTGGGCTCACCTCATCGAAGGAGACCGTGGCCTTGTAGCCCGCTGTGCGGAGCTCGGGCTCATAGTCAATCTTGTAGCCTGAGCTCTTGGCGATGAAGTCTAGGATAGAGGCGATCTCCTTGTCCTTGAAGGAGATCGAGACGGTCGGCGTGGGGCTCTGGCTCCAGCTCTCCGTCGGTGTGGAGAGGCCGAGCGTACAGAGGCACAGCCCAAGGGCTAGGCGCCGACGTGTACTATGTAATGGTTGTCGCATGGAGAATAGGTATGGACTATGACTTATCTATTCGGGGGGATGGGGACTATGTATAGCAGTGCGAGCCTCCAGCGAAGGCGCCTAGACTGCTACCCTAGGGCAGCTTCACTTAGGCGCCTCCACTGGACGTCGCTAGACGATCGGTGTCGTGCTATACATATATATAATGTATCTCGCTATCTCGATGAGGCTGCTAGTGCTCCCAGGTCTTGGCCTCGGGGGCGATGCTCTTGACCACGATGTCGCGGCGCTTGCCCTCGTCGAGGAGCTTCTTCAGGAGTGCGGAGAGGTCCTGGGCGGTGACCGCCGATACCTTGACCTCCTGCCCTGTAGCCTTCTTGGAGAGGTCGGGCACCTTGCCCGTCTCGGCATAGGCGTTCAGCAGCGCGATCCAGTCGCCGAGCCCTAGCTCATTGCCTGCAGCCTTCTCCTCGGCCTCTTCGTCGAGGACCTGAGGGATGTGCACCTTCTTGTACTCGTCGCGGTCGATCTTGCCCGCAGCGATGGAGCGGAGGATCTCATAGGTGCGCGCCTTGAGGTGGTCGGCCTTGGCTCGGGAGGTGATGAAGTGGATCGAGAGGTTGCTGCTCGCTAGAGGCTCGTCGGTATAGCTCGTCTTGACGGCGATGCTGTAGGTGCCTTGCTCCTTCTCGCGGAGCTCGTCGAAGAGGCGGTTCTGTAGCAGGGGCTCGAGGAGCCCGAGTGCGAGGCGCTCACGCTCGCTGAGCTTCTTGTCGCCGAGGAAGGAGAGTTCGACCTCGCCGAGATCCCCTTCGGTGTCGACCTCGAAGGTACGCTCGATGACACGCTCACGGGAGCTGTGGTCGCGGATCGTGTAGCTGCGACGTGGTGCCTTGGGGTCGCCAGGCAGAGCCGCCAGGTAGGTCGTGACGATACGCTTGGCCTCGGCCTCGCTGATATCCCCGACGAGGCAGCCTGCCAGCTGCGAGGCGTCGCCGAAGTGCTCGGCGTAGAGGCGGGGCAGATCGCTCAGCTTCATCTTGCTGTAGAAGGCTTCGTCCTCACGCGGGTTGGCCTCGGTGATGGGGCTCAGCAGCTCGCGGATCTCGCGGTCTACGGCTTCACGGCCCTGCTGGGGCTGCGAGGCGTAGATGTAGCGCTTGCGCTGGAGCCACTTGTCGAAGATCTGCTGGTCGAAGCGCTGCTTGTTCAGCACGAGGTAGAGGTAGGAGAAGAGATCATCCACGCCATCGGTCTTGCTGCGTGCCTGCATCCCGTCGATGTACTCCGTGATGGAGAGGTTGACCTCCATAGGGCGGCTACGCAGCCACTCGGCGAGCTGATTGCGGTCGTACTTGTAGAGGCCCGAGGCCATGATGAGGCTCTGCATGGCGGAGAAGGAGGGGAGGTCAGCGGGCTTCACGATGGACTGCCCGCCCTTGGCGGAGGCGAGGAAGAGGACTTCGCCCTTGAGCTCCTTAGGCAGATGCTTGTAGAGGACCTTCATGCCATTGGAGAGCGTCCACTCGGTAGCTCCGAGTGCGGGGATCTTCTTCTCCTGAACGATGCGCCCTGCCGGGAGCTTGAAGTCGATGAGCTTCGTGATGGCTTGAGGAGCCTGCGCTTCGAAGACGGGACCATTATAAGCGACGAGTGCCTTACGGAAGTACTCCTCGGAGATCGCCTCCGCCTGTGGGCTATTGGTATAGGCAACGAAGGCGAGGTTGCGGTTTCCCATCGCACGCTGCTTGAGCCAAGCGCGTAGGTCGTCAGACTCTAGCTCTACCAGTGCCTCGAGGTTGTCCTCGAGCTGCTGGCGGAACTCACGCATCGGCGTCCCGTAGAGGTAGTTGTTGCGGTAGATGTCGATGAAGTTCTGCGGTGTCCCCAGACCCTTGTCGTCGCTCAGCACCTCCTTCATCCCCTCGTAGAGCTTCTGCTTCTCAGCCTCGAAGGCCTGGTTGGTGAAGAAGTCGTAGTAGGGCATCTGGGCACGCGCAATGAGGATCTGCTGGAGCGCTCTACGATCCTGCCCTTCGTAGGGGACGAAGTCCCAGGCGAACTGGCTGTAGCCACGTACCAGGGGTGAGTAGCTGACCGAGGCGGCGATATAGGCCTCGGTGCCGCTATTGCGCAGGCGGGCGAAGTACTGCGGCGCTAGGGCATTGAAGAGCTGACCGAGGAGGTAGTCCTTCGTTGCCTCTGCCGTAGGGCGGTTGGTGGGGGTAGCTACGCGCTGGTAGAGCCCGTAGGAGTGGGAGCGGTTCTCCTTGTCGATGAAGCGGTAGTAGAGGGGCTGCTCGTTATCCGCGATGGTGAAGACAGGGCGCTCCTTGGCCTTGCGCGCTGCGGGGAGCGAGGAGAAGAGTTTCTGCACCTGCTGCTCGTAGGCCACAGGGTCGATGTCCCCGACGATGATGACGCACTGCAGGTCGGGGCGATACCAAGTCTTGTAGAAGTCCTGGATGTCGCGATACTTGAAGGTCTTCAGCACGTCGAGGCTGCCGATGACATTGCGCTTCGCGTACTGCGAGCCGTTGTAGATGACGCCTGCGATGCTGTCACTGAGGCGCTTGTCGATGCCGCCACGCTGGCGCCACTCCTCGATGATGATACCGCGCTGCTTCTCCGTATCCTTCTCGGTGATGGAGATCCCATTGCACCAGTCCTTGAGGATGAGGAGCACGGAGTCGGTAAGTCCCTTCTCCGCCGTAGGTACATCCATGATGCTGTAGCGGGTGTCGTCCGTCCCTGTGCGAGCATCGAAGCTATAGAGGCCGCGGGCCCGGAGGAAGTTCATCACGCCACCGGGGAAGTGCTCGGTGGCTTCGAAGGCCATGTGCTCCAGGTAGTGAGCTAGGCCATTCTGCTGCTCGTCCTCGAGGATGGCTCCTACATTCTGCAGGAGGAAGAAGTTCGCTGTACCCTCGGAGGCGCCAGCGTCGCGGCTGATGTAGTAGGTCAGTCCGTTGGGCAGGCGTCCGGTACGTAGCGTAGAGACTTGGGCAGCGAGGGAGGCGAAGGAGAGGCCTCCCACAGCAGCTGCTATCAGGATGCGTTTAGCCAGGCGGGTGGCTTGTGGTGTCTTGATCGTCATCACGTGTTGGAGTCTAGTGGGTCCATGGAGGCGAGAGCGGGCACCGACAGCCTCGGCCAATGCGCCCTGTGCCCTCGCCTAAAATCACCCTTAAAGGTACGTAAAGTCCTCCGTAATCACAGCGTAGCTCCCTTGGTGCCCACTAATGAAACGCGCACGCGAGCGGGGTCGCTGAATTCCCAGCCTCGGTATATGCCTCTGTCTTAGCTGCTCCGCCAGCTCGTCGGCTCGCCGCTCCCGTGAGGTGTAGACAAGGGGAGGAAGGCGGCTGCCGAGACCCGGGCGGCGCTCAGAGGCTAGGGGGAGGGGCTCTGAGGGATATCAGTGGGCGTGCTGAGGGACGCCCATCAGGCCTCTGAAGGATATCGGTCAGTGAGGCCAGGGGTATCCCTCACGGAGGTGGGGCAGGACTGTCGCCTCGCTACACCTCTTCCCACCGAGAGCTGGCGGGCTTAGCGAGCCTTATCGGGACTAAGGAAAGAGCTCCCCCGAGGGCCTCGGAGCGCCTTCGCGTGGAGGGGGCGACGGCGCTCCGAAACGCCCCTCGCGGTAAAGTAGAAATAATGTAGTATGTTTGTGTTAGCCAAGACTAAGTTCTTCGTACATAATTTCTTCACCTTGCATCGCATCACCTTCATTATTGCCAGACCATGAGCATCGCAGGAAAGAAAGTAGGGGTGGCCTTATCCGGAGGAGGCTATAGAGCGGCAGCCTATCATATTGGTACGCTGCGCGCCCTGCATCGCCTCGGACTACTAGACAAGGTAGACGTACTCTCTTCGGTCTCCGGAGGATCGATCACAGCGGCCTACTACGCGCTGCACAAGGACGACTACGAGGACTTCGAGCGGAGCTTCATCAAGGGACTCTCACGGGGCGTCTTGTGGTCCTCCTTCCTCTATCTCGGCGGCGTCGGGCTTGTGCTGCTGGTGCTCTCTGGGGTGCTGGGCTACCTGGCGGCCTTCCTCGTGGGGCATTCCGCTTGGCTCACCGAGCTCCAGCTGCGCCTCTACATGCCCATGCTGCTGACCCAGTCCGCCGCGCAACCCTAAGCCCTAGACGGCTTCCCCGCCCCTAAACCCTGTAGATCCCCCTCCTGCCTCGGCGTAGTCCGAGCGCTAGTCGTAGAGAGGCTGCAGCCTTGGTACAGCAGAAGTAAGCTAAACAATGGTAATCAAGAGACTTCTTATCAAGCTAAGCCTAGAGCAGAGCAAAACCCCGCACCCGCACTTTGCGTACGAGTTCTATCTCAAGAGTAGGCACCTCTTCAACTTCATCGAGCGTACCTGCCTCAGCAAGCTCAAGCAGCGGGCGGACTATGACACCATCTGTATCGACGCTCGGTATGGCTTTGACGCTCCATATATGGAGCGAAGCGCAGAGCTTGTTTATCCTGGCGTCCTTATGATCGTCTTGCCCTTTGACCTTGCGGGCTACCAGAGCTTGACGACGATGGGAGACTACTATGACTTCATAGAGCGCATACTCGTGGAGGGCTTCGCGATCGCTGGTGATCGCTTCGCACTGCCACAGCATGAGGTGCTGGAGAGCTTCCGTCAGTTTCGCTCGGAGGGCTGCGAGAACACGTGGAGTATCTTGAGTAAGGTCATAGATAAGGAGCGGAAGCTCAAGGTGCAGCTACGTGGACGATTGACTGCTGATAGCTTCAGCCTCGAGTATTCGCTCCTTCAGGGCAAGGCCTTGGTGGATGCCCAGGTCGTGTGTGTTGGGGAGCCTGACGAACTGGTCTTCGCCAAGATCGTCCAGGCGCTTTACGTAGACCAAGGAGAACTCGTCATTCAGGGCAAGCGCGGGGTACTCAAGCGCCTACCTTTGCCCGCAAGCGAACGATCGTAACCAAGCTGTGGAGACTTGGCCATTAGACTAGGCTAGCCTCGCTGGCCTCACCGTGAGGGATATCCCTCAGCCTCGCGACTGCCGTCCCTCAGCTCCGTGATGGGCGTCCCTCAGCACGCTGACTGATATCCCTCACGGAGGCTCCGCCTAAAGCAGCGCTTCGCTGGGGCTTAGCACAGCCCTCGTCGTACGTAGAGGGAGCTTGGTGAGGAGAGGTATTTGAGGCTGGACTTGGGGTGCTTATTCGGGGAGATCGCGAAGGGGGAATAGGCTGTCCTATAGCAGACCTTTGGCTATGCGACTAATTTGTGCTACCTTTGTAGTGTAAGATACAGAACGAGAGAGCGGAGGAGGCAAAGAGCTTCCTCCGCCTCATTTTATAAAGCTCCCTCATGCGCTGAGCGCAGGGGTGGAGCAAGCAAAGAAAGCAAAGGAATGATCGCAAAGAGCCTCATCGAGCAGCTGGTCACGGACTTCTGTGCCAGTGAGCATCCCGACTATTACATCGTAGACGTAGCCGTCCACCCCGGCAATAGGATTGTCGTCGAGCTGGGCGCAGACGAAGGCATCAGCATTGATGTCTGCGTGGTGCTGACCAAGCATATCGAGGCGCACCTAGACCGTGAGGTCGAGGACTTCGAGCTCGAGGTCGGTTCGGCGGGGCTTACCAGCCCCTTCAAGGTGCTTCGTCAGTACGAGGGGGCCATAGGAGAGGAGCTGGAGGTGCTGCGTAAGGGTGGCGTGAAGGAGAAGGGGCTGCTGACGGCGGCCACGGCCGAGGCCATCACCCTCACGGTTGTACGCATGGTGCGCCCCGAGGGGGCTAAGCGCAAGCAGGCCGTAGAGGAGGCGCTCGTCATCCCTATGGAGGAGGTGCTGCAGGCCAAGCGTATCCTGAAGTTCTAGCCCACCAATCAAGCAAGTGAACATACAACAATAATAAAGCCCAACAATGGCAAAGAAAAAAGAACAAGCTAATCTCATCGACGCCCTCTCGGAGTATAAGGAGGAGAAGAATATAGACAAGAACACCACCATCAAGGTGCTGGAGGACTCCCTTCGCAATGTCCTGTCCAAGATGTTCGGCTCGGATGACACCTTCTCTGTCATCATCAACCTGGAGAAGAAGGGGGACTTCGAGATCTGGCGTACCCGTCGCGTCGTCGCTGACGGTGAGGTCGAGGATCCCGTCCGTCAGGTCGCGCTCAGCGAGGCACAGGCCGTAGACCCCGACATCGACCTAGGGGAGGACTTCGTCGACGAGGTGGATTTCAAGAGCTTCGGCCGTCGTGCGGTGATCAACCTCCGCCAGGCGCTCTCGAGCAAGATGCTGGACCTGCAGAAGGAGAACTTCTACCACAACTTTGCTGGCCGCGTCGGCGAGCTCGTCACGGCCGAGGTCTACCAGGTGTGGAAGCGTGAGGCGCTGCTCGTCGACGACGACGGCAACGAGATGCTCATGCCTAAGAGCGAGCAGATCCCAGGCGACTACTTCCGCAAGGGCGAGACCGTACGCGCCGTCATCGAGCGTGTGGAGAATGAGAACGGCAACCCTAAGGTCATCCTCTCCCGCATCAGCCGTCGCTTCCTCGAGCGCCTGCTGGAGCAGAACGTCCCCGAGATCGCCGATGGCCTGATCACCATCAAGGCCGTAGCGCGCATCCCAGGGGAGCGTGCCAAGATCGCCGTCGAGTCCTACGACGATCGTATCGATCCAGTAGGGGCCTGCGTCGGGGTCAACGGCTCCCGTATCCGCGGTATCGTCCGTGAGCTGCGTGGTGAGAACATCGATGTCACCACCTACACGACCAATACGCTGCTCTTCATCCAGCGCGCCCTCAGCCCTGCACGTGCCACCGCCATCACCCTCGATGAGGAGGGCAAGCAGGCCGAGATCTACATGCGCCCCGACCAGGTGCCCCTGGCTATCGGTAAGAATGCAGCCAACCTCAAGCTCGCCTCGCTACTGACGGGCTACCGCATCGAGGTCTTCCGCGACGGGGACGCCGAGGAGGACATCTATCTGGATGAGTTCAGCGACGAGATCGATACGTGGATCCTCGGCCGCTTCAAGGAGAACGACTACACGACGGCCAAGGCCGTGCTCCGTGCTAGCCGTGAGGAGCTGCTCGAGAAGACCGACCTCGAGGAGGAGACGCTGGATCACGTCCTGAGCGTCCTGGCTGCTGAGTTCTCCGAAGAAGAGCTCGCCGAGGAGGCCACCGAAGAGGGAGAGGAAGAAGAGGCCTAGTGCCCATATCGTCATCGTATGCTGCCCTGTCTATTAGCTCCCGTCGCGAGTAGAGACACCCATAGAGAGTAGGGGAGCCGCCCAGTGCAGCCGATGAGTCACCATATAACAAGAGGAATAGATATACATGCCAAAAGAAATTAAGCTCTTCACCCTGGCCAAGAAGCTCAACGTAGGGATAGCCTCCTTCAGGACATCCCTCGAGAAGCGCAATGTGCCAGGCGCCGACAATATCAACCCCAATAGCCGCGTCCCTGTCGATATCGCCCTTCAGCTCATCCAGGAGCATGGCAAGGGGATGAACAAGACGCAGATCGACGAACTGATCACCGAGCTGCAGGGTGGTGCGCCCAAGGCTGAGCCCGCAGCAGCTCCCGCCCCTCAGGCCGAGCAGCCCGCCGCTCCAGCCAAGGAAGAGGCCCCTCAGCCCGCTCCCGAGCCTAGCCGCCGACAGGGTCTCAAGGTCGTCGGTAAGCTGGCTGCCGACGGCTCCATCCAGAAGTCCGAGCCCGCAGCCCCCGCTCCCAAGGTCGAGGCTCCCAAGGCTGAGGCTAAGCCTGAGCCCACCCCCGAGCCTGCCCCTGCTGCTCCCGCTCCTAAAGTGGAGGAAGCACCCAAGGCAGAGCAGCCCAAGGCCGAAGTCAAGCCTGAGCCCGCCCCTCAGCCTGCTCCTGCTGCCCCCGCCGCCAAGGTGGAGGAAGCCCCCAAGGCAGAGCCTAAGCCCGAAGTGAAGCCCGAGCCCGTCGCCGCACAACCCGCTCCTGCTGCTCCTGTCGCTAAGGTAGAGGAAGCGCCTAAGGCGGAGGCGAAGCCCGAGCCCAACCCTGCAGCGCCCGCCGCAGAGCAGCCCGCCGACGAAGTGCCTACCGAGCGTGAGCCCGAGATCTTCCGTCCCTCGACGCCCAGCGCAGGGATCAGCTTCAACGTCGTGGGTAAGATCGACCTCTCCGCGATCAATGACAACACGCGTCCCTCCAAGAAGAGCAAGACCGACAAGAACCGTAAGCGCGCTCGCGTCGGCAAGAATCCCGTCGACGTCAAGGCCGAGGCGGCCAAGGCTGCCGAGCTAAGCGCCAAGACGCAGGGAGCTAAGAAGCCCGCCCAGGGCACCGGTGCTCAGAGTGGTCGCTCCGCAGATCTCAACGGTCGTGGGGCTAATCGTCCAGGTCAGGGTGCTACAGAGCCGAAGCTAGGCCGTAAGGCAAAGCGACAGAACCAGCAGCCCCAGCAGAAGGCACCCGTCACCGATGAGGACGTACAGCGTCAGGTCAAGGAGACGCTGGCACGCCTGCAGGGCAAGAACCAGCAGGGGGCCAAGTCTGCTAAGTACCGCCGTGACAAGCGTGACGCTGCCCGCTCGGCAGCACTGGATGCGCAGGAGCGTAGCCAGGAGGAGAGCATGACGCTCAAGCTCACCGAGTTCGTCACCGTGAGCGACCTGGCGAGCATGATGGACGTCCCCGTGACGCAGGTCATCGGTACCTGCATGAGTATTGGGCTGATGGTCTCTATCAATATGCGTCTCGACGCTGAGACCATCGAGATGGTCGCTGAGGAGTTCGGCTTCAAGACCGACTTCGTCAGTGCCGAGGTCGTCGAGGCCGTCAACCAGGACGACGAGCCCGATAGCGAAGAGGACCTAGTCACGCGTCCGCCGATCGTCACCGTCATGGGACACGTCGACCACGGGAAGACCTCGCTGCTCGACTACCTCCGTAAGACCAACGTCATCGCTGGTGAGGCAGGGGGGATCACGCAGCACATCGGGGCCTATGCCCTCACGCTCGCAGGGGGCAAGCGCATCACCTTCCTCGATACCCCAGGTCACGAGGCCTTCACGGCTATGCGTGCTCGTGGTGCCAAGGTGACCGATATCGCGATCATCATCGTCGCAGCTGATGACGATGTGATGCCTCAGACCAAGGAGGCCATCAACCACGCTGCCGCTGCAGGTGTGCCCATCGTCTTCGCCATCAATAAGGTGGATAAGCCCGCCGCCAACCCCGACCGCATCCGCGAGCAGCTGGCTGCGATGAACTACCTCGTAGAGGAGTGGGGTGGTAAGTACCAGTGCCAGGAGATCTCCGCCAAGCAGGGGCTCAACATCGATGCCCTCTTGGAGAAGGTGCTGCTGGAGGCCGAGCTCCTCGAGCTAAAGGCCAACCCCAAGCGCCGTGCCGTGGGCTCCATCATCGAGTCCTCGCTCGACAAGGGCCGCGGCTACGTAGCCAAGATCCTCGTCCAGAACGGTACGCTCGCTCAGGGCGACGTCGTGCTCGCCGGTACCCACTACGGGCGTGTCAAGGCGATGTTCAACGAGCGTGACCAGAAGGTCATGAAGGCTGGACCCAGCGAACCCGTGCTGATCCTCGGGCTCGATGGAGCACCTACGGCTGGTGAGACCTTCAACGTCATGGAGAGCGAGCAGGAGGCCCGCAGCATCGCCAGCAAGCGCGAGCAGCTCAAGCGCGAGCAGGACAACCGCACCAAGAAGGGCCTTACGCTGGACGAACTGGCACGTCGCCGCGCTCTGGGCAACTTCCAGGAGCTCAACGTCATTATCAAGGGCGACGTGGACGGCTCGATCGAAGCGCTCTCCGACAGCCTCATCCGCCTCTCCACCCAGGAGATCCAGGTCAACGTCATCCACAAGGGCGTCGGTCAGATCTCCGAGAGCGATGTCGTGCTGGCCTCTGCCTCCTCGGCGATCATCCTGGGCTTCCAGGTGCGTCCCAGCCAGGCTGCACGCCGCCTAGCAGACCGCGAGGGCGTCGAGATCCGTACCTACTCCATCATCTACGATACGATCGAGGACATCAAGTCCGCTATGGAGGGGATGCTCTCGCCCGAGATCAAGGAGAACATCGTGGCCAACCTCGAGGTACAGCAGACCTTCAAGATCACCAAGGTCGGTACCATCGCCGGCTGTATGGTCATCGATGGGAAGATCAAGCGCAACAACAAGATTCGCCTCATCCGCGACGGTATCGTCAAGTATGCTGGGGAGCTCGGCTCGCTCAAGCGCTACAAGGACGACGCCAAGGAAGTCGTCATGGGCCAGGAGTGTGGTCTCAATATCGAGGGCTACAACGACATCATGGTCGGCGACATCATCGAGGCCTACGAGGAGATCGAGCTCAAGAAGACGCTCGACAGCATCAGCTAGTCCTCCCCATCTCCCCTATAGTGCTAGAGCCTACGTCTCACGCCGCAGCGAGCTGCGGCCGAGCGTGGGCTCTAGCTCTTTACCCAGTATCCATCATCTCACCCGCTATATACTATGCCTACCCCTAGCCAGCGCCCTCAGCACGATCGCATAGACTCGGCGCTCACCCTCTGGTTCTTCATCCTAGCGGGCGGAGCGCTCGTGGCCTTCTTCCTCTACCGCCATACGCAGCCCTTGCTCTTCCAGTCGCTCGGGACGGCCGCACTGGTCCTGCGCGTCATTTACTACGCCAAGCAGCTCTTCACACGACGCCGCTAGGCGCTCAAACACACGCTTATGCTTTGGGAACAGTTACTCTCCGATCGACGCCTCGGGGCGAGCGCCAGCAGCCGCCCCGCCTCGCGCTCCATCGCCCGCAGCGACTTCGAGCGCGACTATGATCGCCTCGTCTTCTCGCCGCCCTTCCGCCGCCTGCAGAATAAGACCCAGGTCTTCCCCCTCCCGGGCAAGGTCTTCGTACACAACAGACTGACGCATAGCCTCGAGGTTAGTTGCCTGGGGCGCTCCCTCGGTTCGCTGGTCGGCGACTGTCTCGCCGAGCGTCATCCCGAGGCGCGCGAGGTGCCGCTACGCTCGGGGCTAAGCGCCATCGTCAGCGCGGCCTCACTGGCGCACGATATGGGCAATCCGCCCTTTGGACATAGTGGGGAGCGTGCCATCAGCGCCTACTTTACGGAGGGCGCTGGGCGTAGGCTGGAGGATCAGGTGCGTGCCGAGGGTGGGCGCTGGGAGGACTTTGTCCACTTCGAGGGCAATGCCAATACCTTCCGCCTCCTGACGCATCAGTTCCACGGTCGCCGTGAAGGGGGCTTCGCCCTCACCTACAGCACGCTCGCCAGCACGGTGAAGTATCCCTATAGCTCGGAGCAGGCGGGGACGAAGGGTAAGTTCGGCTTCTTCCAGAGCGAGGAGGAGACGATGTGTGAGGTCGCTGGGACGCTGGGCCTCATCCAGCGCTCCAGCGCGCCGCTCAGCTACGTGCGTCATCCGCTGGTCTTCCTCGTGGAGGCGGCCGATGACATCTGCTATCAGATCATGGATATAGAGGATGCGTCGAAGCTCCACCTGCTGCCCTACAGCGAGGCGACGGCGCTACTGGAGGCCTTCTTTACCGATGAGGAGCTCCGAGACGTCCGTTCCGTCTGTCGTACGATAGGGGATGACAATGAGCGCCTCGGCTACCTGAGGAGTAAGGTCATCAACCTGCTGGTCGAGGAGTGTGCTGCGGCCTTCCTCGACTGTGAAGCGGAGCTGCTGGCGGGCACGCTCGCCGAGCCGCTCATCCAGCTCACCTCCCCGCATACGCGCCGTGCCTACGAGGCTTGCTCGGAGGTCGCACGTGCCCGTATCTATCGTGCCCGCGAGGTGGTGGATGTCGAGCTGGCGGGGCATCGCATCTTCTCTGCCCTGCTGGACGAACTGATCAAGGCGATGGAGCAGCCCGACCACCTCTACAGCCGTACGCTCCTGAGCCGCGTCAGCAGCCAGTACGACACGGCGCAGACGACGCTCTACGGCAAGGTGCAGTGTGCGCTGGATTATATCTCGGGTATGACGGACCTCTATGCTCTTGACCTCTATCGTCGCCTCACGGGGATGAATCTCCCCGCTGTCTAGCGCGCTTTCGCTGCGAAGTAAGCTAGTGCTCGGCAAGGCGGGAGTCTTGTCCTACTAGACTATGAGCTTGCTTGCACGGAAGCTGTGGCTCTAGGCCAAGCCCCTGCCAGCAAGCGCTGTACGAAGGCGCGGCGAGCTGATCGCTTAGGGCGAGCTTCGGCAGGGATACCCCTCAGCTCTCTGACAGGTATCCCTCGGCTGAGGGACTGACGTCCCTCAGCCTGCTGATGGATATCCCTCAGGTGCCCTCCTTCGCGGCCCTCGCACTTCGACCACATAATAAAGGCCCTCGCCCCCAGCAGTCACAGCTGCTGGGGG
>ERZ773067.157-NODE-157-length-43211-cov-4.664357_pt1 | contig 43211 bp, 32 predicted proteins | sample MGYA00580622_ERZ773067 | MGnify/ENA primary metagenome ERZ773067 (study PRJEB29015, sample SAMEA2737998) | human oral metagenome | biome: human oral; feature: human-associated habitat; material: dental | place: China | collected 2113 ...
GATCTCGATGCGCTCGACGTTCTCCGTGCCGAGACGCACGACTTCGTCCGCCGCGCCGTAATACTTCGCGAAGTCGCCCATGACGGGCTGTCCGTCCACGAGGATCAACGTGTGGCGCGGTTCTGCGCCGCGGATTGAAACGCCGACGCGTCCCATGGCGTCGACCGTGCGCGAGACGCCCGTTTCGGAGAAGATGATGTCTTCAACGGCTTTTGCCTGCTTCTTTTCGATATCTTCCTTCGTGATGATCGTCTTCTGCTGCGACTCGTACTTCGCTTCTTCCTGCGCCGCCTGCGCTTCGACGTCAACGGCTTCCGTCTGGACGCGCTGTGTCTCCTGGGGGGGGGCATCTTCCGCGTGAGCCGCTCCGAAAGGCGCGGCGAGCCAAAGCGCTACGCTGAGCGAGAGCGCTCGATAGTCGCGGAAGTGAAACTTCTTCCTTGTCATTCTTTTTCCTCCTTGGCGAGTATGAAATGAATTGCGATTTCTATTATAAAAGAAAATAAAAATGAATACAATTACAAAGTTAGAGTTTTATCAATTAAAAAAATATAATTGTTATCTGTCTGCGTCCTTCGGGCTTGGTTTCTTGGACTTTCATCGGAAATTCACTTGCCTTGCGAAAGATTCCCCCATATAATAAAAGGCGTATACACTGTGCGGCGGCTGGATACTGCACGGGCGCTTTGGCGCCGAAGGGGAGAAGAAAGAATGGATATCAAGGACATGCGTGCCTTTTATGCGATTGTGGAGGAGGGCAACATCAGCCACGCCGCGGGGCGCCTCGCCGTGGCCCAGCCCGCGCTGTCTAGACAGATGAAGCGGTTGGAGAGTGCGCTCGGCGTGAAGCTCTTCGAGCGCGGCAGCCGCCGCATTCGGCTGACGGAGGCGGGGCGCGTGCTCAAGGAGCGCGTCGAGCAGATTCTGGGCCTCGTCGACGGCACGGTGCGCGAGATCCAAGATGTGGGTGAAGGTTCTGCGGGCGAGGTGCGCATCGGCACGATCACAAGCTCGGGCGCGAATCTCGTGCCGGGGCTTCTGGCGGCGTTCCACGAAACGCACCCGCGCGTGACCTTCCAGATCTTCGAGGCTGAGGGCGCACGAGTTCTCGACATGCTCGACAACCGGCTCATCGAGATCGCCGTCACGCGCACGGAGGTCGAGCGCGAGAGCTACGAGTCCATCGTGCTCGCGAACGAACCGCTCGCGGCGATGATGAACCGCACGGCGTCCTGCGGTGCGGCCGAAGATTTCGTGCGGCTCGCAGAGCTTGCCGAGCAGTCGATCATCATCCCGCTTCGTTGGCAGGGCATCTTTCTTACTGCCTGCCGCAAGGCAGGTTTCGAGCCGCGCATCCTGTGCCTGAGCGACAGCATCGTACAGGATGTCCTGGCGGCGAAGGCGGGACTCGGCGCGGCGATCCTGCCGCAGTCGGCGAAGAGTCTTCTGACGGATGAAGCGATGGTCTGCAAGCGGATCGTCGAGCCGGAGATCTTGACGCACACGGTGATCGCGTGGAAGCGCGATCGACCGCTTTCAGCGGCGGCGGCAAGCTTTTTGTCGCTCCTTCGCGAGCGACTTCTATAGGATGCGTGGGTTTGTCCGTGCTTCCTATAAGCCGCCGGGAGTGATGAGAGGAAGCGTCCGCACGAAAGAAGCGCAGGACGCAGTGAAGAACAGGAGGATACAGCATGGCGAGAGCAGCAAAGGCCGTGAAGGCAGCGAAGAGTGCAGCGACGGAGACGGTGAGCGCAGCGGAGACGGCAGAAGCGGCGAAGAAGATCATGATCGTCGAGGACGAGAGGCGCATCGCGCGTTTTTTGCAGATGGAGCTGGAGCACGAGGGCTTCGAGACGGAATCCGAAGAAAACGGACGCCGCGCCTATGAGCGCATCGTGCAGGAGCAGTACGATCTCGTGCTCCTCGACATTATGCTGCCCGATATGGACGGCCTTGAGGTCTGCCGTCGCGTGCGCGAGATCAGCGACGTGCCGATTATCATGCTGACGGCGAAGGACGATGTCGAGGACAAGGTCAACGGACTCGACATCGGCGCGGACGACTACATAACGAAGCCGTTCGCCATTCAGGAACTTCTGGCGCGCGTGCGCGCGGCGATCCGCGTGCACAAGGCGAACGAGGCGGGCAACCGCGACGAGCGCGTGCTCGCCGTCAAGGATCTCGTGCTCTATCCGGGGCGCTACGAGGTGCGCGTCAAGGGCGATCTCGTCGAGCTGACGAAGAAGGAGTATTCGCTTCTCGAATACATGCTGCGCAACAAGCCCAATGTCCTCACGCGCGACCAGATCCTGCAGGAGGTCTGGGGCTACGACTACGTAGGCGACACGAACGTGGTCGACGTCTACATCCGCTATCTGCGTGCGAAGATTGATGAGCGTTTCGACGACAAGTACATCCACACGGTGCGGGGCGTCGGCTATGCAATCAAGGGCTAGGCGGCTCTGGCGTGCACTTTCCCGCCTGCGCTCCTCGCGCCACATGCGCATATCGACGTGGCTGACGCTCGTCTATGCGGCTGTGCTCGTCTTCGTGCTCGTGTTCACGAGCATCGTTTCCGCCATCGGCATCTATTATTCCCTCTACCACCAGGCGGAGATCGAGCTTGTGCGTTCGCAGGAGCATGTGCTCTCCGCGATCGAGCACGGTACAGAGATTTTCAATGAAACGGCGCCCGACATGCGCCATCGCTATCCGCTCGCCTTCGCCGTCTACGAGGACGACCTCTTAATGCCGGGCGTCGTGCTGCGCGTGACGGAGGGCGCGGACGGCCCCGTCGTCTACGAGTCGGATACGCACTATCCGTCCATCAGTCTCGTCGAGGCGCACATTGACCGGCATCCGCCGCTTTGGGCGAATTCGGCGATGTACGTTTCTACCATTGGCAATACACAAATTTACTACCACAAGATCATCATCAATCAGAGCGGGCACACCTATGTGCTTCACTTCTTCCGCACGATCACGGCGGAGCGCCACTTCCTCACGACCTTGCAGAAGGTGCTGACCATCACGAATCTCGCGGGCATCGTTCTGGCGCTCGCCGCCGGCTACTTCATCAGCTGCCGCATCCTGCGGCCGATCCGCACGATGACGCAGGCGGCGCGCTCCCTCGAGGTCACGGACCTCGGGCGGCGCATCGCCGTGCCGCCTGTCAAAGACGAGCTTGCCGAGCTTGCCGAGACGTTCAATCACATGCTTGAACGCATACAGGCGGGATTCGAGCAGCAGCGGCGCTTCGTATCCGACGCCTCGCACGAGCTTCGGACGCCCGTGACGGTCATCCGCGGCTATTCGGACATGCTGAGCCGCTGGGGTGCAAGCGACCCCGAGACGCTCGAAGAGGGACTGAGCGCCATACACTCGGAAGCCGAGGACATGCAGGGGCTGATCGAGAAGCTCCTGTTCCTCGCACGCGCCGATCAGAAGCGGCTCGCCATGCACAAGGAGCGGCTGGAACTCGCGCCCTTGGTTGAGGATGTCGTGAAGAAGATGACGCTCATCGCGACGCGGCACGAGGTCGATCTTCTTGCAAATGAGCCGGGCGCGATCTATGCCGATCCGCTGCTCATCAAGCACATGATGCGCATCATCCTCGAAAACAGCATGAAGTATACGCCCAAGGGCGGACGCATCACGATTGAGCTGCGCCGCGGCGCGGGCGAGATGGTTCTGACGCTTGCCGACAACGGCATCGGCATCGCGAAGGAGCATCAGGACAAGGTGTTCGAGCGCTTCTATCGCGTCGATTCCGCGCGGACGCGCGGCAAGGATGCGCCGGGCGGCACGGGACTCGGGCTTTCGATCGCACGCTGGATCGCCGAGCAGCACGCGATCGGCATCGAGCTGGATAGCGATCTCGGCAAGGGCACGAAGTTCATCCTCCATGTGCCGTGCGTGGAGTGAGCGCAGGAGCTGCCCAAGGGCGGAAATCGCGGAAGCGTGAAGGAGGCTGGAATCTTGCAGGCAAAGGGAAAACTCCTCGTCTTGGAAGCGGGCGACGGCTCGGGCAAGGCGACGCAGACGAAGATGCTCAGGGAAAGGCTCGTCGCCGAAGGCCGCTGCGTGCGGCAGGTCGAGTTTCCCGACTACGCTTCGCCGTCGTCGGCGCTCGTGCGCATGTACCTCGGCGGCGATTTCGGCGAACGTGCGTCCGAAGTCAATGCCTATGCCGCATCTGCCTTCTTTGCCGTCGACCGCTACGCTTCGTTTCAGATGAAATGGCGTGCGGATCTTGAGGCGGGCGCGATCGTCCTCGCCGACCGCTACACGACGGCGAACATGGTGCATCAGGCCGTGAAGATCGAGGATGAAACAGAGCGCGAGGCTTTCCTCGCGTGGCTTGAGGATTTCGAGTACGGAAAGCTCGCGCTGCCGCGCCCCGATCTCGTCCTCTTTCTCGACATGGATCCTGCCGTGAGCCGCCGCCTTATCGCGGCGCGCGCGGCGGCAAGCGGCGCGGCACGGGACATCCACGAGAGCGACGAGGATTACCTCGTGCGCTGCCATCGGGCGTCGGTCAATCTTGCCGCGCGCTGCGGTTGGCAGCGCATCCGCTGCAGCGAGGCGGGCGAGCCGCTTTCGCGCGAGGCGGTGCATGAAAAAATTTACGAAGCGGTGCGGCGCATCCTGTGAGGGATACACGCATAAGCGTACAATCGTGCGCCGCCCGCAAAACCGCCCCTGTGGAAGGCGGAATATGATTTGCAGTGAACGAGGGCTGTGCATAAGTCGAAGCGGGCTTATGCACAGCCCCTTTGTGGAAGGGAAAGATATGCTGAAAGAAGTTCTTGTTGTGGAAGGAAAGATGGACGTCGTTGCCATCCGAAAGGCGATAGACGCCGACTGCATCGTGACGGGCGGCTTCTCGCTGGGCAGGCGTGCGCTCGCCGACATCGAGGCGGCGTACAAGAGGCGCGGCATCATCATCCTCACCGATCCCGATTCTGCGGGCGAGCGCATAAGGCGCTTCCTCGCGAAGAGATTCCCCGAGGCGGGTCATGCCTTCATCCCGAAGGAGGAGGCGACAGCCAAGGGCGACATCGGCGTCGAGCAGGCCGCGCCCGAGTCGATCCGCCGCGCACTCGCCAAGGTGCGCACGTGTACGATCGCACCGCGCGAAGTCTTCACGAGCCGAGATCTCATCCTCGCGGGGCTTTCGGGCGGCGAGGATGCGAGTCGGCGGCGCGCGCGGCTTGGCGAGAGGCTCGGCGTAGGCTGGGCGAACGCGCGCACATTCTGCAAGCGCCTCAACAGCTACGGCGTGACGCGCGAGGAGTTCGAGGCGGCGCTGGCGTCATTGGAGGACGGCGCTGAAACGACCGCCGTACGGAATGCGGAAGGCGGCGCTGAAACGGCTGCCGTGCGAAATGACGAGCCGAAAGCAGCCGCGAAAGGAGGCGCATTATGATCGCTCCCGAGATTGCCAGCCCCGCTGTCACGCGTCATATTCTGAAGGCTTTCGGTCTTCGCGCCTCGAAGCGGCTCGGGCAGAACTTCCTCGTCGACGGCTCTGTCGTCAAGGACATCGTGGCGGCGGCGGAAATTGAAGAAGGCGACCGCGTCTTGGAGATCGGCCCGGGCATCGGCACGCTGACGCAGGGGCTTCTCGAAGCCGGTGCACACGTCACCGCCGTCGAACTTGACAAGAAGCTGCCCGCCGTCCTCGCCGAGACGCTCGCCGCCTACGATCATCTGCGCATCGTGCCCGGCGACATCTTGAAGACGGACATCCGCGCCCTCATGGAAAATCAGCCGTTCAAGGTCGCGGCGAATCTGCCCTACTACATCACGACGCCGATTCTCCTCGCGCTCCTTGAGCAGCATCTGCCCATCACGCACATCGTGACCATGGTGCAGAAGGAAGTGGCGGAGCGCATGATTGCCGCGCCCGGCTCGAAGATCTACGGTGCGCTCTCCGTCGCCGTGCAGTACCATACGGAGCCGCGCATCGTGCGCGAGGTCGCGCCGCGCTCCTTCATTCCTGCGCCCGAGGTCGCCTCCTCCGTCATCGCGTGCAAAAAGCGCGGGAAACCGCCGGTAGCGGTAACCGACGAGCGCATGTTCTTCCGCGTCGCGCGCGCCTCCTTCGGCCAGAGGCGCAAGACGCTCGCCAACGCGCTCCTCGGCACGGGAGCGTCGAAGGATGCCGTGCGCCGTGCGCTGGACGCGGCCGTGATCGACGAGAAAAGGCGCGGCGAAACGCTGAGCCTTGCCGAGTTCGCGCGCCTTGCCGACGCCTTTTCTGCCATGCAAACGGAGGGAGAACGATGATATTCGACAGCCACATGCACACGGAAGTCTCTGCTGACTCCGCGATGAAGGCCGAGGACGCACTCGAAAGAGCTGCAAAGCTCGGCATCGGCGCGGTATTCACCGAGCACGAGGACATGGACTTTCCGGGCGAGAAGGACTTCACCTTTTCGCCCGAAGACTACTGGAAGAAGTACGAGGCGCTTCGCGGCAAGGGAGAGCGGCTTCGGCTCGGCGTCGAACTCGGCATGCAGGAAGACCTTGGCGAAAAGAACCGCGCCTTCCTCCTTCGAGCGCCCTTCGATCAGGTCATCGGCTCGATTCACACGCTGCTGGGCTTCGACCTCTACTATGAAACCCTCTACGAGGGGCGCGAAAAGGACGAGGTCTACCGGCTCTATCTCAAAACGATGGCGCACTGCGTGCGCTCGCACGGCGAGTCCATCGACATCCTCGCGCACATCGACTACATCGCACGCTATGCTGCCTACCTTGATACGGAACTGACCTATGCGGCCTACGGCGAAGAAATCGACGAGGTGCTCACAGCGCTCATCGAGACGGACACCGTGCTTGAGCTGAACACGCGCCGCTTCGACGCGCCGCAGGGCAAGTCGTCACTCGTGCCGATCTTCCGTCGCTACCGCGAGATGGGCGGGCGCGAAGTGACGCTCGGCTCGGATGCGCACAATGCGGCCGCGATCGGCTTCGCCTTTCGTGAAGCGCACGATATGGCAGAATCTCTCGGGCTTCGCGTCGTAACTTTTTTTGCCCGCAGGAAGGAATATTGCTGAACCTTAGCGAATTTTAAGAGGAAAGTTGACCGATGGGGGATGGAAGCAGACGTGAATGAAAATTTATTTCAAAAAATACTTGACAGCCGCCGTATGCTGTGATATTCTTTATTCATCAGCTAACAAATAATAGTTATTCGCTAGGAGTGATTGAAAATGTCGTTAATCAACAAGGAAATCGGAGATTTTGCTGTACAGGCTTACCAGAATGAGGCCTTCCGCACGGTGACGAAGGCGGATGTGCTCGGCAAGTGGAGCATATTCTTCTTCTATCCGGCAGACTTCACGTTCGTTTGCCCGACGGAGCTTGAAGACTTGGAGAACAACTACGCGAAGTTCAAGGAAGCGGACTGCGAGGTCTATTCCGTCTCGTGCGACACGCACTTCGTGCACAAGGCATGGCATGACCATTCCGAGCGCATCAAGAAGATCACCTACCCGATGCTCGCCGATCCGACGCACGTCCTTGCGCGTGACTTCGATGTGCTCATCGAGGACGCCGGCCTTTCCGAGCGCGGCACGTTCATCGTGAACCCCGAGGGCAAGATCGTCGCCTACGAGGTGAACGCGGGCAACGTCGGCCGCAACGCGGACGAGCTTCTGAGAAAGCTGCAGGCATGCAAGTTCGTCGCGGAGCATGGCGACGAGGTTTGCCCGGCGAAGTGGCAGCCCGGCGGCGAGACGCTGAAGCCGACGCTCGACCTCGTGGGAGCGCTCTGAGATGGCGGCGGAAAAAAACGAGCTTTATGATGCAGTAGTGATCGGCGGCGGCCCTGCGGGGCTGACCGCCGCGCTTTACTTGGCAAGAGCCTGCTGCCGTGTGCTCGTGGTGGAGAAGGAGACTTTCGGCGGTCAGATCGCCCTGACGGCGGAGGTCGTGAACTATCCGGGCAGCGACCCTACGAGCGGCGCTGACCTCACGGCGAAGATGCACCGTCAGGCGGAAGGCTTCGGCGCGGAGTTCCTGCTCGCCGAAGTCAATTCGCTCGAAAAGAAGGGCGATACTTGGCATGTGCATACGAGCCGCGGCGACTATGAAGCTTTTACCGTACTGCTCGCGACGGGCGCACATCCGCGCCAGATCGGCTTTGCGGGCGAGAAGGAATTTCGCGGGCACGGCGTCGCCTACTGTGCGACGTGCGACGGCGAGTTCTTCACGGGCAAGGACGTCTTCGTCATCGGCGGCGGCTTCGCAGCGGCGGAGGAGAGCGTCTTCCTCACGAAGTATGCGAAGCATGTGACGATCCTCGTGCGCGAGGAGGACTTCACATGTGCTCCCGCCACGGCGCAGCCCGCACGCGACAATGAGAAAATTTCGATTCACTTCCAGACGGAGGTCGAGTCGGTCGAGGGAGACGCCCTGCCGCGCAAGCTCACATGGAAGAACCTCGCGACGGGCGAGCGAACGGTGTTTACACCCGAAGGCGGAGATTCCTTCGGGGTGTTCGTGTTCGCGGGCTACCAGCCGTCGACCGATCTCGTCAAGGGACTGGCGGAGCTTGACGAGCATGGCTACATCGTGACCGACCGCCAGCAGCGGACGACGGTCGAAGGGCTCTATGCGGCGGGCGACGTCTGCATCAAGCCGCTCAGACAGGTCGTGACGGCGACGGGCGACGGCGCTCTCGCCGCGACCGAGATGGAAAAGTACGCCATGAAGATGGAAGAAAAGACGGGGCGGAGGACAGATCACAAGGTGTGCCGCGCCGCGCAGCACACAGCGAAGGACACGGGGAAGGGAGAGGCAGCGGCTCCGACGACCGGCCCCTTCACGGCCGACATGAAGAAGCAGCTCATGACGGTCTTTGATCGCATGGAGCGTCCTCTGCACCTTGAGGTCGCGCTGAGTGACGATCCGCGCTCAAGCGAGCTTCTCGACTTCATGACGCAGCTCGCAGAGATGACGGACAAGCTGTCCGTCGAGATCACAGGCGGCATGGGCGTGCCGAACGTGCGCATCTACAATGTGGACGGCAGCTGGGCAGGGCTCGCCTTCCACGGCGTCCCCGGCGGGCACGAGTTCACGAGCTTCGTGCTCGGTCTCTACAACGCTTCGAGCGCCGGACAGAAGGTCGCCGACGAGGATCTCGCACGCATCGAGAAAATCAAGGAAGATCACCATATCACCATCATGGTAAGCCTCTCGTGCACGATGTGCCCCGAGCTCGTCACGAGCGCTCAGCGCATCGCGACGCTCAACCCGCATGTCAAGACGGATGTCTACGACTTGAGCCTCTTCCCCGAGATCAAGGAGCAGTACAACATCATGAGCGTGCCGTGCTTCTTCATCGACGACGATGCGAAATTCCACTTCGGCAAGAAGAACATCTCGCAGCTCCTCGACCTGCTCGAACAGGAAGAAGCGAACGCATGAATTGACAAAGTGTTTGAAGCATAGAAAAAAGCCGCAGCCGACGCAAAATTGCGTGGACTGCGGCTTTTTTTGCTCATTTCCTAGAACCTGTACTTTCTCTTCTGCGGCTTGAGCTCTCCGTAGCGCAGGCGGTCAAGATCCCAGATCGATCCCATGACCTTTTCCATCGGGGCGTCGGCTTCGACGGAGAAGACGGGAGCGACGTCCTCTTCGGGGAATACGAGGAAGGAGGCGACCTCCTCGCCGTTTTGGAAGAAGATCTCGATGGCGGTCTTGTCGATGAAGATGTTCATGGCGAGCGAGTGATAGGTGTAGAGCTTGAAGCTCCGCACGCCGCGACCGCCGAGCTTCATTCCCTCGCGGCTGATCTCGACGATGTCCGTCTCGCGGTTGTAGCTGACCTTCACCTTTTCCCTGCCGTAGCGAAGCTCGATCTTGATGCGCTGGGCGACGCCCAAGACGATGTTCATGAGGATTTCCGAACAGTAGGCAAGCTCCGTCTTGAGGGACGGCACGGCGCGTCCCGAAAGCTCGCGCGCGCTTCTCGCTACGCGAAGCGCCTTGAGTTCGGGCGCGGGTCTTGAGAAGATCTTGCCCTGCTTGAGCGTCAGGACGCGCGGCAGGGTCAAGGTGTGCATCCAGCCGTGCTCTCCCGTCGGATAGTCCTCGTCCTTGTGCGGCATGCTCAGCCAGCCGAAGAGCAGCGCACGCCCCTCGTGCACGCCCACATGCGGCGCGAAGAAGTCGAAGCCGCGGTCGAGCTCGTGGAATTTGCCGTGGATCATCTCGCGTCCTGCAAGAGACAGATGCCCCACGATGTAGCCCGACTGGAAGAGGTTCTGCCAGTCGAACTCGCGATCGGAGAGACCGCGCGGCGAGAAGAAGAGCACGTCGTGCTTGCCGAAGGAGAGGAGTGCCGGGCATTCCCAGACTTTGCCGAAGAAGCCGAGCTGCGTCTTCAGCTCGCCGGCAAAGTGGAAGAGTCCCTTCTCCTCGCGATAGAGCAGAAGGCAGCCGCGTGCGTCGTCTGCGGGCGCCGCCTGTGCGCCGAGGAGCGCGTAGGCGTGGCTGTCGCGCACGAAGAAGTGCGGCCCCTGGAAGAGGTCGGTATATCCTTCGGGCTGCTCTTTGATGAGCACCATGTCCTTGCGGATGACGCCTTCTTTCGTCATCGTGCCGAGAATCTGGCGGTTCGCACGCTTTCCTTCTTCCTCGCGTCTGCCCGTGTAGAGGACGCGCAAGTTTCCGCCGTTGATGAAGGCGCAGCCGGAGCCGCAGCCGCCCTTATCGTTGTCGTCCGTCGGCCACAGGACGAGCTTCGGATCGGTCCAGTAGACGAAATCGCGCGTCTTGAATTCGACCCAGCCCTTGTTCTTGTCTTCAGTCGAAAAGGGATTCCACTGGCAGAAGAGATGGTACTCGCCCTGGAAGAAAACGAGTCCCTTCACACTGCCTGTGAAGCCGAAGGGCAGTTCCAGATGAAAGCGGTTGCGCCAGCGGTGACCCGCGTGGTGCAGCTCATCCTGCAAGCGAGAGTCAAGTTCCTTCTTGTCGTATTCCATCGTGTCCTCCTAGGTCTATTGCATGCGTGAGAGATTGCCGAACTTCGTAAACTGCTTGAGGAACGTGAGATCGACGGTGTCGACGGGGCCGTTCCTGTGCTTGGCGATGATGACTTCCGTGATGTTCTTGTTCTCCGTTTCGGGATCGTAGTAGTCCTCGCGGTAGAGGAACATGACGATGTCGGCGTCCTGCTCCAAAGAGCCGGATTCGCGCAGGTCGGAGAGCATCGGACGCTTGATCTGGCGCGACTCGACGCTTCTTGACAGCTGCGAGAGCGCGATGACGGGCACGTTCAGCTCACGCGCGAGTGCCTTCAAGGAGCGCGAGATCTCCGAGATCTCCTGCTGGCGGTTGTCGCCGCTCTTGCTCGCGCGTCCCTGCATGAGCTGCAGATAGTCGATGACGATGAGCGAAAGACCGTGCTCGGCCTTCAGGCGGCGCGCTTTCGAGCGCAGTTCCATGACGGTGATGCCCGGCGTGTCGTCGATGTAGAGCGGCGCGGCGGAAAGCCGGTTCGCCGTGTCGATGAGGTCGCCCCACTCCTTTTCCTCAAGCTCTCCGACGCGCAGGCGCTGCGAGTCGATGCGCCCTTCCGAGCACAGGAGACGCTGCACGAGCTGCTCCTTGCTCATTTCCAGGGAAAAGAAGGCGACGGGCTCTTTCGCGCGCAGCACGACGTGCGCCGCGATATTGAGCGTGAATGCCGTCTTGCCCATTGAGGGGCGTGCGGCGACGAGGATGAGGTCGGACTTCTGCAGACCCGCCGTCAGATGGTCAAGCTCCGTGAAGCCCGTCGGCAGTCCCGTGATGCTGCCCTTGTTGTTGTAGCGCAGATCGATTTGCTCCAAGGTGTCGAGAAGGATGTCCTGCAGCGGCACGAAGTCCTTGCTGCGCTTGCCCGAAGCGACAGACAGAATGCGCTTTTCCGCGCTGTCCATGATGTCCTCGACTTCGTCGGCGCTCTCATAGGCGGCGCCCGCAATCTCCGTCGCGGCGTTGATCAGTGAGCGAAGCTGCGCCTTTTCATGCACGATGCGTGCGTGGTAATGCACGTTCGCCGCCGTTGGCACGGAGTTCGCAATCAAGGACAGCGCGGGGATGCCGCCGATCTTCGCGAGCTTGTCCGCCTTCTTGAGCTGCTCGGTCAAGGTGACGAGGTCGACAGGCTCCGTGCGCTCCTTGAGTTCCATCATGGCCTCGAAGATCAGCCGATGCGTCTCGCGGTAGAAGTCGTCCGCCGACAGTTCCTCGGCGGCGGTCGTCACGGCGTCGGGCTTTAAGAGCATTGCGCCGAGAACGGCCTGCTCGGCCTCGATGCTTGCGGGCGGCATGCGATCCATTTCAGACGGCCTCCTTTGGCTTTTCGAGCGATGATTCAGCGGAGTTTTCCGCGTCAATCGTCGCGCTGTCGGCGCGGTCTTTTTTGCTGTTCTGCGGCTTTTCGAGTTTCAGCCGCAGCGGCTCGCCGTCCGCCTCGGGCGCAAAGAGCACGGCGAAGGCTTCCTCCGCCGTCTCGACGGCGTGGATGTCAAGCCCCAAGTGACCCTCGGGGATGTCCTTGTCGTTCTCCTTCGGGATGACGAGCGTCCGGATGCCCGCCTGCTTTGCGCCGTACGCCTTTTCAAAGACGCCGCCGACGGGGCGCACGCGTCCGGCGAGCGAGATTTCGCCCGTGACCGCGACGTCCTGCCTGAGCGGCTTCTCTGTCACGGCGCTGACGAGCGCCGCGAGAATCGCCGTGCCCGCGCTCGGGCCGTCGATGTTGCCGCCGCCGATGACGTTGATGTGCACGTCGTAGTCGTGGATGCTCTTGCCCGTCAGATGGCGCAGCACGGAGGCCGCGTTGAATACGGAGTCCTTCGCCATGCTGCCCGCCGTCTCGTTGAAGCGCACCTGTCCCTTGCCCTTTTCCTCGGCGGGGAAGACGACGGCCTCGATCTCGATGACGGAGCCAAGGAATCCCGCGACGCCGAGTCCGAAGACGTGCCCGACCTCGGGTTTCTTCGAAGCCTTCTTCGTCACGAACTGGTAGAGGCGGCTGACCTGTGCGACCTCGTAGATGTCTGCCTTGGAGATCTTGACATCTTCGCCTTCTTTCGTGCGCGAGAGCGCGAGGCTGTAGGCGTCGGCGAGGATGTTGATCGCCTTGCGGCCTTCCGTCGTATACTCGCTGATGAGGCGCACGACTTCCTCTGCGACCTCGACTTTGAGCTTCTTCGCCGCATTCTGCACGATCTCCTCGATGTGCTTGGGCGTCAGAGGCTCGAAGTAGATTTCCGCGCAGCGCGAGCGCAGCGCAGGGTTGACGTGCGAGGCGTCGCGCGTCGTCGCGCCGATGAGCACGAAGTCGGCCGGTGCGCCCTCCTCGAAGAGCTTCCGAATGTAGGGCGGCACCTTCTCGTCCGTATGGTCGTAGTAGGCGGACTCGAAGAAGGCGCGCTTGTCTTCGAGCACCTTCAGGAGCTTGTTCTGCAGCATTTCGTCCATCTCGCCGATCTCGTCGATGAAGAGGATGCCGCCGTGCGCTTCCGTGACCATGCCGGGTTTCGGCTCGGGGATGCCGCCGTCGGCGAGATCGCGGCGCGCACCTTGATAGATCGGGTCGTGCACCGAGCCTAAGAGCGGGTTCGTCATGTCGCGCGAATCCCAGCGCAGCGTCGTGCCGTCCGTCTCGACGAAGGGCGCGTTCTCGGCAAAAGGCGAGTGCGCCTCCTTCTTGACGGCTTCGAGGACGATGCGCGCCGCCGTCGTCTTGCCGACGCCCGGAGGCCCGTAGAGCAGGAGGTGCTGCGGGTAGGGCGAGGCGAGCTTCGAGGCGAGCGCCTTGACGGCACGCTCCTGGCCGACGACCTCTTCGAGCGTCTTGGGGCGCAGAAGCTCCATGACGGACTGCGTGAGATGCACCTTTTCGAGCGCTTCGAGTTCCTCGCGCTTCTTCGCCGCCTGTGGCGACTCGATCGCGCTCTTCTCGTCCTTCAAGACCTGCATGCGGATGTCCTGCACATAGTCTTGATGGTTCTCTTCAAGCTTTTCCTGGATCTTCTGCTCGATCTTGTCCTCCATGCTGCGCCGCGCCATGATGTCGGCGATGCGCTCGGAAAGCTCGACGAGGATGGCAGGAATCTCCGACTCCGTCGGCACGCGCTCGATCGTCGGGTTCTCGTAAACGATGCGCTCAAGCGCAAGAACGCGCTCGCCGCGAACGGGCGAGCGCATGAGGCGCATGGCGTCCATCTTGCCCGCCTTGATGACGAGCCTGTCCGATCCCGCCTCGTCGGCGAGAATCGAATAGAGCGCGTCGATCTCGCGGTCGAGGCGCTCTGCCGCCGCGTCGGCCTGAGGTTCAGGCGCGGGCGCTGCGGGGCTTGAGAAAAGACGCTTGAAAAATTTCAGCATGATACCTCTTTCCTCTTCATTCGGCGACGACGAGAACGCGGATCGTGCTCTGGATCTCGGGATGCACCTTGATCACTGCCTCGTACTCGCCCGCGCCCGTGACCTCGCTCTTCAGCGAAATCTTGCGGCGGTCGACGTCGATGCCGTGCTCCTTGGCGAGCGCGTCGGCGACGTCTTTTCCCGTGACCGAGCCGAAGAGCTTGCCGCCTTCGCCGATGCGCACGGCGACCTTGACGCTGACCTTTTCGAGCTGCGCGGCCAGAAGGCGCGCTTCGTCGGTTGCCTGCTGCTTCTTCCTTGCGGCGGAATTCGCCTTCTGCTTCGCCGTCTCAAGGTTCGCTGCCGTCGCTTCGACGGCGAGCTTCTTGGGCAGCAGGAAGTTCCTGCCGTAGCCTTCCGAAACCTCGACGATGTCACCCTTGCTTCCGACCTTCTTGACGTCCTGCTGCAATATCACTTTCATCTTTATCATTCTCCTCTATATGTTTCTCACTGATGGCGATGGCGCGTTCCTCGATCGAGGCGAGCGGTTCGCCCTTGACCTGTGCGCCCGCGACGTTCTGATGACCGCCGCCGCCGAAGCTTTCCATGATGACCTGCATGTTCAGCTCGCCCGTCGAGCGGGCGCTGATGCCGACGGTGTCAGCGTCGAGCTGGAAGAAGACGAGGCTCATGCGCACGCCCTCGATGCGAAGGAGCGCGTCTGCGACCTGGCCTGCGATCGCCTGCACATTCGGGATGGCGGCAGGGAATCGTGCCGTGATGAGTCCGCCGGGGAAAAGACGCGCTCCCGCTTTCGCCGCCGACAGCGCCTTTTCCGTATCGAAGTCCGCGCGGAAAAGGTGACGCACGACGACGGGATCCGCGCCGCCTCGCCTGAGGTACGCCGCCGCCTCGAAGGTGCGGATGCCCGTCTGCACGGTAAAGTTCTTCGTATCGACGACGATGCCCGAATAGAGCGCTGTCGCCGCGAGGCGCGAGAGCACGAGGTCGTCGTTGAAGTACATCAAAAGCTCCGTCACAAGCTCGCTCGTCGAGCTCGATGCCGGCTCGATGTAGACGAGCAGCGGCGACTTGATGAAGCTCTCGCCCGAGCGGCGATGGTGGTCGATGACGATGACCTGCGCGATGCGCTCTAGGAGCACGGGCGCGGCGACGAGGTGCGGGATGTGCGTGTCGACGACGAAGAGCACGGGATTCAAGGAATCGATCGTCTCCAAGTCCTCGGCACGAACGAGCAGACCTTCGTATTCGGGCGCGTCCCGCAAAAGATCGGTGAGCTTGTCGATGCCCTCGTTCATATCGCTCAAGACGATATGAACGGGCTTCTCGAGTTCGTGCGCCATCTTCGCCACGCCGATCGCTGCGCCGAAGCAGTCGAAGTCCTCGTTGTGATGTCCCATGATGAAGACTTCGTCAGCATTCTCCATGATCTCGCGCACGGCATGGGCGACGACGCGCGCCTTGACGCGCGTATGCTTCTCGACCGCCTTCGCCTTGCCGCCGAAGAACTGGTTTTTGCCGCCCATGCGCACGGCGACTTGGTCGCCGCCGCGCCCGAGCGCGAGGTCGAGTCCCGCCTGCGCTTCTCGGCCAAGCTCTTCCATCGACTGCTCTTCCGCGACGGCAAGCCCCATGGAAAGCGTCAGCGGCAGGCGGTTCGTGCTCTGCAGGTTGCGCACGCGGTCGAGGATGTCGAAGTGCTCCTCGATCGCGCGGTCGAGGGATTTTCGCTCCAGTACGGCGACGTAGAGATCGTCGCTCACGCGTCGCATGAAGCCGCCGAGTCCCTTGAGCCATTCGTCGAGACGGCGGTTCGCCTCGAAGAGCAGCGCCGTGCGCTCCGCCTCGGAAAGGCCCTGCATGACCTCGTCGAAATTGTCGATCTGGATGTAGGCGAGCACGGCGCGGCTGTTCTTGAAGAAGATGCGCATCTCCTCGTATTCCGTCCAGTCCTCCACATAGAGCGCCATGAGGCCCTGGATGTCGTCCGAGGTCACGATGGGGCGGTAGCGCACCTTGTAATAGTGCGCTTCATGGGCGAACACATACTCGCCCGATGCGCCCCAGATTGGCTCTAAGATGATGCCCGGCCAGAAATCTTTGAGAGAAAGCCCCGGTTCGGGATTTTCCCCCAGATACTCCTTGGCGATGCTGTTCGTCCAAGCGATGCGCCCCTCGGGGTTGACGATGACGACTGCCTGCGGCAGACGCTCGATCGCGAAGTTCGTCACCTCGCTGACGTTGCGCACGACGTCGCGGCAGTAGGAGTCGAAAGCGGAGTGCCGTGCACGGCAGCGCTCGCGCGCGAAGAGCGCGACGAGCAGCCAGACGACAAAAGCGATCGAAGCTACATAAGTGTTGTAATAAGACAGCACCAAAACAAGTGCCAGCAAAGCGGCGAGATGGACGCAGGCGTCCACCCACGCCGACAGATTTCGGGGCAAGAAAGCCACCTCCTATGAGATTGGAAAATGCCGATGGGACGGCATCTCCTAGCGCCGACGGCTGAAGCGGCGGCGGTAGTCGAAGTACATATCGAAAAGCCCCGTAAAGGCGATGAGCTGCATGAGAAATGCGCTCAAAACAGCGAAGGCGACGATCGTCCAGCGCCAGAAGCGTCCGATCTTCCAGTGGTCGGCCACATACCACAAGAGCGAAAAGCCCTGGATGAGACCTGCGAACGTCGCAATGATGTCGCCGTTGAGCGATGCTTCGTAAAGAAGCGGGATGTGGCGCGTGCCGCCCCAGTAAAGCCCCACGAGGGAAAAGCCGAAGAGGAAGAGGAAGTAGACGGAAAAGCGCCACTCGCGAAACGGCGGCAAGGACGGCATCTTCTGGCCAATACGAGAGAACAGGACGCCCGCGGCGACGAAGTTCACGAGGACGGCGAGAGCCGACTCCACGACGAAGATCGTCGGCGCGATCAGAGAGACCGTCTCGACGAGCGAGGCGACCTGCTTCTCCAAAGCCTGCGTCTCGGTCGGCGTAAGGCTGCCGCTCGACTGCATGGCAGAGCCGAGTCCCTGGTACGACTCGCGCACAGCTTCGATAAAGGGCGCCAGCGGGTCAACGCCGAAGATGAGCGCTGCAAAGAGCAGCGAGACGAGCGTGCCCGAAAGTGAGATCACAAGACCCCACTTGATGAGGCGCACTGCCTCCCATTTGCGGCGAAGGCCGAATCCTAGGAAGAACGCCAGCGGCACGACGAGAAAAAGCGTATGCAGTGCCCCCAGAGCGCCGAGCACGGCATAGTAGAAACCTGCCGCAAGGACGACGCCGGGCACGGCGTAGCCGTAGCCGTGGCGCACGATCAAGACGACCAGCGGCGCCGTCCAGCCCAGAAGAAAGACCACGCCCAAAACCGGCAGAAACGGTGCGGCAAGCGCAAAGAGAAACGCCATGATGAGGAGCGCCCAACGCTCCTGCCCCGGCGAGATCTGTCGCATCGTCATATTCCATCCTCTCTGAATCAAGCCGCCGCTCTTTTCAAGCCGCGGCTATTTTTTGTCGCGATACTCTATTATAGCAGAAAAGGCGGCGATTGTTAAACATTATATATGGGCGGATCTTTGTCAAGGAAGCGGAAGAGACTTTCAATGGATTTCTTCTCTGGTGATTATCGTGAGAAAAAGATATTTTGCGCAGCGCAACAAGAAGGGCACCGTCGACGGACGGCGCCCTTCTTGTTGCGCTGCGTGGCGTCACATGCTATAATCGCCCAGTGACTGGCGACAGTCGGTTCTCCTCCATGCGAGGAGGTGATGCGCGTGACACTTTATGAAAAGCTGTCACTCCTGATTGCAGCGCTTGCGCTTGCAGTCGACATCACTTTTCATCTGCTTGATATGTAAGTAGAAAAAAGAACCGCAGCGCGGTTACGGCGGCTCCTCTTTCAAGAACTAAAAATTCAAGGGAGAGACCGACGCGACCAAACGCCAGTCACTCTTCTTTTGTCATTATAGATTTTTCGCAAGTTCCTGTCAAGCGTGCGGCTTCATCAAACCGCCGGGGATGTCGAGGGTGGCGAAGTAGTCATCGAGGGTTTCGGCGCGGCGGATGAGTTCGACGCTGCCGTCTTCTCGCAAGAGCAGCTCCGCGCTTCTGAGCTTGCCGTTGTAGTTGAAGCCCATGGCGTGACCGTGTGCGCCGGTGTCGTGGATGACGATGCGGTCGCCGATGTCGATCTTGGGCAGTTTGCGGTCGATGGCGAATTTATCGTTGTTCTCGCAGAGCGATCCTGTGATGTCGTAGATGTGATCGCAGAAGGCGTCTTCCTTGCCGACGACGGTGATGTGGTGATACGCGCCGTAGAGTGCGGGGCGCATGAGGTTCGCCATGCAGGAGTCGAGGCCGATGTAGTCCTTGTACGTCTTCTTTTCATGCAGCGCCGTTGTGACGAGCCAGCCGTAGGGGCCGGTGATGTAGCGGCCGGATTCTGCCTTGATGGCGAGGCCTGCGAGTCCCGCCGGCTCGATGATCTTCTTGTAGAGCGCTTCGATGCCGCTTCCGACGCGCTCTACGTCGATGGCTTCTTCTTCGGGACGATAGGGAATGCCGAAGCCGCCGCCGAGGTTGACGAATTCGAGCGAGATGCCGAGGCGCTTCTTGATTTCGACGGCGAGGTTGAACATGAGTTCCGCCGTGAAGAGGAAGGCTTCATTCCTAAGCTCGCTCGATATGACCATGGTGTGCAGGCCGAAGCGCTTGACGCCCTTTTCGCGTGCGATCTTGTAGGCGTCGAAGATCTGGTGGTGCGTAAGGCCGTACTTCGCCTCGGTCGGCTTGCCGATGATGTCGTTGCCTTCGATGAGCGGGCCGGGATTGTAGCGGAAGGAGAGGCAGTCGGGGAAGCCCGCGCACTTTTCGAGATAGTCGATGTGGCTGATGTCGTCGAGGTTGATGATGGCGCCGAGTTCGCGCGCCTTCTGGAATTCCTCGGCGGGCGTGTCGTTTGAGGTCAGCATGATCTCTTCGCCCTTGACACCGGCGGCCTCGGAGAGGAGGAGTTCGGCGATGGAGCTGCAGTCCGTGCCCGCGCCCTCTTCGTGCAGAATCTGCAGGAGGCGCGGATTTGGCGCTGCCTTGACGGCGAAGTGCTCGGTGAAGTTCGGCGCCCACGAGAAGGCTCGCTTGAAGCGGCGGAAGTTCTCGCGAATGGCCTTTTCGTCGTAGATGTGAAAGGGCGTCGGATATTGTTCGATGATTTCCTCAAGCCTCTCGCGGCTTATGGGGAAAACTTTTTCTGTCATAAGGATGCCTCCCAAAATGTTTCTGATGGAGTGAAAAGCCGCCTGTGCGGCGGCGCTGATTCTTTCGCCATTATAACAATGCAGCGCAGGGCTGTCAATGAAGGCGATTTGTGGTATAATAGAAGAAAATATTTGATTTGCATGAGAAACTGCACGCACAAACGTCCGCTTCGTGGACAAAAGTGCGCCGCCCTTAAAGAAAGTTACCCAAGCAGCCTGCGCCTTCGGCTTGGCTTCTTGGGCTTTCATAAAATATCGCTGTGCGCGGAAAGGAGGAGAAGCCTTGCGGCTCTACATTGCGGAGAAACCGAGCATGGGGCGCGAGATTGCCAAGTGCCTCGAAGGCCCTGTGCGCTCGCACGACGGCTGGCTGGAAACGGCGGAAGGCGCGGTGACGTGGGGCTTCGGTCATATTCTGCGCCAGAAGGAGCCGGAGGAGTACAGCGAGAAGTACAAGTTCTGGCGCACGGAGGATCTGCCCATCGTGCCCGCCGAGTGGCAGCTTGTCGTCGCGCCGTCGGCAGCGCGGCAGTTCCGCATCGTCAAGGATCTCATCGCGCGTGCCGATGAGATCGTCCATGCGGGCGACCCCGACCGCGAGGGGCAGCTTCTGATCGACGAGGTGCTCGACTTCGTCGGCAACGAAAAGCCCGTCAAGCGCATCCTTCTGAACGCGCTCGACGAGAAGAGCATCCGCGAGGCGAACGCGGATCTTCGCGAGAACAGCGACTTCTACGCGCTCAAGCAGTCGGCGCTGGCGCGTGCCAGAGCCGATTGGCTCATCGGCATGAACCTTTCGCGCGCCTATACGCTCGCGGCACGCCGTGCGGGGCACAAGAAGCTCGTCCTGCCCGTGGGCAGGGTCAAGACGCCGACCTTGGCGCTCGTCGTGCGCCGCGAGCGCGAGATCGAGGGCTTCAAGCCCGTCGATTACTTCGAGATTCGCGCGAAGTTCCGCCATGCAGACGGGGATTTCACAGCCGTCTGGAAGCCGCGCGAGGAGGAGCCGGGGCTTGACCGCGAGGGAAGGCTCGTCGACGAGGCGGCGGCACAGGCGCGTCTCGCGGGTTTCGCTGGGCCGCCTGCAGACGGGCGCGTGACGGAGCTGCATCGCGCGAAGAAGACGGAGGGGCAGCGGCTGCCGTTTTCTCTTTCATCGCTTCAGGTGCTCGCGGGCAGGAAGTACGGCTACGAACCGCAGCTCGTGCTCGATACGGCGCAGAAGCTCTACGAGAAGAAGCTCACGACATACCCGCGCTCGGACTCGGAATATCTGCCGCTGAACCAGCGAAAGGATGCGTCCGCGATCCTCGCGCATCTCAGGGATGGCGACGATGCGGCTCTGTCGCATTGGGCGGGCGGCGCGGACGCGAAGATCAAGAGCCGCGCATGGAACGACAAGAAGGTGACGGCGCACCATGCGATCATTCCGACGCGCGTGCGTGCGCGGCTCGGGACGCTCACGGAGACGGAACAGAACATCTACCGCCTGATCGCGCAGGCGTTCATCGCGCAGTTCTATCCCGAGCATGTTTATGAGCAGACGCGTGCGGCTCTCGACTATCACGGTGAGGCGTTCGCCGTGAACGGGCGGCGCGAGATTCAGGCGGGCTGGCGTGCCATTTACCGCACGGCGAAGAAGGGCGCGGGCGAAGAAGCTGATGCGGGCGATGCGGACGGCGAGGAAGAAGACGGCGGCGTCCTGCCGCCATTGAAGAAGGGCGATGCCGTGACGTACTTGAGCGGCGCGCTCAAGAAGCGTGCGACGAAGCCGCCGCCGCGCTTCACGCCGGCGACGCTTCTGCAGGGCATGAAGGAGATCCACAAGTACGTGCTCGACCCCGAGGCGAAGAAACGCCTCAAGGACGTCTACGGCATCGGCACGGAGGCGACGCGTGCGGCGATCATCGACGATCTCATCAAGCGGCGCTTCCTTTCGGCGAAGGGCAAGAAGAAGCTGCTCTATCCGACCGATACGGCGTACCTCCTCGTCGACGCCCTGCCCGACGATCTCGTCTATCCCGACGCCACGGCGCTTTGGGAGGACAAGCTGCACTCGATGGCAGACGGTGAGGGCACGCTCGAAGAGTTTCTGTCGGCGCAGGTCGCTTTCACGCGCCGCCTTGTGGCGAAGGCGCTCGACGCGAAGATCGAGCGCGGGGGCGAGCATCCGTGCCCGCGCTGCCAAAACGGCGTCCTCGTGAAGCGCCGCGGCAAAAACGGCGACTTCTGGGGCTGCTCGAACTACCCGCGCTGCCGCATGAGCTGCGACGACAAGGAGGGAAAGCCCGATCTCGACTCGCGTGCGCCACGGGCAGCGTCGGCGAGGTCTGCACCGTCTCGCGCAGGTCAGAAGGATGTGCGCCCTGCCCGCAGTTTTGGTGCGCCCGCGCTTTCGGAGGAGGAGATGGCGGCATTCCTCGCCGAGTATGCGCCGCTGCCGTCCGCACAAGAGATGATGAATTCCTCTTCGGACGGCAAAAAGGGAGCAGGAAAAGCAAAAGCGGTTGTAGAATAAACGAAAGTAAGATATGTCAGTGCATTTTGATGGGGGAGAGTTCTTGGAAGATCCTTTTTTATTGTCTTTGAAAATTCTTGTCGTCTTTCTGCTCGTCTTCGGCAATGCGTTCTTCGTTGCGGCGGAGTTTTCCATCGTCAAGATGCGCAGTTCCCGGCTCGACGTGCTCATCGCCGAGGGCAACCGCCGCGCATCGTATGCGAAGAAGCTGGCTGATCGCCTTGACGTGGCGCTTTCCGTCACGCAGCTTGGCATCACCATCGTTTCCCTGGGCTTGGGCTGGCTCGGCGAGCCTGTCGTCGCTTCCTTGCTGCATCCGGCATTTTTGTGGTTCGGCGTGCCCGAGAGCGCGGTTGAAACCGTCTCCTTCGCCATCGCGTTTTTCCTCATCACCTCGCTGCACATCGTGGGCGGCGAGCTGATTCCGAAGAACGTCGCGATCCGCAAGGTCGAGAGTGTCGCGCTCACGGTCGCCTTGCCGCTCCTCGTCTTCCAGCGCATCATGTATCCTTTCGTCTGGCTGCTGAATCACGTCGCGAACTGGGCGGAGGAACGCATGGGCTTCTCCGTCGTGACGAAGGAGGAGGATGTGGCGCATACGGAAGAGGAGATCCGCGTCCTCATGGAGGAGAGTCATCGCCAAGGCTTCATCGATAAGACGGAATTGGAATTCGTCGACAACGTCTTTGACTTCGCCGATCTCTCCGTGCGCGAGATCATGATACCGCGCACGGACATGGTCTGCCTCGACCTTGAGGATTCCTTGGAAGAGAGCATTGAGACGGCGATGGAGGAGAGGCTCACGCGCTATCCGATCTGCGACGGGGGCAAGGACAACGTCATCGGCTTTTTGCATATCAAGGACTTTTTACAAACGCTTTACAAGAAAGAAGCGCCCGATCTTCGGAAGCTCGCGCGCCATGCGCTCGTCGTGCCCGAGGCCATGGCCGTCAGCCGCCTTTTGCAGACGATGCAGCAGGAGCGCTCGCAGCTTGCCATTGTCGTCGATGAGTACGGCGGCACGGCGGGCATGGTCACGATCGAGGACGTCATCGAGGAAATCGTCGGAGATATTCAGGACGAGTTCGATACGGATCGCCCTCTGGTGGAAAAGAAGGGCGCGTGCCTTTACTCCGTCGACGCCAAGATGCTCTTGGAGGAGCTTGAAGACATCCTGGAGGTCGCGATCGACGAGGAGGAGATCGACAGCGTGGGCGGCTGGCTTTCGGCGCATGTCGACAATCCGCCGCGCATCGGACAGAAGGCGGCGTTCGGCGATGCACAGTTCTTCGTCGAGGAAACGGAGGGCGTGCGCATCACGCGCGTCCTCTGCCGCCTTGGGCGAGAGCCGCAGAAGGAGCATGACGAGATCGTCGATCTCACGCAGTCGCGCAAGACCGACGGCATAAGATATATGAGCGGGCGCCGCAGGGATGGAAAGGGCGTCCGCGTGAATTGAGATTCTCGTGAGAGAAGCCGGGGCTGGCGCACGAGATGATTGCGCAGCAGCCCGATCAGGGAAAGAACGGTGAGGACATGGCATCAAATTTTGATTTCTTGATGGCGCGAAAGGATTACAAGGCGATCGCGAAGACGGCGATGGAGGCGGAGCGGCGCTTCGGCACGTCATATCCGGAGTGTGCGATCTTGGCGGAGCGTGCAGTCAAGTTGGCGGTGCGCTGGATGTTCACGCACGATGCGGGACTCGCGCTGCCGTATCGCGAGGCGATCGCTCGCCTCATTCATGAGCCGACGCTCAAGAAACTCCGTCCGTCTGGAATGAATTATCTCGTGCATTACATCCTGCATCTCGGCAATGTCGTCGCTTATCGCGGCATGGACGTCTCACGCGAGGAGGCCTTGCTCGCGCTGCGCGGACTGCACGCAGCCCTTTCGTGGTTGGCGGCGTGCTACGAGGAAGGTTTTTCGCCGACTCCTTTCAATGAGAGCCTTTTGCCGACGGGCGGCAAGGAACACAATGCGAATCCTCTGAAACTTTTGGAGCTCTACAAGGAGCCATTCGAAGGCGGCACTCTTTTGCCGCGGCGCAAGAAGAACCGCGAGGCTTCGGAGAAGTTTGCCGCCCTGCGGGAAAAAAATAGGAACGGCAGCGTCGTCGAGGTGCCTGCCGACCTCCTTGCTGAGACGCGCGGCCGCTACATCTTGGTGGACAGTGCGCAGGCGGGATGGACTTTGGGCGAGGACTTCTTCATGAACGCGCAGATCGAGGGCGCGGGAAAAAAGACGCCGACCATCGACATCCTCTTCACCGACGCCGAGAAGAAACCGCTGGCCGTCATGGCGGTCAAGGCGGCGGAGCATTCCGCAGAAGACGGCGTCGCTCAGGCGAAGGAATGGGCGACGCTCGTGGAACAGAAGTACGGCGAACGTCCTTATATTTTTCTCCTGCGCGAGGGAGGATACTGCTATCTGGATGAGGCGAGCGGCACATTGCGTCCGATTCATGGATGCTTTTCACGCGCCGGTTTGGAGCGGCGCCTGCGCTTCCGCCGCCTTTACGATCCGGACGGACATCCAGACCTTGCTGAGGACATTGTGAACCGCCCGTATCAGCAGGAAGCCGTCTGGCGTATATGCGAGGACGTGCATCGAGGCGTGCGCCGGCTTCTCGTTTCCACGCCGCCGGGCACAGGGAAGACGCGCATGGCGGCGGGCGCCATTGAAGCGCTGCTCCACCAGAAAGCCGTCAGCAAGGTGCTCTACCTTGCTGATCGCGAGGAACTTGTGCATCAGGCTTACGAGCAATTTCGCATGCTGCTGCCCGACGCGAAGCTCGTCGACCTCCTCGGAGATGTGCGTGAAGAGGCGCAGTCAGACATCGTTTTCGCGACGGCGACCATCATGATGGACGCCGTGAACGAGAGCCGTACAGAAACGGGGGCGCGTCTCTACGATCCGGCGCACTTCGATCTCGTCATCATTGACGAGTCGCACCCGAGCATCTACGACGACCATCTTGTCATCCTCAACTACTTCGATGCGATCCTCTTGGGCTTCTCGTCGCTTCCGCCGACGGCTCCAGGTGAAGCGGAGATCTACCGCTTCTATGATCTTGCACCGGGCAAGCCGACCTTTGCCTACAGTCTGGCAGAGGCGCTGCGCGATGGATGGCTCGTCGACTTCACGCTGCGCGACGAAGCGCCTAAGGGCGTCATGGAGCCGCACCTTCACTATGCCGATCTCACAGAGGAGCAGCGAACGATCGCGGAGATGGAGTATTCCGATACGGGCGCGATCGCGAGCAAGGATTTCGACGTGCCGGCCGTGAACAACTGGCTCTTCGGCGAGGAAACGATCCAGGCGATGCTCGAAAACCTTTTGCAGCATGGTCTCAAAACGCCGGACGGCAAGCTCGGCAAGACGATCATCTTTGCGAAGAACAGTCTGCAGGCGAAGGCGATCGCCTTCATCTTCCAGCGGCTCCATCCCGAGTACGGCGCAGACTTCATCCGTGCGCTCGATGCCCGTACGCCCGATCTTGCCGAGGCGGTGCAGGCTTTCTCGCTGTCCGATGAGCAGCTGACGATCGCTGTTTCCGTCGACGTCTTGGACACGGGCTTTGACATTCCTTCCGTCGTGAATCTCGTCTTCTTCCGCAAGGTGCATTCGCTGAGCAAGTTCAGCCAGATGCTCGGCAGGGGCATGCGCTTCTGCGCCGACTTGAACGGTGAGGGAAAGGACAAGGAAAAGTTCCTCGTCATGGACTACTGCAGGAATTTTGCATTCTTCGATATGGAGAAGTGAGGGAAGTTTATGAAATTCAAGTTTTTGCATAACAACATCAACGTGCGCGATCTCGCGCGTTCGCTCGCCTTCTATGAGAAGGCGCTCGGACTCAAGGAAGTGAGCCGCGTGGAGATGCCCGATTTCACGCTCGTTTACCTGGGCGACGGCGGCTCGACGCCGCACGAGCTTGAGTTGACATGGCTCAAGGATCGCGAGACGCCGTACAATCTCGGCGACAATGAGTTCCACCTCGCCTTCGGCGTCGATGACTTTGCGGCGGCGCACAAATTGCACGAGGAGATGGGCTGTATCTGCTACGAGAATGCGGCGATGGGCATCTACTTCATCAGCGATCCCGACGGCTATTGGCTTGAAGTCTTGCCGAAATGGTGATCGAGCAGTTCGAGCGGACTGGCGTATGGGGAAGGGGCACGTCAAGGATGCAGAATATGAGAGATAAGACGAACAGTCATAAGGGAACGAAAGCGGCGCGGACGGCATGAGCCTCCGCGCCGCTTTTTCTATATATAAAATTTATACGTTGATAAGTTTTTCTGGCGCGAAACGAATGACGGCTGTTGAAGAAGCCGAGGCACTTTCGCGCCGCTGCCAAGTCGGGGAGTTTCCCGCACCCAGGAAGGGAGAAAGAACATGAGCAAGAAAACACGCATCGTCGTCGTCGGCGCAGGCTTCGGCGGAGTCAAGGTCGTACGCGAACTGGCAAAGGATAAGAGCCTTGACATCACGATCATCGACCGCCGCAACTTCCATCTTTTTCAGCCGCTGCTCTATCAGCTCGCGACATCACTTCTTTCGACCGATGAGATCGCCTATCCGATCCGCTCCTTCTTCCGCCATAACAAAAACGTCGATCTCTTCATGGCGAAGCTTCGCGGTCTCGACAAGGAGCGCAAGGTCGTCATCACGAATCACGGCGAGATCCCCTACGATTATCTGGTTCTCGCGGCGGGCGCGACGACGAATTTCTTCGGCATGGAGAGTGTCGAGGAGCATTCCTTCCCGATGAAGACCTTGCAGGAGGCGCTGCACATCCGCAATCATGTCATCCACATGTTCGAGCGCGCCAACAAGATCGAGCATAACGAGGAAGAGCGCCGCCGCATGTTGAGCTTCGTCGTCGTCGGCGGTGGGCCGACGGGCGTTGAGCTCGCAGGCTCTCTGGCCGAGGTCATCAACCTCATCATGAAGGACGAGTATCACAATCTTTCGCCCGATGAGATCAGCGTCAAGCTCGTCGAGGCGACGGGCGGGCTTCTGCCCATGATGCCGCCCGATCTGCAGCAGGAAACGGTGCGCGTCTTGGAGAAGAAAGGCATCGACGTCATGCTCAACACGCAGGTCGCAGGCTGCGACAAGAACAGCCTGATCTTGAAGGATGGCCGGGTCATTCCGACGAATACGGTCATTTGGGCGGCGGGCGTCAAGGCGGTGCCGATCATCAGTAAGCTCGGCTTCGCGTGTGACCGTGCAGGACGCGTCATCGTCAATGAGAAACTGCAGGTCGAGGGCGAGCGTGACATCTTCGCCATCGGCGACTGCGCCTCTTTCTGCCACGGCACGGAGCGTCCGCTGGCGACGGTCGCGCCCGTCGCGACGCAGGGCGGCGCCGTCGCTGCGCGCAATATCAAGCGCTTGATCGCGGGCGATGAGAATTTGGAAACGTTCCACTACAAGGATCAGGGCGCGATGGCGACGATCGGCAGGACGGAGGCCGTCGTCAATATGAACGGCACGAAGATGAAGGGCTTCATCGCTTGGGTCGTCTGGATGTTCGTCCACCTCCTGCGTCTCGCGGGCGCACATACGAACACGACGGTGCTTTTGAAATGGACATGGAATCTCCTGTCGGGCACGCGTCTTGGCCGCATCATCACGAATATGCAATACGACGAGTCGCGCGAGCTTCGGCCGATGCCGCTCGATCCGGAGGAGAAGGGTTGATTGTGCAGAGAAGATATCATTGCTTTTGGAAAAGAAGCGCCGCCGCCCTGGCGCTGTGCCTTGCGGCGGCGGCACTTTCGCCGCAGGGAGCGGAGCGCGCGGAGGCTGCAGCGACCTTGGGCGAAGCGCACATGACGGCGTATGCCGCGACGAAGGACCGTACAATCGTGCTGGAACGCGATGCGGCGCAGAAGGAGGCGGGCGCTCCCATGGAGGAGGATGCGAATGAAAGGAATGAACGGATGGACGAGAGGGCGGCGGCAGGCACGAGGCCGCCGATGTCCGTGAATCCCGAGGGGAAGGAAACGGTGCGCAAGCTGCCGAAGAAGCTGCGCTTCTTGTGGCAGCCCGTCGCCGACGCCGTGCGCTATGAGTTCGTCATTGAGGAAGGCGCGGGGGAGAAAGCGAAGGTCGTCTACCGCGACACGCATGTCTTCAACAACGGCGTGGAAATCGCGCTCGCAGGACGCAGCTGGCTCGATGCGAACCACTATTGGCGCGTGCGTGCGCTCGATTACGACGGCAATGCACGCTCGGCTTTCACGCCGCCTGCCGCCGTCGAGCTGGCCGAGAAGGATCCGGCGGCGCCGTATCCGACGAGCGAGTTCCAGAAGATGGACTATGTGCCGCTCTATCCGACATATTCGTGGATTCCTGTGCAGGGGGCTGCTGAGTACGAGGTCTCCGTCTGGAAGCGAGGCAGGACGGAGCCCGCGCTCCTGCACATGCTTTACGCGACCGACCTCACTTGTTACGATACCTACGGTTTTGCGACGCCCGGCAATTACTACTGGAAGGTGCGTGCCCTCGACGCTGCACGCCAGCCCATCAGCGGCTGGTCGGAGAACGTGCCGTTCGAGGTCAAGTCTCCCGTCACCGTCGCCGCGCTCGGCGACAGCATCACGCACGGCGGCGGCGCCATCGTCTACGGCCCCGACCGCGCAATCTACGATTGGGAAACGTACGCGGCATTTCCCATCAAGAACCTCGGCTACTCGGGCGATACCGTCGAGGCGATGGAAGCGCGTTTCGAGCGCGACGTGCTGCCGTTCCGCCCGAAGATTCTCGTCATCATGGGCGGCGTGAACAACTATCGCGTGGGCGGCAGGGCGACGGATATCATCGCCGTGCTCGCACGCATCCGCGACAAGTGCACGGCGCACGGCATCACGCCCGTCTTCTCTACGGTCACTTCGCTCAATCCCGCGAAGATCGCGAAGCTGCAGTATGCGCAGAATCCGCCCGCCAACTGGAGCGACGAGCAGGCAGCGCTCAACCGCTGGATTTTGTCGCAGCCCTACTGCGTTGACATCACGACGGTTCTCTCCGATGAGAGAGGGCAGCTTGAGGATATTTACACGACCGACGGCCTGCATCCCGACAGCGCGGCGAAGCGCTTCATCGGCGAGACGATCAGCAACTACCTGCGCGCGAGGTTTCCGCAGGTGGTAGAGCCGATTTTGCGCGAGCCGAGAGTGTGAAGAAGGGCTGTACAGAAGCCAATTTCGGCTTCTGTACAGCCCTCTGTTTCTATTCCTCGCTTCCAAGCGGCACTCTGCCCCAGACCGTGCCGCGCTCCTCAAAGATGGCTCTGCCCGCAGTGAGGTCTGTCAGAGCCGCCTGAACGGGAGCGAGCTGCTGCTCTTCCAACAGCAGCAGCAAGGTGACCTTTTCCTCGTAAATCGCATCCTCCGTGCGAAGATTCTCCTGCCGCACGAAGTTTTCGACGAGCGCGAGAATCGTGTAGTCGACTGTCACGGCGAGACGCGCAAGCTGCATAGAGCGCACGAGGGAGGAGGCTTCGAGCGCGAGGTGTGCGGCGTGGCCGTAGGCGCGGATGAGGCCGCCCGCACCGAGCTTGATGCCGCCGAAGTAGCGCGTGACGACGACGACGGTATCGACGAGGCCGCGCTTCTTGATCGCTTCTAAGATGGGATTGCCCGAGGTGCCGCCCGGCTCGCCGTCGTCGTTCGACTTCTGCTTTTCGCCGCCTGCGCCGAGCACCCAGGCGCTCGGGTTGTGGCGCGCGTCGTAATACTTCTTCTTGCAGGAAAGCAGGAAGGCGCGCGCTTCCTCTTCCGTTGCCGCGTGAGCGGCTTCGGCGATGAAGCGCGATCGCTGAATCTCATATTCGGCTGTGCCGCCCGTTTCGATCGTCGTGAAATTTTCCATGTGCTTTCTGATCTTCCTTATGATTTAATTCCGCAACGTTCGTTGCGGATACGTATGCGTCTACTATATACTATATATAGTAACACATCTCCCGGTGAAAGACGAGGGGAATCGGGCGGCAAAAATTCTTGCGATTTCTCAGAAATATTCGCTTGGCATTTCCCTGCGTTTGGTGTAGTATTGTCCTTAAGCTGTATTCGTGCAGAGAGTTTCTCTAGGGGGTTTTAACTTCATCATACGGAAGGTTGTGTTATCAAGGCCATGAATGGGACGCAGATGAACAGAGGGTTGAAGAACAGGCATGTGCAGATGATTTCGCTCGGCGGGGTCATCGGCAGCGGCTACTTTCTCGGCACGGGGTATGTGCTGGAAAAGGCAGGGCCGGCAGCGATCCTGGCGTATCTTTTGGGCGGAGTCATCGTGCTCTGCGTCATGCTCTCCTTGGCGGAGCTGGCGGTCGCCAAGCCTGTTTCGGGTTCTTTTGTCGCCTATGCGCGCGAGAACATCTCTTCGACGTGGGCGTGCGGCGTGGGCTGGGCGTACTGGCTCAACTGGATGGCGTATGTGCCGTCGGAGATGATCGCCGCAGGCATCATCATGAACAATTTTGTGCCCGAAGTCAGCCAGCTGTGGTGGGCCGTGTTCTTCGGCCTCGTCGTGACCGTGCTGAACCTCTTTCGCGTCGACAAGTTCGGCGAGAGCGAGTTCTGGCTGTCCCTTGTGAAGATCCTGGCCTTGGTTGCCTTCAGTGTCGTGGCGGCGCTCATCTGTCTTGGCCTTTTCGGCGGAGAGGGATTCATCGGCACGCGCATCCTCCTTTCGAGCGGCGGATTCACACCGAACGGCTGGTGGGCGATCGTCCTGACGATGGTCATCATCCTCGTGAATTTCCAAGGTACGGAGATCATCGGCCTTGCGGCGGGCGAGTGCAAAGAGCCGGAGAAGAGCATCCCCATCGCTGTGCGCAACGTGACGTGGCGCATCATCGCGCTCTACATCGTCCCGATCTCCCTTCTGATTTCCATCCTGCCGTGGGAAGAGGCGAGCATCTCCGAAAGCGTCTTTGCGGCGGCGCTCGCCGCGCATGGCCTTGACTCCTTGGCGGCCGTGCTCGCCTTTGTCGTTCTGACGGCTGCCGTGTCGTGCTCGAACTCAGGTCTCTATTCGAGTGCGCGGGCGCTCTATTCGCTCGCCCGCATGGACATGGCGCCGGCCTTTCTCGCCCAGATCAACAGCAAGGGCGTGCCGCGCAATTCCATTCTCATGTCGGTTTCGGCGTGCTGGCTCGTCATCCTGCTCTACACGTTCAATCCCGATTCGGCGGTCTATACGTATCTTCTCGCTGTATCGGGCTGCACGGGGGCGATCGCGTGGATCTCGATCTGCTGGAGTCAGTATCGCTTCCGCCGCCGTCTCATCGCCGAGGGGCTGGAGCATACCCTGCGCTACAAGACGCCGTTCTTTCCTTACGTGACGCTCTTCGGCATCTGGGCGCAGGTCTTCTGCCTCGTCGTGCTCGCCTTCACGCCCGACCTGCGGCAGGCCTTCTACATGGGCGTGCCGATGCTCGTCGTGCCGATGCTCTGGCACAGGCTGCGCAGCCTGTACCGCGCACGCGTCGCAGCGGCGAGAAATGGCTGAATGAAATAAAAGGGGACTTCGCATACGTCCTGACGCATGCGAAGTCCCCTTTTTATTCGTCCTTTTCCGGCGGAATCGTGAGATTTTCGCGCAGGGCGCTGATTTCTTCGGCGAGGAAGAGGCCGGGCGGCGATTCACGGATCATCGTGTCCTCCAGGATGCGGCTCTGCTCGGCGGGGTCGCGCGTGAGGAGCTGCGCGGGGTCGGCGGCGTTCTTCGTGCGGCTGATCGCCTGCTGCTGCGCTTCGGCGTAGGCGAGCGTCTTCTGCCGCACGGCGGCGCAGAGATCGTAGTTGATGCCGCTGAGCGCGAGCGGCGGGATGTGCGCGTCGACGGCGTCACGCGTGTGTTTGGCATCTTCGGCGAGCTGCGTGAGACGCACATAGGCCGTCTGTATGTCGATCGCGCCTTCCTTGAAGCTCTCAAGGATGTTGTGGTATTGCTGCCAGTTGTAGTCGAGCTGCGTGATGTTCTTCTTGTGTTCGTCGTACCAGGCGGTGAAGATTTCCTGTTGCTGATGAATCTCGCTGCGCTCTTCCTCCGTCATCTTGGGCGCGGGCGGTGGCGGGAAGCTCCAGAACGCCGCCGCTCCCGCTAAGAGGAGCGTGAGGGAGAAGAGAGCCCAGATCTTTCGGTTGGGAAGCCAGCGGTAGAGCAGCACGAGGGATAGGAAGATGAGAGCGAGCAGGATGTATTTGTAAGATGACATAAGTTTCTTCCTTTCACGGCGGGAGGAGCGGCAGATAAAACTTTCCTCCATTGTAGCACAAGGAAGTCCTTGCGTGAAGCGACGAAAATCGTTATACTGAAAGATGGCGTGAAGTAATGAGAAAGATTCGCGCAGAAAGGTGGAAGCGCATGCTGACGATCGTGTTGCTTTTGACGGGGGACAGCCAGGAAGCTCGTATGGCGCAGACGTATCTGCGCGAAAATTATTCGGGAGAGGAATACGAGCGAATCCTTGTCTATTGCGGTGAGGATGCGGCGGCTGCAGCGCTTCTGGATCAAGACGCTTCCAGTGTGCTTGTTGACGGCAGGGGGGCAGGCATAGCGGCTTCGTGTAATGCGGCTCTTCAATATGCGCATGGACGGGAGATTTTGTTTGCTGCAGCACCCTACATCCTTATGCGTCCGGCACTTCACTCCATGCAGCGGGCAGCGCGCGCCGTTGATGGTGTCTCGCTCGTTGTGCCGATGATGAAGAAGCCTTTGGGCTGGGATAAGGTGCAGAAGCTTCCCGCAGATCGTAGCTCTCTTTATCAAGATGCAGAGGGTTTGCTCCGCTTTTCCGAAGATTTATCCGTGAATTTGGACGTTTTGCCTGCTTCGGTTTCCCTGGATTTCTGCTTCTTGACGCAGCGCCAAGCTCTGCTGGACATGGGAGGCTTCTCGGAGGAGTTTCGCACGACTCCGTTCCTCATGCTTGATTTCTGCCTGCGTTTTTGGCAGGCAGATCGGCCTTGTATTGCAGCGTGTGGGGCGTTTGCCCATGAAAATGCTTTTGAATTGTTCTATGATGCACAAGATGATGCGAGATTTACACAAAAGTATGGCTTGAGTTATCCGTATTCTTTCATACCGCGCACGGAACTCTTGGAGCATATGGACCTCCAAAAAGATGGACTCAATGTGCTTGAAGTTGGTTGTGCCTGCGGGGCAACGCTCCTTGCTATTCGCAATGCGAATCCTAAGGCGGAAGTCTATGGCATTGAATTTGATAAAAAAGCGGCGGAGATGGCACGCCACTTTGCCGTCGTTGAGGCGCTCAATGTGGAGAAGCTGGATCGACCTGCGTGGTATGAGAAGTTTGACTACATCATCTTGGGCGATGTTATTGAGCATCTGCGAGAACCTTGGCAGACGATGAAAAATCTTGCCGCAGTTTTGAAGCCCGGCGGATGTGTCATCATCAGTGTTCCAAATGTCATGCATTTCTCTGTCTTCCGCATGATGCTGAAAGGCCGCTGGCAGTATGAGGACGCGGGAATCCTCGACCGCACGCATCTTCGCTTTTTCACGCGCACGGAGATTGTTGCGCTTTTGCAGGAGGCCGGTCTTGAACCGCAGGAGGTTTTTGATTCAAAGATTGCAGAAACGGAGCAAGATCAGGCCTTTATCGCGCAGCTTGCCACCCTTTTGCCGCCGGATGTCGATGCGAAAGAACTGCATGCTTTTCAATGGAAGGTCGTAGCAAAGAAGAGATAGGGGAGAGTTTGTGGAGAAGAAGAGCGTCTGGCGCATCTGCCGCGCGATCGTTCGCGGCTATTGGTTTTCCGAGGAGAAGTGGAAGGCGCGAGGGCTTCTCGCCGTCGTCATCGCGCTGAATTTCGTTGCGGTCGGCATGCTCGTCCTGATCAACGATTGGTACAACGAGTTCTACAACGCCCTGCAGGCTTACGAGTACGAGCTTTTCTGGCCGCTCGTCGGCAAGTTCGCGTTTCTCGCCTTCGTGCATATCGCCGTCGCCGTCTACGCCATCTATCTGCGGCAGATGCTGCAGATCAAGTGGCGCACATGGCTCACGGATCGCTACCTCGCACGCTGGATGGAGAATCGCGCCTATTACAAGCTCGAAACGCTCGCCGAGGGCACGGACAATCCCGACCAGCGAATATCGGAGGACATCGGGCAGTTCGTCGAGCTGACGCTCACGCTCTCCGTAGGCTTCTTGAAGCAGCTGACGACGCTCGCGGCGTTTGCCGTCGTCTTGTGGAATCTGTCAGGCGTTTTGACCGTTCCTGTCGGCAGCTGGGAGTTTCACATCTACGGCTACATGCTGTGGTTCTCGCTCATCTACTCCGTCTTGGGCACGGTCGGCGCGCACCGCGTCGGCAGGAAGCTCATCGGGCTGAACTTCGAGAAGCAGCGCTTCGAGGCGGACTTTCGCTTCAGCATGATGCGCGTGCGCGAAAACAGCGAGAGCGTCGCCTTCTACGGCGGTGAAACGCAGGAGGTGCGCGGCTTTTCCGAGCGCTTCGCGCGTGTCATCGGCAACTTCCGTGAACTCATGCGTCAGACGAAGATCCTGAACTTCTACATCAACGGCTACGCGCAGCTCGCGATCATCGTGCCGCTCGTCATGGCGGCGCCGCGCTACTTCGGCGGGGAGATGGCCTTGGGCGGACTCATGCAGACGATCTCGGCCTTTGGCAAGGTGCAGGACGCGCTTTCCTACTTCGTTGAGGCATACGGATCGATTGCCGAGTATGCGGCTGTCGTGCGTCGACTGAGCGGCTTCACGGCGCACATGGAAGAGGTCGATGCCAAGGAGAGCGCCGTCACGCTTTCGACGTCTTCAGGTGGTCTTGAGGTGGAGGGATTTTGCGTCTCCCTGCCCGACGGCACGGAGCTTTTGCAAGGCTGCTCGTTTTCGCTCGCGCCGGGCGAAGCGCTTCTCGTCACGGGCGCGTCGGGCGCGGGCAAGTCGACGCTTCTGCGCGCCCTTGCGGGGCTTTGGCCGTTCGCGCGTGGCCGCGCGGTGTTCCCCGCGAACGAAAAGCGGCTCTTCCTCTCACAGCGACCTTATCTGCCGCTCGGCACGCTGGCGCGCGCCGTCGCTTACCCTCTGACGACACAAGGTCCGCGCGAGGAGATGGAGCGTGCGCTGCGGCTCGTCGGCATGGAAGCCTTTCTCCCGCGGCTCGACGAGACTGCCGATTGGAGTCACATCCTTTCGCTCGGCGAGCAGCAGCGCATCGCCTTTGCACGCATCCTGCTCGTGCGCCCGGCGTGGGCGTTCCTCGACGAGGCGACGAGTGCGCTCGACGAGGCGCGCGAGAAGGAACTGTATGAAATGCTCGCGCACGAGCTGCCCGAGATGGGCATCGTGAGCGTCGGGCATCGCTCGACGCTTCGAGAGCAGCACGAAAAGGAACTTCACTTGGGCGGGGCGGGCAGCTTTTCGACGCGCGTGCTCACGGAATCAGCATGAACGAAAAATGAACCAAGAGTGAACCAGAAACAGAAAGCGGGTATCTCCTATATGAATCGCAGAAATTTCCTCAAGAGCGCCGTCCTCCTTGCTGCGGGCGCCTATGTCGCGCCGAGTCTCCTCGTGCCCGAGGAGGCGAAGGCGGCCATCTCGAACGGCGTACATGTCGTGGAGACGAATCTGACGTTCTTGGAGCTTGACAAGCGAAGCTTCACGGACAGCATCATCCTGCACCATATCGGCGACACGGATCGCGAGGTGTCGGCAGCGACGATTCACCAGTGGCATCTGCAGAACGGTTGGTCGGGCATCGGCTATCACTTTGTCGTGCACAAGAACGGCATCATCGAGCGCGGGCGTCCGCTCGACGCCGTTGGCGCGCATTGCTGGCATCACAACGCGACGTCGATCGGTATCAACCTTGTCGGCAACTTCGAGCAGGCGGAGCCGACGACCGTGCAGCTCGATTCCGCCATGCGCCTCATCGCGGAACTTTCGCATCGCTATAAGCTAAAGCCTGGCGCGGGTACGGTCTTCGGACATCGTGATTTCAACTCGACGCTCTGCCCGGGCAAGAACCTCTATGCGAAGCTCTCCGGGATTTGTGCGAGCGCTTCGCGCCTGTAGGAGGACGACATGAGCGAATCGTATCATTATCGGAGAATCCCGAAGCCGCCGCCGGAGGCGAAGGCGCAGGAAAAGACGCGCGGACGAAACACGAAGCGCAACCTCACACTCGTCATCCTGGGACTTGGCTACGCACTCTACACGCATGATGTGCCGCTTCTCATCGCGGCAGTCTCCATACTGCTCTTCTTCTTGCAGCCGCTCGCGGAAAAGTACCTCGGGAGCTTCGGCAAGGCGACATCGGGCTTCTTGCGCGGCATCGGCATAGCGCTCTTCATCGGGGCGATCGCCATGCTTTTCCTTTGACGGGCGGCGTGCGGCCGCCCTTTTTTATGTGCTGCGTTCCGTGGACAAGCGTTTGAAAAATCGAGAAAAAAACATTTTCCACGGCTATTACAGCAGGAAATCTTCGTGTTTTGTGGAATAGATATAAAAACGTAAGAAAATGCGAAAGAGCAAGACATTCGTTTCCTCCGCATGGGCGGAAAAGCGCGATGGTTAGCAAGGTGAAATATGGGCGCGGCGAAGTGCGCCCCGAGGAGGGATTCTATATGAGAAAAACAGAGTATCTGGCCATGATCTTGGCAGGAGGACAAGGAAGCCGCCTGGGCGCCTTGACGAAGAAGATTGCAAAGCCCGCCGTGCCGTTTGGCGGCAAGTACCGCATCATTGATTTTCCCTTGAGCAACTGCGCCAATTCCGGCATCGACAAGGTCGGCGTCCTCACGCAATATCGTCCGCTGGAGCTTCACAACTATCTCGGGACGGGAAGCGCGTGGGATCTCGACAAGAAGGACGGCGGCGTCTTCATTCTGCCGCCCTATGCGCGCGAGAAGGGCGCCGACTGGTATCAGGGCACGGCGGACGCCATCTATCAGAACATCAACTTCATCGACATCGTCGATCCCGAATATGTGCTGATTCTTTCGGGCGACCACATCTACACGATGGATTACTCGTGGATGCTTGAGGCGCACAAGGGGCACAAGGCGGAGGCGACGATCGGCGTCATCGAGGTGCCGTGGGAAGAGGCGTCGCGCTTCGGCATCATGAATGCCGACAAGGATGGGCGCATCCTTGAGTTCGAGGAGAAGCCGTCCGAGCCGAAGTCGAACCTCGCCTCGATGGGCATTTACATCTTCAACCGCAAGTTCCTGCAGCAGTACCTGGAAGAGGATGCGAAGGACACCATGTCGAGTCACGACTTCGGCAAGAACATCATCCCGAAGATGCTCGCCGACAAAGCGCGTCTCTTTACCTACGCCTTCGACGGCTATTGGAAGGACGTCGGCACGATCGAGAGCCTGTGGCAGGCGAACATGGATCTTTTGCAGGATGAGCCGCCCTTCGCCCTCGACGGCAACTGGCGCATCTATTCGTCCAATCCCTCGCTGCCGCCGCACTACGTCGGCCGCGAGGCGCATGTGAGCCGCTCGATGGTGAGCGAAGGCTCGATGGTCTTTGGCGAGGTGAAGAACTCCGTGATCTTCCAGGGCGTTCGCATCGGCAAGGGCGCACGCGTCACGAATTCGGTCGTCATGCCGTTCGCGAAGATAGAGGAAGGCGCTGTCGTCGATCATGCAATCCTCGCCCAGGGGGCGACGATTGCAGCCGGCGCGAAGGTCGAGGGCGAGGAAGGCGCGATCGCCGTCATTCCCGAGAATGAGGTCATAACAGCAGAGGCCGGAAGCAAGCAGGCGGGCTGAAATACTTGCAGCAAGATTTTGAGGAACGGAGTGAAACATTGTGAACACGGTCATGGGACTCATCAACCTGCAGGAAGACAGCGGGCGCATCAAGGAGCTGACCGAGAGCCGGCCCATCGGCTCCATGCCGTTTGCGGGGCGCTACCGCGTCATTGACTTCGCGCTTTCGAGCATGGTCAACTCCGGTATCAGTCATGTCGGCATCGTGCTGCCCGAGCAGTCTCGTTCCGTCATGGATCACCTGCGCTCGGGCAAGGACTGGGATCTCGCGAGGCGTCACGAGGGCATGTTCTATCTGCCGCCCGCAAAGGGCGACAAGGACACGCGCCCCGGCGACCTCAAGACCTTTTACCAGAATATCGATTTCGTCGAGCACAGCGCACAGAAGTATGTGCTTCTCGCAAACGCGAGCTACATCTACAACATGAACTTCACGCCCGTGCTGCGTTTCCATCAGAATACGAACGCAGACATCACGATGGTCTACAACATCGCGAAGGAGGAAGTGCCGGGCGAGAGCATCGTCATCGAGACGGCGGAAAACGGCCTCATCGAGGACATCGCCATGAAGCCCGTCGTCTATCAGGGGTCGAAGGTGTCGAACGGAGCGCTGCTCATGGAGAAGCGCATCTTCGTCGATATGGTGCGCTCGACGTACGAGCACGGCGGCACGGATCTCGTGCTCGACGGCATCATCCGCCGCGCCGATCGCTACACGATATACGGCTGTATGCACGAGGGCTATACGGCGTGTGTCGCCTCGACCGCCTCGTACTACCGCGCCAACATGGAGGCGCTCGAACCTGCGAACTGGGAAGAGCTCTTCATGCAGAACGGCTTCATCTTCACGAAGTCGAAGGACGGCGTGCCCGTGCAGTACAAGGAGTCCTCACACGTCCAGAACTCGCTTGTCGCCAACGGCTGCGTCGTCTACGGCGAGGTCGAGAACAGCATCCTGTTCCGCGGCGTGACGGTGGGCAAGGGTGTCAAGATTCGAAATTCCATCATCATGGAGAAGTGCGACCTTGAGGACGACGCGCTCGTCGAAAATGTGATCTGCGACAAGAACGTCGTGATCACGAAGGGCCGCTGGCTCAAGGGGGCGCCGAACTACCCGCTGATCGTCAGCAAGAATGCCGTAGTCTGAGGAAGGGCGCGCCGGCGGCGCACCCGCAAGGAAGCCGCTCCTGGGCGCTTGCCTCGTGGAAAAGGTGGGGCGCACGGGGCGGCTTTTCGTCAATGAAATCATGAAGCAAGAGGAGCAAGAAAGCAGTCTGCATTTCGGCCGCATCTTGGTGCGCGAAGCACTCGGGGAAATTTCACTGCGCGAGGACTCGTTTTGTGAAAGGCGTGTAGATCCAAGTGGCTGCCAATGTAAGTTAGGAGGATTGATCTCATGGCAAACAAGAGGAATGAGCTGGGGCTGGCAAAGGAAGGTTTGAAACAAAGGTTTCTGGCTACGGCGCATATCCTGTGGGGCAGCGATTTCGCCGACCTCACGTCGCATGAGGTTTATGCGACCATTGCTGCCGTCGTGAAACAGTACATCAGCGAGAACTGGGTCAAGACGAACAAGGCGTACACGAAGCGCCGTGACAAGCAGGTCTACTATTTCTCGATCGAGTTCCTGCTCGGGCGGCTCATGCGCTCGAACCTTGTCAACCTGGGTGAGATGGAGCTTTTCTCCGATGCTTTGGAAGAGCTTGGCGTCGATTTGGATCAGGTCTTCCCGGAAGAGCCGGACGCGGGTCTCGGCAATGGCGGCCTCGGGCGTCTCGCGGCCTGCTTCATCGACTCGATGGCCTCGTTGGGGCTTCCCGGGCACGGCTGCAGCATACGCTACCAGTACGGCCTCTTCGAGCAGAAGATCATCAAGGGCAATCAGGTCGAGATTCCTGACAACTGGCTCGGCAACGGCTTCGAGTGGGAGTACCGCAAGGCGGACAAGGCGGTCAACGTCAAGTTCAACGGCAATGCCTATATGAAGGAGGAGGAGGACGGCAGCCTCTCTCTTGTACACGAAGACTACATGACGGTCATGGCTGTTCCCTACGACGTGCCGATCGTCGGCTTTCGCAACAATACGGTCAATACGCTGCGCCTGTGGAACGCAGAAGTCAACCGTGATTTTTCCGACTACGGCACGATGACGCGCGAGCAGATTCAGGCGAAGAAGGAGTACCGCAACTTTGTTGAGAGCATCACGGAGTACCTGTACCCCGACGACAGCTCCTACGAGGGGCGGCGCCTGCGCCTCATACAGGAATACTTCTTCGTCTCGGCGGGCGTGCAGAGCATCGTGCGCCACTACCTGCTCGCGGGCATGGACATCAAGGATTTCGCGAAGAAGATCGCCATACACATCAACGACACGCATCCGGCAGTCGCCGTCGCCGAGCTCATGCGCATCCTTGTCGATGAAGAGAGGATGGACTGGGAAGAGGCGTGGGAGATCACGCGCGAGACGATGGCGTACACGAACCACACGATCATGCCGGAAGCTTTGGAGAAGTGGCCGATCGACATGTTCCGCCCGCTTCTGCCGCGCATCTACATGATCGTCGAGGAGATCAACCGCCGCCACATTGAAGAGGTGAGAGAGCGCTTCCCGAATGACGAGCAGATGGTGCGCGAGCTTTCCATCATCGAGGACGGGCAGGTGCACATGGCGCGGCTCGCCATCGTCGGCAGTCACAGCGTCAACGGCGTTGCGGCAATCCATACGGACATCCTGAAAAAAGACACGTTGAAGTTCTTCCATCGCTATTATCCGACGAAGTTCAACAACAAGACGAACGGCATCACGCATCGCCGCTGGCTCATCAGTGCGAATCCTGAGTTGACCGCGCTCATTGACGAGACGATCGGCGACGCATGGCAGAAGGCGCCCGATCAGCTCTCGCACCTCAACGATCATGTGACGGACAAAGCGTTTTTGGCGGAACTTTCGAAGATCAAGCGCCTCAGGAAGGGCGATCTTTCCGACTATATCCACACGCACGGCGGCATTCTCGTCGATCCCGACATGATCTTCGATGTCCAGGTCAAGCGCATCCATTCCTACAAGCGCCAGATCATGAACATCCTGCATATCATGTACCTCTATCACGAGCTCAAGACGAACAAGCGCTTCCGCATCCCGCCGACGGCGCGATTCTTCGGCGGCAAGGCGGCGCCCGGCTACTACATCGCGAAGGAGACGATCCGCCTGATCAACGCCGTCGCCGACAAGGTGAATAACGATAAGGATGTCAGCGATATGCTCAAGGTCGTATTCATCGAGAACTTCGGCGTTTCCATCGGCGAGATCGTCTATCCGGCCGCCGACATCTCCGAGCAGATCTCGACGGCGTCGAAGGAAGCCTCGGGCACGGGCAACATGAAGTTCATGATGAACGGCGCTCTGACGCTCGGCACGCTCGACGGCGCGAACGTTGAGATCAGCCAGGCGGTCGGCCGCGAGCACTGCGAGATCTTCGGCCTTCGTGCAGAGGAGGTCCTGAATTACTACGCGACGGGCAGTTACAAGGCGTGGGACGAGTACAACACGAATCCCGCCGTGCGCCTCGTCGTCTCGCAGCTCGTTGACGGCACCTACGGTGACTTCCACTCGCTGCGCGATTACCTGATTCAGGGCAACGACGAATTCTTCGTGTTGAAGGATTTCAGCGCGTACGACAGGGCGCACAAGAACATGAACCGCAAGTACGAGGATCAGGCTGCATGGCTCAAGTCGTCGGCGATCAACATCGCCAATTCGGGCGTATTTTCTTCGGATCGCACGATTAAGGAGTACGCGGACGACATCTGGCATGTGAAGCCCGCGATCATCGTCTGACGGAAGGCCGGTTTGCTGCCCCTTGCGCGAAGCCGCAGGGGCGGCGCTCGGATATCGCATCCGGTCAGTAATCTGCAAAGCAAGCCGCAGGCCCGGACAGCGGGTGGATTCCCGCATCGAAGCAAGGGCTGACGAAAGCGCGGAAGAATGCGGCGTCACATCTTGACGCATGCGTTTTCCAGCCGCGCTCCTTAGAGTTTTTCTAAGCTGGGAGGAATTATTGTGAACGTATCTGCTTTGAGTGAGTTCGATTTATTCTTATACCACCAAGGGACCAACTACCACGCTTACGAGATGCTCGGCGCCCACTTCATGGAGAAGGACGGCAGGAAGGGCGTGCGCTTTTCCGTCTGGGCGCCGCATGCGAAGTCCGTGAGCGTCGTCGGCGACTTCAACGCGTGGGACACGCGCACGCACACGATGGAAAGGATCGGCGACGGTGAGATCTGGGTGACCTTCATCGAGGGACTCGAAGAGGGTGAGGTCTACAAGTACGCGATCGAGCCGCAGTGGGGCGGCCCGCACATCATGAAGGCCGATCCTTACGGCTTCTACGCGGAGAAGAAGCCCAAGACAGCGTCGCGTCTCTACGACTTGAGCAAATATCAGTGGAACGATGCCGCTTGGCAGGAGCGCAAGAAGACGCATCCGTCGTACTCCAACCCCATGCTGACGTACGAGGTTCATCTCGGCTCGTGGAGGCGCACGCTTGAAGGCGAGTATCTGTCGTATCGCGAGCTTGCCGATCAGCTCGTGAGCTACGCGAAGAAGATGAACTATACGCACATCGAGGTCATGCCGCTCTGCGAGCATCCGTTCGACGGCTCGTGGGGCTATCAGGCGACGGGCTACTATGCGGTCACGAGCCGCTACGGCGAGCCTGACGACTTCCGCTACTTCGTCGACACGGCACACGCGAACGGCATCGCCGTCATCATGGACTGGGTGCCCGGCCACTTCTGCAAGGACGAGCAGGGGCTTCGCCACTTCGACGGCATGACGCTCTACGAATCGGACAACGAGCAGCGCGCCGAGAACTGGGAGTGGGGCACGACGAACTTCGACTACGGCCGGACGGAAGTGCAGAGCTTCCTCATCTCGAACGCCATGTTCTGGTTCGAGGAGTACCATATCGACGGTCTGCGCATCGACGCCGTCGCCAACATGCTCTACCTGAACTACGGCAGGAAGGATGGCGAGTGGCAGCCGAACAAGTACGGCGACACGGGCAACTTGGAAGCCATGGACTTCATCAAGAAGCTCAACGAGGCGATCTTCAAGTTCCACCCCGACGCTTTGATGATCGCCGAGGAGTCGACGGCCTGGCCTCTGATCTCGAAGCCCGTCTACATGGGCGGCATGGGATTCAACTACAAGTGGAACATGGGCTGGATGAACGACATGCTCTCCTACATGAGCC
>ERZ773067.158-NODE-158-length-43147-cov-7.515525_pt1 | contig 43147 bp, 38 predicted proteins | sample MGYA00580622_ERZ773067 | MGnify/ENA primary metagenome ERZ773067 (study PRJEB29015, sample SAMEA2737998) | human oral metagenome | biome: human oral; feature: human-associated habitat; material: dental | place: China | collected 2113 ...
CGCCCCCAGCAGTCACAGCTGCTGGGGGCGAGGGCCTTTATCAGAGGTGTGAGGTAGGGGCTACTTGCGCCCGAAGAGGCGATCCGCGACCTCCCGAGCCTCGGCGATGATCTGCTCCTGCCCGGGGACGTGGCGGTGACGCATGCGGATGACGCCGTCGATGATGACGGTGTCGACGCAGCTCGAGCCCGAGGTGGCGTAGACGAGGTTGGAGGTAAGGTTATTCAGCGGCACGAGCTCGGGGACGTTGAGGTCCACGAGCGAGAGGTCGGCGAGCATCCCCTCAGCGATACGCCCCGCCTTGAGGCCGAGGATCTCGGCACCACCGACGGTCGCCGAGTGGTAGATGTCGGCAGCCTTCGTCGCCGTGGGGCTGAAGCGCCAAGCCTTCCCGAGGAGCGACGCGAGCTTCATGGCGATGACCATGTCCAGATTGTTGGACGAGGAGCAGCCATCGGTCCCGATGCCGAGCTTGATGCCACGGCGCTTCATCTCCTCGTACTTGAAGGTGTAGCCGCTGCAGAGCTTCATGTTGGAGGCGGGATTGTGTACGACGCTGACCCCGTGCTCGGCCAGCAGGTCCATCTCCTCATCGTCGACCCACACGACATGGGCGATGACGAGGTGCGGGCTGAGGATGCCGAGCTGGTGGAGGTAGCGCACAGGCGTGGTGCCGTGTAGGCGGACGCAGTCGTCGACCTCGCCCTTGGTCTCCGCTAGATGCAGGTTGATCTTGACGTCATGCTCTACGGCGAAGCGATGGCAGAACTGCAGTTGCTCGCCGCTCACCGTATAGATGGCATGTGGCCCGAGGGTGAAGGTGACGCGGTCGCTGAGCTCCTTGAAGGCCTCGTAGTACTCGTAGCTACGCTTGCGATCGAGGGCTGCACGCTCCGCTCCGCCCTGGTCGAAGAGGGTGTAGGAGAGGTGGGCTCTGAGGCCGAGCTCCTCGACGGCGCGCGCCGTCTCCATAGGGTACATGTACATGTCGAGGAAGCAGGTCGTCCCCGAGCGAAGCATCTCGAGGCAGGCGAGCTTAGCCCCTACATAGACGTCATGCTCGGTCATCTTGGCCTCCACAGGCCAAATGTAGTCCTGCAGCCACTCCATCAGCGGTAGGTCGTCTCCATAGCCGCGGAAGAGGGTCATCGCCGCATGGGTATGCGTGTTGATGAAGCCTGGGATGGCTGCCTTGTCACGACCGCTGAGGATCTCGGCACCCTCGGGGGGATCGATGTGTGGGGCGATACGCTTGATGTACTTGCCCTCGATGAGGATATCGGTGATCTGGTCCTCCAGGAGCACCTGCTTGATGAGTAGGGACATAGGCACTAGTGCTGGGGATAGATCTTGTAGAACTCGGCGACGGCCTCGATGCCCTTGTAGAAGACATCGAGCGGCATGTTTTCATTGGGCGAGTGGATAGCGTTGCTCTCCAGCCCGAAGCCCATGAGGATGGTCTTGATACCGAAGACACGTTCGAAGGCTGCGATGATGGGGATGCTCCCGCCACGGCGTACGGCCAGCGGACGCTTGCCGAAGGCTACGCCTACAGCCTCCTCAGCAGCCTTGTAGGCAGGTAGGTCGATGGGGCAGAGGTAGGCCTCACCGCCGTGCATCGGGGTGACCTCGACACGGACATACTTAGGTGCGATGCTCTTGATGTAGTCGATGAAGGCCTGGCTCACCTGGTGGTGATCCTGGTTCGCTACGAGGCGGCAGGAGACCTTGGCGTAGGCCTTGGAGGGGAGGACGGTCTTGGAGCCTTCGCCCTGGTAGCCGCCCCAGATGCCGCAGACGTCGAAGCTCGGGCGGCAGCTATTGCGCTCCAGCGTGTGGTAGCCCTTCTCGCCGAAGAGGGCGTCGACGTCGAGGAACTTCTTGTACTGTTCCTCGTCGAAGGGGATCTGGGCGATCATGGCGCGCTCCTCGTCCGTCAGGTCGACGACCGCGTCATAGAAGTGGGGGATGGTGATGCGCCCGTCGGCGTCCTGCACCTGGGCGATGAGCTTGCAGAGCTCGTTGATGGGATTGGCCACCGCGCCGCCGAAGTGACCCGAGTGCAGGTCGTGGTTGGCACCCGTCACCTCGATCTGCCAGTAGGCTAGCCCGCGTAGCCCCGTGGTGAGCGAGGGCGTCTCGGCGCTGACCATGCTGGTATCGGAGACGATGATGTTATCGGCGCGCAGCATCTCGAGGTGCTCGCGGCAGAACTGCTCGAGGTGCGTCGAGCCGATCTCCTCCTCGCCCTCGAAGAGGAACTTTACATTGCAGCGCACCAGCCCTAGCGCTAGTGCCGTCTCGAAGCCCTTGACCTGGATCATCGACTGGCCCTTGTCGTCGTCGGCGCCACGTGCCCAAATGTGGCCGTCGCGTACCTCGGGGGCGAAGGGCTCGCTCTTCCATAGCTCGAGGGGCTCGGGGGGCATGACGTCGTAGTGGGCGTAGACGAGGATGGTGGGGAGCTTGGGGTCGAGCTCGTAGTGCCCGAAGACGATGGGGTTGCCCGCCGTCTGGTAGATCTCGACGGTCTGGACGCCGAGGCTGCGGAGGTGGTCACGCCAGTGCTCGGCACAGCGCTGCATATCGCTCTTGTGCTCGCTCTTGGCGCTGACGCTGGGGATACGGATGAGGGCGAAGAGATCCTCGAGGAAGCGTGCCTGGTGCTGCTGGATGAATTCCTTGATCTGGCTCATGATACTGTTGTACTTTAGGGTAGTGATAGGGGGAGATCAGCTGATGTCGGCCTCCTCCTCGAGGGGCTGATCGCTGAAGATGATGCTGGTGGCGCCGAGGGTGATGACGTCGCCACTCTGGAGATAGACGGACTCGCGGGGGCCGAGGATCTGCCCGGAGACGAAGGTGCCCACGTGGCTATCGTCGTCGGAGAGGGCGAAGCGTAGGGCGCCCGTCTTGCCTTGGGTGACCTTGATGATGGCGTGATGCCTGTCCATGCTGGGGTCGCTCGTGATGATGGGGATATCGGTCTCGGTGTCCTTGTTGCGGCGGCCGATGCGATTGGTCCCGAGGTAGAGGGGGAAGGTCTGCTTGTAGCCGAAGCCGTTCTCCACCACCAGCAGGTGCCCCACGCTCTCACGCTCAGGGCGGGGCTGCTTACCCTCCTCCTTGGGGAGGCGTAGCTTGAGGTTGAGCTGATGCGTGCAGCTGGGGCAGACGATGGAGAAGCGCTCCTCACCTCGCTCACGCAGCTGGCGCAGGCGCTCTGCCGTCAGGACGATGGGGTTGTCACACTTGGGGCAAAAGATCTTCTTCATGCTACTTCTTTGCTGGGGCACTAAGGAGCTGGCGGTAGCGGGCGTCGTCGGCCAGGAGCTTGAGGCCCTCGGCGACGACCTTGTCCTCCGTCACGCTGCGCTCGCGGGCTCCGCGGTCGTAGTAGTAGCGGGTAAGGATGCTCGTCGTCAGCTGGCGCTCGATGGCGGCCTTGTGGTAGTCGAGGTCGTGCTTGAGGTCGGGGACGAGCAGCGTCTTGAGGCGCTCGAACTCCGCCTTGCTACGCTCGTAGTAGCCCTCGAACTTAGCTAGGTCCTCCAGTCGCTTCAGCTCCTTGCTGCTCTGACGGTCGTAGTCGAACTTCTTGTCGATCATGTACTGCGAGAAGTCGGCATAGTCCGCGGTGCTGAGACGGAACTCTAGCGGTGAGGCGATGGTCTTGTGCTGCTGCGTGTAGCGCGTGACCCAGTCGAAGGCATCATTATTATAGGTCAGGTAGAAGAGCATCGTGGGCAGGCTGTCCGCGGTGACCTTGACGTCGGGGAGGATACCCCCAGCGTCACGTACCTCACGGCCTGCACGGGTGTGGAAGACCTGTGTCAGGCTGTCGGGAGTGACCTGCTCGCCCTTGCCCTCACGTACCGAGCGGTAGTTGATACGCTGGATGCAGCGACCGCTGGGAATATAGTACTTGGCCGTCGTCAGCTTGATCGTGCCGTCGTAAGGGAGCTGCATCGTCGTCTGCACAAGCCCCTTGCCGTAGCTCTTCTGACCCATCACGACGGCGCGGTCCATATCCTGCAGGGCGCCGCTGACGATCTCGGAGGCGGAGGCAGAGCTGCCGTCGATGAGGACGACCAGCGGTAGCTCCGTGTCTAGGGGCTTGGCGGAGGTGCGGTAGGTCATCTCCTGTCGGCTGGATAGGGCACGTCCGCGGGTGGTCACGACGACCTGTCCCGCGGGGACGAAGAAGTTCACGATCTTGATCGCCTCGTCGATGAGGCCCCCGCCATTGCCGCGTAGGTCGAGGATGAGGCCCTTGAGCGCCTTGCGTCCCTTCAGGTCAAGAAGTGCACGCTTGACCTCCTCGGCAGCGGTGTTGGGGAAGCTCGTCAGGGCGATGTAGCCGTAGTCCTTACCTACGATCCCGTAGTAGGGCACGGGGTTGACCTGTACCTGCTCGCGCTTGAAGGAGAAGAGCTGGGGCTTGGGCGCTCCTGGGCGCTGCACGAGGATGGTGATCTTGCTCCCCGGGCTGCCCTTGAGGGCGGCGCTCACCAGTTCACTGGTGGAGCGGCGGAAGTCCTTGCCGTCGACCTCGAGGATGATGTCCCCTGCCTTGAGTCCTGCCCTAGCTGCGGGCATGCCCTCCATAGGGCTGTTGATGATGATGACGCTGTCGGGGCGCTGCGAGATGATGGAGCCTATGCCGCCATATTCGCCTGTGGTCATGAGGCGGAGCTTGTCGTTGTCCTCGGCGGAGTAATACTCCGTGTAGGGGTCGAGGCTCTCGAGCATGCTCGCCAGCCCGAGGCGGCTGAGCTGCTTGAGGTCGACGCTGTCGACGAAGTAGCGGTCCAGCAGCGCCATCGAGGAGCCGAGGACGTCGATCGCCTGCATGTAGTTGTACTTGTTGTCCTGCTTGGGCTGGGCTCCACGGCGCTGAGCGCTGAGGGGGAGGATGCAGGCTAGGGAGAGCAGCGCGAGGCTAGCTCTATGGAGTAGACGCATAGGTGAGAGGTCTATTAGCTGAATATAAAGGGAGGAGTAGGCTACATCAGTGCCGCTCCCCGAAGAGTGCCGAGCCGATACGTACGTGCGTGGCCCCCTCCTCTAGGGCTAGGGGGTAGTCCCCACTCATGCCCATGGATCGGATGGTGAAGCGCTCGCTGTCGACCCATCCCGAGCGGAGGAGCTGCTCGTGGAGCTCGGCCACGCGGGCAAATTCCCCCCGTACCTGGGCGCTGTCCTCGGTATTGCTGGCCATAGCCATCAGTCCGCATAGCTCGATGCCTCGGTAGTGCTCGGGCTCGTGGTGGATACGCTCGACGAGCTGCAGGAGCTCCTCGGGGCTGAAGCCGCTCTTGGTCTCCTCCTCGGCCACGTAGACCTCGAGGAGGATGGGGATACGACGGCCCACGCGCTGTCCCTGGCGGTTGATCTCCTCGAGCAGTCGCTCGGAGGTCACGCTCTCGATCATGTGGATGAAGGGGGCGAGGTACTTGACCTTATTGGTCTGCAGGGGGCCGATGAAGTGCCAGACGATGTCGGGGCAGTCGGCGGCTAGGGCCTCATGCTTGGCCACGAGCTCCTGTACGCGGCTCTCGCCGAAGAGGCGCTGCCCCAGCTCGTAGCTGAGGCGCACGTAGTCGGCGGGGTGGAACTTCGATACCGCCACCAGCTCGGCGCGCCCTGCGAGGCTTGCGCGGACTTCGCTGAGTCGTGCGGCTAGTTCGTCTTTACTTAGCATCCTTGGCTGGTGCTACATACTGGTAGACGTCCATGATCTGCGTCTCGGTGATCGAGGCGAGCTCATAGGCCGAGAGCTGCCCGTCCATCTGGGCGGTGAGCTCCTTGACGGCTCCCTGTAGGCTGTCGCTCTTGACGATCATCTGTGCGGCGGTACGCTTCTCCTTGCCGCTCTTCTCGTCGACGGTGATGAAGTTCACCTTGGCGCGGTAGTAGCGGTCGTGGTCTGGGTCCTCGCTGAGAAAGAGCTCCGCGATGCGGGCGCGGCGTATGTTCACTACCTCGAGGTCGCCGCCGCCGATGGCTGCGAAGGGTGTCACCTCCTCGATGATGCGCTTCTCTGCCTCTGTGAAGCTGAGGGCATCTACCAGGTAGCTCTCTGATACCTTAGCCGTACCTAGGTTGTCCGTCTGTCGCTCGTAGGACACCTTGCATTCAAACCAATAGTTCATCTTGGGTATGTCTTAGTCTTTGTGAGTCTATATATAATGTATGTAGCTAACGCAGCAGCTGGGGCTATTCGGCATACAGGCTAGCGATGGCCTCGGCAAAGTGCTCGTTGATGACCTTGCGGCGGATCTTGAGCGTGTTGGTTAGCTCGCCTCGCTCGAGGCTAAAGGGCTCGGTCAAGAGGACGAAGCGCTTGACCTTCTCGTACTGAGCGACTGTGCTCAGCGCCTGCTCGATGTGGGTGGTCATCAGTCGGTGCACCTCGTGATCGACCGCCAGAGCCTCGTCGCTCTGCGTCATATCGACCCCGCGGGCCTCGGCCTCGCGCCTGAGCAGCTCCCAGTTGGGGTAGATCAGTGCGCTGACGAACTTGTAGCCGTCGCCGATGATGGCTACCTGCTCGACGATGGGGTCTAGGGTAAGCATCCCCTCCAGCATCTGCGGGGCGATGTACTTACCGTTAGCCGTCTTGAAGAGGTCCTTGATGCGCTCGGTGAAGTAGAGGACGTCGCCCTCCAGGCGACCAGCGTCTCCGGTGCGGAAGTAGCCGTCCTCGGTGAAGGCCTCAGCATTGGCCTCCTCATTGTTGTAGTAGCCCTGCATCACGCTAGGCCCCTTGATGAGGATCTCGCTCGTCTCGGGGTCAATGCGTACCTGTAGTGTGGGCATAATGGTGCCGACACTCGTCGGGTCGAAGCCCACCAGCGGACAGGAGCTGACCGTGGCGGTGCTCTCCGAGAGACCGTAGCCGAGGCAGATGGGCACGCCAATCGAGCGCATGAAGCGGTAGATCTCGACCGAGAGCGCAGCGCCAGCCGTGGGGAAGAACTTGCCGCGCTGGATCCCAATCGCCTGCTTGACCTTCATGAAGAGGGTGTGGTCATAGAGTTTGAAGAGGGCTGTAAGCCACAGCGGAGGACGCTTGCCCTCGTTGACGTAGTCGAAGAAGTAGCGCTCCCCGATGCGTATCGCGTGGCGCATGATGCTGCGGATGGGGCTGGGGGACTGGTCGATCTTCTGCTGTACGCCTGCGTAGACCTTCTCCCAGAAGCGAGGTACATTGCTCATCATCGTGGGGCGCACCTCGGGCAGGGCCTCGAGGATCTTCTTGGGGTCGCTCAGTACGGCTACGCAGCAGCCCATGCTGAGGCAGAGGTAGCACCAGGCCTTCTCGAGGATGTGGTTGAGCGGGAGGAAGCACATCGAGGTGTCGCGGGGCGACATGAAGGGATACTTCAACTGGTGAGCGTACATCTGCTCGATGAAGTTGCTGTGATGTAGCAGTACGCCCTTGCTGCGCCCTGAGGTGCCCGAGGTGTAGATGATGACGGCTAGATCACTCGCCAGCGCCTGGCTGGCGGTGACGTTGGCCTTGTTCTCATAGGCCACGGCATCCCCGCGGCGAATGAACTCATCGTAGTACATGCTGGTCGTGTCGCCAGGGGCGAGGACGACCTCGGGGTCGATGATGATGAGCTGGCGCAGGACCTCGGAGCGCTGCTGTACCTCGTAGGCATTGTTGTACTGGAACTGTCCGCCGACGAACATCGTCGCTACCTGGGCATCTTCGATGACGAACTGCACCTGCTCGGGCGTGCTCGTGGCGTAGAGCGGCACCGAGACGCCGCGCATCATGAAGAGCCCCAGCTCGGCAGCGATGCCCTCGACGGTGTTCGGGGAGTAGATGCTGACCTTCTCCCCAGGCTGGAGCTGGAGCCAGGCGAAGCCCTTAGCCGCAGCGAGGCAGCGGTCGGCTACCTGCTCACCCGAGAGCTTGACCCAGCGCCCCGAGACCTTGTCGTGGTAGCGGAGCATGGGCTTATTGGGGTAGCGGAGGCGGAACTGGTGAGGGTATTCAGCGAGGTGATATTTGGGGTAGGGTGTTGTCATTGCGACGCGTTACAAGGGTGATCGTGTACCCATCACCGCTCTAGGCGGGGTACTATTACTACAAAGATACTGCGATTACTCGGATTTGCTTCGGTCTTGTTTCCGTCCTCTAGAGCGTTTTCTATACCTATTATATAGGAGCACTTCTCTCATGCTGCGGGATGTTCCTAGTGCCTTGTCTTGGTCGTGTGTCCCCCATCAGGTAGCTGCTGCTTGCTCAGGCTGTCTCTGGAGAGAGCTTCGTCTGCGTGGCAGCTGTGGGCTAAGGAGGCGTGCGCTGAAGGATATCCGTCAGCGCCTTGAGGGGCGTCTGTGAAGCGGCTGACTGATACCCGTGGAGCAGCTGAGGGATATCGGTCAGCGTGCCCCGAGCAAGGAGCGGGTGGAGTGGGGGATAGGGAGGCCTTAGCTCAGGGGCTGCTTGTGACGATTCGAGGAGACTGTTTGGAGGGGTAGGCGAGTATGTGGAGGTACCACTGAGCCAGGCGGGAGGGCGAGGCGAAGATGTGGAAGTCGCGAGGCTTAGGCTCGTGCTGTGGGTGGGCTATTGCTGCGCGCTTGTTTTTTTGTATCTTTGTGCGCTGTTTATCAAATAGTACCCCTACGAATCCGCCTACTGAGGGTGGCTGCTCTCCCGAAACGGAGAGCGCACTCGTGCGAGATCAGTGTCCAATCTGTATGATCTCGTCGCGGCTGTATGGTCATCCAAGGCTGGAGTGGGTCGTGGGTTTGTCTAACTTAATCATTATTAACAACAGAAGTAATGGACACGCTAAGTTTCAAGACTGTCTCAGCTAACAAGGCGACCGCTCAGAAGGAGTGGGTCGTAGTGGACGCTGCGGGTCAGAGCTTGGGTCGTGTATGCTCCAAGGTGGCTAAGCTCCTCCGCGGTAAGTACAAGCCCAACTTCACGCCACACGTCGACTGTGGCGACAACGTCATCATCATCAACGCCGACAAGGTCGTCCTCACGGGTAAGAAGTGGGATGATCGCGTCTACCTGAAGTTCTCGGGCTACCCTGGTGGTCAGCGCAGCTTCAGCCCCCGCTTCCTGCAGGCTAAGGGCTCCGATCGCCTCTTCCGCAAGGTCGTCAAGGGTATGCTGCCTAAGAATCGCCTCGGTGCCGCTATCCTCGACAACCTCTACGTCTACGACGGTGCAGAGCATAAGCACGAGGCTCAGCAGCCCCGCGTCATCGACATCAACACGCTCAAGTAATACTCAGGACAGATGGAAATGATCAATGCTATTGGCCGTCGCAAGGCCGCCGTCGCTCGTGTATACGTAGCAGCTGGTAGCGGTAAGATCACGATCAACAAGCGTGATATCGCTACCTACTTCCCCTCCTCTATCCTCCAGTACATCGTCCGCCAGCCTCTGTCGGTCCTCGATGTAGTAGAGAAGTACGACATCAAGATCAACCTCAAGGGTGGTGGCTTCAAGGGTCAGAGCGAAGCAGCTCGCCTGGCTATCGCTCGTGCGCTGGTCAAGATCAACGCTGAGGACAAGCCCGCACTCCGTGCCGAAGGCTTCCTGACGCGTGACTCCCGTGTCGTCGAACGTAAGAAGCCAGGTCGCCCCAAGGCACGCAAGCGCTTCCAGTTCAGCAAGCGTTAAGATCGGTCACCAGGTGTGCCGCCTAGCGTGTGCCGCCTGATCCGACTTATCTCGCGTTTAGTATCTAAACCGCCTAGAGCTACAGCCTAGCTTGCTCCCCGAGCCTGCCCCGCTGTCCTACCAGACGGTTGAAAGTAATCCAGTTACATTTATAGAACGTAAACGAAATCATGTCAAGAGTTTCCTTTGACCAACTCATCGAAGCTGGCGCACACTTCGGTCACCTGACCCGCAAGTGGAACGCAGCTATGGCTCCATACATCTTCATGGAGCGCAACGATATCCACATCATCGACCTGCACAAGACTGTTGTTAAGGTTGACGAAGCAGCAGAAATCGCCAAGGCTATGGCTAAGGGTGGCAAGAAGATCCTCTTCGTCGCTACCAAGAAGCAGCTCAAGGGCGCTGTCTCCGAGCTCGCCAAGGAAGTAGGTATGCCCTACGTCACCGAGCGCTGGCCCGGCGGTATGCTCACCAACTTCGCCACGATCCGTAAGGCCGTGAACAAGATGAGCTCCATCGATAAGATGACTGCTGATGGTACTTTTGATAACCTCTCCAAGCGTGAGAAGCTTCAGATCTCTCGCCAGCGTGCCAAGCTCGAGCTTACCCTCGGCTCCATCGCTGACATGAAGCGCCTGCCCTCTGCCCTCTTCGTCGTAGACGTCATGAAGGAGCACATCGCAGTGGCTGAAGCTAATCGTCTCGGTATCCCTGTCTTCGCTATTGTGGACACCAATAGCGATCCTAGCAATATCGACTACGTCATCCCTGCCAACGACGACTCCACGGCAGCTGTCGAGCTCATCGTCTCGGCTGTCTGTGCAGCGATCGCTGAAGGCCTGCAGGAACGCAAGGCCGAAGGTAAGGGCGAGGAAAAGGAAGAAGGCGAAGGCGCTAAGCGCATCGGCGGCGGTCGCGGTCGTGCTCGCAAGGCGGCTCCTGCTGCTAGCAGCGAGGAGGCCTAAGCCCATCCTCTCCCCTCTGACGTAGCCCCAGCTAGTCTGGGAGCGGACGCAGCATAAGATAAGAGACGAGGATAAGCCGGCAAGCTCCAGCTTGTCCTCGGATCTTATCTACCCCATAGAACTATTGTAACGTAACAACCCAATACCCATACTGCAATTATGAGTGCACTGATGGAAAGCATCAAGAAGCTCCGCGCCCTCACCGGTGCTGGCCTCTCTGATGTCAAGAAGGCGATTGAAGAAGCCGAAGGCGATCTCGAAAAGGCGATCGAGCTGATCCGCAAGCGCGGTCAGGCCATCGCTGCTAAGCGTGGTGACCACGACGCTGAGGAAGGCTGCATCCTCGCAGCTCACGAAGGCGACTACGCTGTCATGGTCGGCGTAAAGTGCGAGACCGACTTCGTAGCCAAGAACGAAGACTTCATCAAGCTCGTCTCTACGATCCTTGAGGTAGCCAAGAGCAAGAAGGGCGCGACGAAGGAAGAGATCCTCGCCACGCCGCTGGCCGACGGCCGTAGCGTGCAGGAGTACATCACCGAGCGCAGCGGTGTCTCTGGTGAGAAGATGGAGCTCGGCGTATATGAGTTCGTCCAGGGCCCCTTCACAACCTCCTACGTACACCCCGGTAACATGCTGGCTACCATCGTTGCCTTCAACGAGGCTACCGATGCACAGGTCGCTCGCGACGTAGCTATGCAGATCGCTGCTATGGCTCCCGTCGGTATCACCGAGGAGGACGTACCCGCAGAGATCAAGGAGCGTGAGCTCGCCCTTGCTCGTGAGAAGGCTATCGAGGCAGGCAAGCCCGCCAACCTCGTAGACACGATCGCTCAGGGTGCCCTGAAGAAGTACTACAAGGAGAATACGCTCCTGGATCAGCTCTTCGTTAAGGACAACAAGCTGACGATCGCTCAATACCTCCAGGCTCAGAGCAAGAGCCTGACGGTGACGTCCTTCAAGCGTGTGACCCTCAAGGCTGAATAAGCTCACCACGTCTTATAGCATAGCCCCGCAGAGCTTCGTCTTCTGCGGGGCTATTCTTTTCTCCCATCAGATTTATACGTATGCTTAAGTACCGCCTTTATTTCTTCTTCTATTACCTCTGTGGTATCTCCTATGTTCTAGCAGGAGTCAATCACTTTGTCAATCCTAACTTCTACCTCCGCATAATGCCAGACTATCTGCCTGCTCACGAAGCCTTGGTCGCACTAAGTGGTGTCGCGGAGATCCTCCTTGGGTTAGGGCTGGTGGTCAGACCCAAGAGTCAGCTTCGTGTTTGGTCGGCTTGGGGGATTGTTCTACTTCTGATCGCTGTTTATCCGGCCAATATCTACTCCTATACACATATGGCCGAGCTGGGTGATCCTCGTGCGACGATAGCCTTGATCCGCCTCCCCTTTCAGTTTGTCTTCCTTTGGTGGGCTTGGGTATATACCCGTCCTTTCCCTCAGCGTCCCGAGTAGAGCTCGATGACTGTCTTATCCCCGTCTATTTAGGTCTTCCTCCTTCATGCGGAAGATCATACGCATCGACATGGACGCCTTCTTTGCCTCGGTTGAACAGCATGACCACCCCGAGCTGCGCGGCATCCCCATCGCCGTTGAGGGAGCGGAGCCCCAGTGCTGGCGGCTGCGGGTATTCTATATATAAGGCAGAGAGCCCCTGCGACGCGCCTTATTTCGGCCTTGTGATCGGTGGGACGGATCTCCAGCGCCGAGTGCTGTGGAGCTCTGGTAATGGATAGGAATAGTGTGTGCCTCCCCTTGAGAATAGTGTAGGTGTCCCCCTGGGGGACTACGGATGACCAATGATAGCTAATGAATCATACGGATCTCCTGCTGCGCGGCTATAGCTCCGCCCCGCGGCTGTCGCTTCAGTACTTCGGCTCGCCAGCACCTAGCCTCATCGTGCCCCTAGCTTTCGAGCAGGATCGTAGCTCTCTCGAGGAGCGCCTAGGTTATCGTCTGAAGCTCTATACCATCCTACGTCAGGATGAAGTCTGCTTCACTCCTGGGGACGATGAGGACGCCTACATCGTGGTCTCGTACTATAGCGATGACTACGGGCATTGGGCCTATGTCCTCTACCCCTTCTGGCTGGGGCTGCCTAAGGAAGACGATGCGGCTGGCGCAGACGATGTGGCTGCTTCGGCTACTATCCCTAGTCCCGTAGCTGGGGCGACAGTGGCTGAGGGGCCTGCCGATGAGGGGCCTGTAGGAGTGCCACTGGAGGATGATGCGAGCTCCTTCATGGTGCCTCCCGATCCCGATAGGCTCGTCTTCGTCTACGAGGTGCTCGGGGCGATCAGCGATGAGGACCCCGAGGCGGAGCCTACCCGACCGGTCAGCGATCTAGAGAGCTACCTCTATAGCATCTTTGTCTCCCCACTGATCCCTGTCCCTGCTATTCCCCGTGAGCGGATTAGCTCGGAGGAAGAGGTGCGCGAGATCGTGGCCCAGCTGCTCCCCGAGGAGGAGCTGGTATACCCGCCCTACATAGAGCGCATCGTCGAGCGCTACGATCGCAGCGCGTGTGTACCTCGCTATGAGGTCAGCCTCAGAGGGGCACAGCTGGCTGACGCTGCCTACCTAGAGGGTGGCCATCGTCTGCTCCTTGATCTGGGCGGAGACCTCTGTGCGGAGGTCACGAAGCTCTATCAGTTGATCGGCTACCAAGCGGTACTGATCCAGCTCTCAGATGTGCCACGCTGGGGCTACCTTGGGTACTTCATCCTGCAGCAGCGTGCCTCGACTGTCGAGGCCTACCTCGCTCAGCACTATAGAGAGCTTATGCTCCTAGGGGCGGTGCGCAGCTCGGTGCGGAGCTGGGACGAGCGTATCTCGGTCTCGCAGCTACAGCTAGAGGAGCAGGCATCAGTGTCTCAGGAGTCCTTGTCCGAAGTTGTGGAGGCTGAAGCGGCAGGGCTGCCTCAGCTCGTGAAGTACCTCGTCCTCTTACTCGTGCTCCTATCCTTGATCCTACGCCTCATCTACTGGCTACGCTGGTAGCCCCTACCCATAGCCCTTTTCCCAAGCGAGTCCTCATGCGCAAGATTATACACATCGACATGGACGCCTTCTATGCCTCGGTAGAGCAGCATGATCATCCGGAGCTGCGTGGTATCCCCATCGCCGTTGGGGGAGCGGAGCATCGAGGAGTGGTCTGTGCTGCGAGCTATGAGGCTAGGAGCTTCGGCGTGCGCTCGGCGATGTCAGGGGCAGAGGCGCGCAAGCGCTGCCCGCACATCACCTTCGTACCCGTACGCTTCGAGCGTTACAAAGAGGTCTCGGCGGCCATCCATAGCATCTTCCACGACTATACCGATATCATCGAGCCCATCTCCTTAGACGAGGCCTTCCTCGATGTGACGGAGAATAAGCTCGGCATCCCCCTCGCTGTGGACATTGCCAAGGAGCTGCGGCGGCGCATCTGGGAGGAGCTGGGGCTGACGGCCTCGGCGGGCGTCTCCTATAATAAGTTCCTAGCGAAGATCGCCTCCGAGGAGCGTAAGCCCAACGGCCTCTGTACCATACACCCCGATCAGGCGCTGGAGCTCATCGAGCGGCTGCCCGTGGAGAGCTTCTGGGGCGTGGGCCGTGCGACGACGCGGCGCATGCACGAGCTGGGGATACGCACGGGGGCTGACCTCAGGGAGCGCAGCCTCCAGGAGCTGCAGCGGCATTTTGGCAAGGCTGGGCAGACCTTCTATGACTATGCGCGCGGGATAGACGAGCGCCCCGTGGAGTACGAGCGCGTACGCAAGTCCATAGGCTGCGAGCATACCTTCGAGACGAATACCGCCGAGCCGCTGGAACTGGAGCAGCGCCTCCTCGAGGTGCTGACCGACCTCAGGGGAAGGCTCAAGCGACGCTCCTTTCGAGGGCGTACACTGACGCTCAAGCTCAAGTTCGCGGACTTCTCCGTCCAGTCGCGCGCCTATTCTGCTACGCATCTCCTGGAGGAGGCGGAGCTGGAGGCCGAGGCACTCACGCTGCTGCGCGGCGTGGAGCTCTCGGGGCGCTCGGTGCGCCTCCTTGGGCTCACGGTCTCCAACCCACCCGAGGAGCTCAGGCCTGGGATGTGGGTGCAGCAGTGGCTGGACTTCGATCCCGCCTCGCTGGAGCTCAAGTTGCTCTGAGTCATCTCCAAGCCTTGGGGGCAGCCCTTAGGCACCTTTAATCCCTTTAGATGCTGGGGGACGAGGCATTTGGATAGTTCGTTTACTTTCTCTATCTTTGCAGTGCTTTAAGCGATAAGAGGCGGCGAGATAGCTCAGCTGGTTAGAGCGTCGGATTCATAATCCGAAGGTCGGGGGTTCAAGTCCCCCTCTCGCTACCACTAGGACGGCAGGCATGATCTAGAGATCATGCCTGCCGTCTTTTTGTATACTTCCCCTTGCGCTTCGGTGGCATTTGGCTTCGGGCGCAGCGGGGGCTCTATCGGCTCTGGATGAAGGGCATGGTGGGACGCTGCTGGGGGAGGGCTCGGCGGGGTGCTGCTCCTTTAGGGGGCGAAGGTGGATACTTCGTTTGTTCTTAGTACCTTTGGGTCAGTAGTACAACTAACTTTCATATTAGAGCACGCTTCCAAGAACATGAAGACAACTCCATTCACCGCTCTGCACGAAGCCCTGGGGGCTAAGATGCACGAGTTCGCAGGCTACAACATGCCTATCGAGTACAGCACGGGGATCATCGACGAGCACATGACAGTGGTCAAGGGCGTAGGTGTCTTTGACGTCTCGCACATGGGTGAGTTTTGGGTCAAGGGGCCTCAGGCGCTCCAGTTCGTCCAGGACATCACCAGCAATGACGCCTCCAAGCTCCGCGTCGGCGATATCCAGTATACCTGCTTCCCCAACGCCAGCGGAGGGATCGTCGACGATCTGCTCGTCTATCACTATGAGGAGGAGAAATACCTGCTCGTCGTCAATGCGGCCAACATCGACAAGGACTGGGCCTGGTGCCAGGCCAATAACAAGGTTGGGGCTATCCTCGAGAACAGCTCCGACAATGTCGGGCAGCTGGCTGTCCAGGGGCCTCTAGCGACCCAGGTACTGCAGCGCCTCACGGAGGTTAACCTCAGCGAGATCCCTTACTATACCTTCAAGGTCGGGGAGTTCGCTGGCTGCCCCGAGGTCATCATCTCCAACACGGGCTATACCGGTGCTGGGGGCTTCGAGCTCTACTTCTATCCCCAGTATGGCGAGCGTATCTGGAATGCGATCTTCGAGGCAGGTAAGCCCGAGGGTATCCGTCCTATCGGCCTCGGCGCACGCGACACGCTCCGCCTCGAGATGGGCTTCTGCCTCTACGGCAACGATATCACGGACACGACCTCGCCCCTAGAGGCCGGCCTCGGGTGGATCACGAAGTTCAAGGACGACAAGCACTTCCCTGGCCGCGCTCTACTGGAGCAGCAGAAGGCCGAGGGGATCACGCGTAAGCTCGTCGCCTTCCGCCTCAAGGACAAGGGCATTCCCCGCGTGCACTACGAGATTGCTGATGCCTCGGGTAAGGTCATCGGCGAGGTGACCTCAGGGACGATGTCGCCCACGCTCAAGGTCGGTATCGGCATGGGCTACGTGGCTAAGGAGCACAGCGCTCCCGGCACGGAGATCTACATCGTGGTACGTGGGCGTCAGCTCGCGGCCGAGGTCGTCAAGCCACCCATGCGTCAGGTAGACTAGCTCGCTGAGCTGATACTTAGACTACTAAGCAAACTAGGCCGAGGTGCTCGCTGCACCTCGGCCTAGCTTTTTGATAGGGCTTTGTGTTTCCTTCGGGGTTTATGGATAAGGCTTGGGAAGGGCTGCTTCGCGCTGCTGCTCGGGTGCCTTCATGAGGCCTCGCCTCCTCCTTTTCGGAGGGCCTTATAAAATGAATAGGGACTGTCTCCCGACACCCCCTATTCCAGTTAACCTTAAATCTAATACCATGAAAAACACACTGCAAAGATACAACATTTATTTATATATGCAAACTTCTGTAAAGCTTCTCAGCGCGCTCCCCCTAATTTCTGGGCGCGCTAGGAGCTAAAGGAGGGTGGTGTTCTTGTTCTTATTCGCTCTTAATTAGTGTCTTATGTGTCTATCGTGAGGCGAGGAATAGTGAGCCTCCAGAGCGAAGAGTTTTTTCGCTGAGAGGTCGAAAATCGCTCCTTGAGGCCAAGTTTGGAGCTTCCTTGTGGACTGATCGAGGCGGAGTACAGCGGCATGAACGAGTGTGCTGCGAGAAGCTAGGGGGCGTGCCTCGATGTGCTGCAGGCTAAGTTCGCTCCTTAGTCTTGCCCAGCGCTCGGCATAGCCCGCCCAGCCTGAGGGCTATCCCTCGGCGCGCTGACTGATATCCCTCAGCGGTCTGACTGATACCCCTTACGGCGCTGACTGCTATCCCTCAGAGCGCTGAGGGATAGGTCGGCGGATGGGGAGGGCTTCGGAGGAGGAAGCCGAGTGCCATAGGGTAGGGGCGCTTGCTCTTGGCCTCAGTTGGGCTGAGAGCCCCGCTATACCGAGGGTGGAGGAGGCTGCGTTTTCACCTCAGAGCCAGTCCGAAGCGCATCGTCTGGCGGCACGGATGTCGTCTATGTCGGCGAGTAGTCGTAAATTTGGAAGTTATTTAGGAACTATAGCGCCTGGCTCGAACCGGGCTAAATAGAATAGGATAAGGATAATAGACTATAGGGAGACCATAGGAATGGGACGAATCATCGCCTTAGCAAACCAAAAGGGTGGCGTAGGGAAGACTACGACAGCTATCAATCTGGCAGCCTCGCTAGCCTCGCTCGACAAGCGCGTGCTGCTGGTGGATACCGATCCGCAGGCCAACGCCTCCTCAGGGCTGGGCGTCGAGAGCCTCAAGCTCGGTAAGACGATCTACGAATGCCTCTGCGGCGGCCTCGCGGCCTCCGAGGTCATCATCCCTACCATCGTGGACGGCCTCGAGCTGCTGCCCTCGCACATCGACCTGGCGGGAGCAGACATCGAGCTGATGGAGCAGGACGAGCGCGAGCACAAGCTGCGCCGCGTCCTCGAGCCGCTCGTAGACCGCTACGACTATATCCTCATCGACTGCTCCCCTTCGCTGGGCCTCATCACCATCAATGCGCTGGTAGCGGCGGACGCCGTCCTGATCCCCGTGCAGTGCGAGTACTTCGCCCTCGAGGGTATCTCCAAGCTGCTCAATACCATACGCATCGTCCGCCAGCGCCTCAACCCGCGCCTCGAGATCGAGGGCTTCCTGATGACGATGTACGACAGCCGTACGCGCCTCAACAATCAGATCTACGAGGAGGTCAAGAGCCACTTCAAGGAGCTTGTCTTCGAGACCGTCATCCAGCGCAATGTCAAGCTCGGCGAGGCTCCGAGCCATGGGCTACCCGCCCTGCTCTACGATGCCGACAGCCGCGGCGCCGTCAATCACCTCCAGCTGGCAGTCGAGCTGATCAATAAGACTAAGAAGTAGACGCTATGGCAATGAAGACTAAGAGCGTCCTCGGGCGCGGCCTCGGCAACCTCCTCCCCGATGAGCCCATGGCCAGCCTCAGCGGGGCTGCCTCGATCCAGGAGCTGAGTATCTCGCTGATCCAGCCTAATCCCAATCAGCCTCGCCGTGAGTTCGACGAGGAGCGCCTCGAGGAGCTTGCTAGCTCGATACGTGCACTGGGCCTCGTCCAGCCCATCACGGTGCAGGAGCTCGGGGGCGGTCAGTACCAGATCATCTCGGGCGAGCGCCGCTGGCGTGCCGCCCAGCGTGCCGGCCTCGAGCGCTTGCCCGCCTACATCCGTCCCGTACGTGCCGAGGAGCTCATGGAGCTAGCGCTGGTGGAGAACATCCAGCGCGAGGACCTCAATGCCATAGAGATCGCCCTAGCGTACCAGCAGATCATCGACCTGCAGCAGCTCAAGCAGGAGGAGCTCGCCGAGCGCGTCGGGAAGAAGCGTACCACGGTGGCCAACTACCTGCGCCTGCTGCGCCTGCCCGCCGAGATCCAGCTGGGGCTCACCCAGCGCCTCATCGACATGGGGCACGCCCGTGCCCTCCTGCAGATCGAGGATACCGAGCGGCAGCTGGAGCTCTATGCCCTCATCCAGCAGGAGCAGCTGAGTGTGCGTGCTGTCGAGGAGCTCGCCCGTGCCGTCCAGCAGGGCGGTGAGGAGCTCCCCACGACTAAGCCCTCCAGCAGCCCCAAGCCTGCTGCACGTGCGGACTACAAGATCCTCGAGCAGCACCTGGCGCAGGTTTTTGCCTCGCGCGTCACCCTGCGTTGCAATGCTCAGGGCAAGGGACGCCTGACGATCCCCTTCTCCAGCGATGAGGAGCTGGAGCGTATCATGCAGCTCCTCGAGCGCGTACAGCACTAGCCCTCTGTCTATGACTGCCTCCCGCTATCGTCCCAGCCTCCTCCTCCTCGGGCTTGCTCTCCTCATGGGAACGGCTTCTGCCCGAGCTTCGGCTCCCGACAGCCTCCTCACGCTGCGCAGCTACCCCTCCTTCGCGAGTACGGGCCTTCAGAGCAGCCCGAGCTACGTCGGGGACAAAGCGCCGCGCCCCCTGCGGATCGCCCGCCTCGATAGCCTCGTGCGTACTGCTGAGGAGCCTCAGGTGCAGCTCTCACCCCAGGCGATGGCGATAGCTCCGCTTTGGCAGCCCAATTCGACCAAGGCACTCCTCTGGGCTCTGCTCCCTGGGGGCGGACAGATCTATAATCGCAAGTACTGGAAGCTCCCCATCGTCTGGGGTGCGCTGACGGCCTGCTACTACGCCATCAGCTGGAACAACCGCCAGTACCGCGACTACCATGAGGCCTATCGCGACATCATGAGCGCCGACCCTGCGACCAATACCGCTTGGCTGGCCTTCGCCCCCGCGGGTGCCAAGGCCGAGGACTACGCGCAGTACAGCTCGCTCCGCTCGACGCTCAAGCGCGGCAATGACTACTACCGCCGCTATCGAGACCTCAGCATCGTCGCTACAGTGCTGGTCTACGGCCTCTCGCTCCTCGACGCCTATGTCGATGCCGAGCTCTACACCTTCGACATCTCTCCCGACCTATCCCTGCGCCTCAGCCCAGAGATAGCCGTGCCTGCGCTACCTCGACCCGCACTACAGCTGGGGGTCAACTGTAGCCTTACCTTTTAATGACTCCCCCTATGAAGAGCCTCCTCAGGATATCCCTTCTCTCGCTTCTCCTCACGCTCTCGCCTTCCCTCTGGGCACAGCGCGACAGCATCCGTCAGCAGGGATCTCCGCTCTCGCTCTCCCTCTCCTCAGCACTGCTCGATCCCATCACGCTCCCCGCTTCGCTAGATCGCGACGTAGAGAGCCTCCTGGAGCAGTGGTATAGCGGCTATGGGCGCAAGGGTACCGCACGTAACAGCCCTGCCCTCCCTGCCTCCGTCTCCGTCCCTTACACTGCCGACAGTACCTACATCAGGATGCTGAATCGCATCCCCTCGGTGATGCGCTTCAGCTACAATCCCCTCGTGCGTGAGGCCATCGAGCTCTACCTCTACCGTCGTCGCTGCCTGCTGAGCTCCATGCTCGCCCTCTCGGATCTCTACTTCCCCGATATAGAGACAGCGCTCGACAAGTATGGTCTGCCTATGGAGCTACGCTATCTGGTCATCGTCGAGTCGGCGCTCAATCCCAAGGCCATCTCCCCTGCTGGGGCGGCTGGCCTCTGGCAGCTGATGCTCCCCACGGGCCGCGTCTACGGGCTCAACATCAATAGCCTCGTGGATGAGCGCATGGATCCCATCCGTAGCACGGAGGCCGCGAGCCGCTTCCTCAAGGACCTCTACAAGATCTACGGCGACTGGTGGCTTGTGCTGGCGGCCTATAACTGCGGCCCCGGCAACGTCAATCGTGCCATCAAGCGCTCCGGGCTCCTCAAGCCGAACTTCTGGGACATCTACCGCTTCCTCCCCGGGGAGACGCGTCGTTACATCCCGCTCTTCATCGGGGCTTACTTCGCCATGCACTACTCGCGTCACTACGGCATCCTGCCGCGCGAGCTCGGCCGTCCGCTGGCTACCGACTACTACGTGACGCCACACCGCGTGACCTTCGACCGCATCGCCGAGCTTACGGGGCTGGATCGGGAGACGATCTCCACCTTCAACCCCCAGTACCGTAGCGGCATCATCCCAGGGAACAACGCCTCGGTACGCCTACCACTGACGGCCATCCTCAAGCTCGATAGTCTCGGCGAGGCCGTCGTCTCCCCCGAGCTGCGTGTCAACCTCGAGGGTCCTGACCAGCAGACCTCCTCGCGTCGGAAGCAGAGCTCGAGCGAGGAGACGAGCCAGGAGGAAGCCGAGGTCGAGACCAGCTCCAGCCGCTCCCGAGCTAGCTCCCGAGGCGAGTCCGCCACTACGAGCCGTCAGCACAAGGTCAGCTCGGGCGAGACGCTCTCCAGCATCGCCCACCGCCACGGCCTCACGGTCGAGGAGCTCAAGAAGGCCAATAGACTTCGCTCCGACAAACTCAGCGTAGGGCAGAGCCTATCTATCCCTGGCAAGCACAGTGCTAAGGCGGCGCAGAAGCACACGTCCTCTAAGGGCAAGGCCACGAAGAGCCGTAGGCGCCGCCGCTAATGCGTCATCACTAACTCCTAAACACTATAAGTACAATGAAACAACCTACACTCGTTGTCCTCGCTGCAGGTATGGGGAGCCGCTACGGCGGTCTCAAGCAGCTCGATGGTCTAGGCCCCTCGGGCGAGACCATTATGGACTACTCCATCTACGACGCTATCCGTGCTGGCTTCGGTAAGGTCGTCTTCGTCATCCGCCACCTCTTCGAGGAGGAGTTCCGCACGAAGATCGTCTCCAAGTACGAGCACAAGATCCCCGTCGAGATCGTCTTCCAGGACCTGGACAAGCTGCCTGAGGGCTTCACTGTCCCCGAGGGGCGTGAGAAGCCCTGGGGTACCAACCACGCCGTCATGATGGCTGAGGAGGTCGTCAAGGAGCCCTTCGCGGTGATCAACGCCGATGACTTCTACGGTCGTCATGGCTTCGCTGCACTGGCGGACAAGCTCCGTAGCCTCTCTGACAGCGAGGGTAAGTACTGCATGGTTGGCTATCGTGTGGGCAATACCCTCAGCGAGAGCGGTACGGTAGCGCGTGGCGTCTGCCAGGTCGACGACAAGGGCTTCCTGACGGAGGTCGTAGAGCGCACGGCGATCGCTCGCGGGGAGGATGGACGCATCTTCTTCGAGGACGAGCAGGGTCAGAAGCAGTATCTCGAGGAGAACACGCCCGTGTCGATGAACATGTGGGGCTTCACTCCCGACTACTTCCGTCACTCCAACGAGCTCTTCCGCCACTTCCTCCAGGCGCTGGACACGAACCCTAAGTTCGAGTACTTCATCCCGCTGCCCGTCAACCTCCTCGTAGCTCAGGGCAAGATCTCTGTCGAGGTGCTGGATACGCCCGACCAGTGGTTCGGCGTGACCTATGCTGCTGACCGCCCCGAGGTCGTAGCCAAGATCCAGGCACTGGTCGACGCTGGAGAATACCCTACCAAGCTCTTCTAAGCGCTAGCTCCCACCCAATGATAGCGAGCGCAGTCGGTAGCTCCCGCTACTGGCTGCGCTCGTGTCTATAGCTCCTCAGCATGATGATGTCTCGCTTCCGCCAGTCCCAGGACGGCCGAGGGCTTCGCCTCCTCGCGCGCCCGCTCCTTGGCCTCCTCTTCCTCTCGGCAGCCCCGCTCCTCAAGGCGCAGAATATCCAGCTGCACTACGACCTCGGCCGTGCCCTCTACCCGACGGTGCAGCGCGAGCGTCCTATGATGACGGCTACCGTCGAGCAGCAGAGCCTCGACCGCTTCGGCGATACCTTCTACTTCGTAGACATGTCCTGGCGTGATCAGGGTGCAGTGAATGCTAACTGGAAGTTCATGCGCAACCTCCGCTTCTGGCGTCCCCCCTTCGCCCTACACCTCCGCTACGATGGGGGCCTCCGCTTCAGAGACTACGCCCCGAGCACGGAGCGGACCAAGCCCGCCTTCTCCCTCAACGATGCCTTCATGCTCGGCGGGAGCTACACCTACCTCAGCCCTACACGTCGCACGATGCTCCAGCTCATCCCCCTCTACAAGTATATCAAGGGGGCAGAGCAGCCGCACAACTTCGAGCTCTGTGGCGTCTGGCGCTTCGCCTCGGCCTCGGGGCTCTTCACGGCGACGGGCTTCTTCAGCTGGTGGCGGCAGGAGCTGACGGCTCCAGGCTGGGGAAGCACGACCTTCAGGTTCATGTCCCAGCCTCAGCTGTGGTGCAATCTCAATAAGCTCAAGGGCGTGGCACCCGACTTCAACCTCAGCGTAGGCACAGAGCTACGTGTGTCGAAGAACGTCGATGCCCCGCAATGGATCGTAGCCCCGACGCTCGGGCTCAAGTGGAGCTTCGGCCGCTAGCCCAGCCGCTCCATAGTATAAGGACAGCGCCCCCAGCATCTCGATCGGATGCTGGGGGCGCTGCTGTATCAGAGGCGCTAGGTCTGCACCCCGTGGAGGCTACTCGGCTAGAGGTCGAAGGTCGCCGAGAGGTAGAGACGGCGGGGACGCGTGGGGCCGTAGATGTAGGCCGAGGCGCGGCCAGGTCCCTTGTCGGTATCCTGCTGGTAGGAGTTCAGGAAGTTCTGTATGCCAGCGTCCAGCGTCAGCTTGACCAGCGAGGTGAGGTCTAGGGCGTAGCTGACGCGCAGATCAAGGTCCAGGAAGGGCTTGGTCGTGGTGAGCTGCGCGAAGCCTGGGGCCAGGCCACGGTGCTGCGTCCCTGTGGCGTCGGTGTAGTCGAAGGCGCCACGGCTATCGGGCTTAGCCTCGCTGGCGATCCCAGCGAAGCCCTCGTAAGGCTCGTGGGGTACCTTCATCGAGCCCGTGTAGGTACCCGAGAGGGTGAAGCTCAGGGGCTTGCTGGGGCGCAGCGTAGCGGCGAAGTAGCCGTACACATTGGGCGTACGCTCGTAGTCGCGCGTGGTGATAGTCGCCTGCGTGGGCGTCTCGTCGCTGGGCTCGAAGAGCGTCTTGTCCGCTCCGTAGCGGCTGCGCTGGAGCGTCAGCCCTGCCTGCAGGTCGAGGAGACGGCGGTACGCCAGGCGTCCCTCGAGGTTGATCCCGTAGACCTGGCTAGGGCTGCCCGCAGCGTTGATGATGGTGATGACCTTCTTGCCCGTCTTGGGGTCGAGGACGCCATCCTCGTTGTCGGCGGTGAACTTATTCTTGATGAAGGTGGCGAAGCCCTCGCCCATGAGGTTGAGCTGCCAGCTGCCGAAGGCGGTATACCAGTCGGCGGAGGCGCTGAGGCTACGGCTGCGCTCCTCGCGGAGGTCCTTGCCGAGGACGCGCTCCTTGGGCTCACCACCAGCGAGCGTCACGTGCATCTCCTCGTCGAAGAACTGCGGGGCGCGGAAGCCCTCGCTATAGGAGAGGCGTAGGCCGAGGTCCTTGGTGGGGGCGAAGCGTACGTTGGCACGCGGACTGAGGATGAGGAGCGGGTCGATGCTCTTCTTGCCCCCCTGCGTCAGATGCACGTAGTCGAGGCGGCCACCGAGGAGGAAGCTCCAGCGGTCGAGGCTGTACTCGAGCTGGTCATACTGGCTCCAGGTCCAGGTCTTCTGGTCTATGCCCTGAGCGCGGTAGCCGCTCTTGTCGTTGAGCAGCGAGTAGCTGACCTCAGCCCCAGCCGTCAGTGTCCAGGGGCGGTCGAAGTGGTGGATGTAGGTGCCGCCTGTCTGGAAGTCGAAGCCCTTGGTCTGGCCGTAGGAGGTCAGCGCCTTGAAGGCCGCGTCGTAGGCCTCCTGATAGGCCGTCTCCTCGGCGCTACCTGCAGCGCCACGAGGCAGCTCACGTAGAGGCTTGAGCAGCTGCTCGGCGTAGTCGCCGCCGCCGTAGTAGCTCTTGCGCAGCACCTGCTGCCCCGAGCCGTAGAGGCTGAAGCTATCCTTGCCCTCAGCCGTATTCTGGTCGAAGCGCAGGCTAGCGCCGTTAATGAAGTGCTGGAGGTACTCGGCGATGCGCGCCTGGAAGGGAGCTTCGTCGAGTCGGTCACCGCCGCGGCGATACTCGTGCATGGAGCGCCATTCGGCCGTGAGCTTGCTGTAGATCCCCGTCTTGTAGTAGGCACGCAGACCGAGGGCGCGCTGCTTGAGCTCGGGGATGTCGGTGAACTGATCCCCGTCGACGTCCACGAAGCCACGGCGGGCATGCTGGCCGAAGACCATGACGGCAGCGCGTCGATCCTCACTCACGAGGCTGGCGTTGTAGCTGGTCACAGGCATAGGGCTGGTATAGCGATGCCCCGACTGCTCGTAGCTCGTGATGCTCTGCTTGAGCGTGGCGGTGCTGCGCAGGGGCTCGCGGGTGATGACGTTGATGACGCCGCCTACAGCGTTCGCCCCGAAGAGTGCCGAGCCACCACCACGGATGACCTCCACACGCTCGATCATCGAAGCGGGGATCTGCTCCAGACCGTAGACGCCTGCTAGGGCGCTGAAGACAGGGCGGCTGTCGATGAGGATCTGCGAGTAGGCGCCCTCGAGGCCGTTGATACGCACCTGGTTGAAGCCGCAGTTCTGGCAGTTGTCCTCGATGCGCAGCCCGGGCTGGAAGCGCAGCCCCTGACTGAGGTTCTCGGAGTTGGTCTTGGTGAAGAGCTCCTGCGAGAGCACGGTCACGAGGCTGGGGGCATTACGCCGCATGGTCTCATGTCGGTTGGCCGAGACGACGACGCCATCGAGGTCTATGCTCTGCGCCTTGAGGTAGAGGTCGAGGTGGCGGCTGTGGCCTGCGGTGACGGAGAGACTTACCTGCTCGGAGGCGTAGCCGACGAGGCGTGCCTGGAGGGAGTAGGTGCCAGGCTTGAGCTTCGTCAGGGAGAAGGCCCCATTGGCATCGGTCGTAGTGCCGAGCGTAGTACCTGTGATGAATACTTGGACGAAAGGAAGGGCCTCGTGTGTCGAAGCGTCTACGACGGTGCCCACGATACTTCCTGTCGTCGCTGTCTGCTGTGCGCTGCCGCTCCAGTGGACTCCGAGTAGGAGTAGGGCGGCCAGCAGCACCTGCTGCATCAGCTTGTTCATTGCGTTTCGCTTGGGATCATGCCCCGCTATGCCGTGGCATGGGGGCGGTTAGTAATAATGAAGGAATGATTCTCCCGATGTGCGCCAGCGAGGGCGTGCCAGCGGGAGACCGCGGCGTAGCTTGGGCTGTCAGGGCTCGTCACTCGTAGATGGGGTGGGGAGAGTCGTTAGCTCGGCCAGAGGGCAAGCGGTAGCTTCGGTCAGTGCAAAGGTAGGCCAAAGCCTATAGCCCTGCTCTATCTGGCGATAAAATACCTATTCTTAGGGATGGCCCTCGGCTGGGGGAGAGGGAGGCTGCGATTAGGCCTTGAACCTAAGTCTATTAAGGAGCGAAGCCCACTCAGACTGCTGATGCATACCTGAGTGGGCTTCGTCGTGCGTACCCCCGAGCAGAATCGAACTGCTATCTAAAATTTAGGAAATTCTTGTTCTATCCGTTGAACTACGAGGGCCCGGTGCTCGCCTTGGACGTAGGACTCCTTTGTGGGAAGCCCCCTAGCGAGTTAGCGCAAAGATAAGGAAATTTAGCTAGAGCCCTCGTGGAGCTCTAGCACTGAGGCTTCGGCGTAGGATGTGCCAGGAGGCTGGTCTGCTCGTGGCGCCTGATGCCCTAGCTAAGGAGCGGATGGCTGACTTGCTTGTGTCCGAGCGAACTAAGCCGCGCTGGAGACCACCGAGATCAGGGGCTAGAGCGCTTCGCCAGAGGGTGTCGGCAAAGGCTAAGCGGAGGCCGAGCGAGGGGACAGCCTATACGAAGCGTCGCGAGGGATATCAGTCAGCGCCCTGACTGATATCCCTCGCGACGCTCATGGACGTCCCTCAGCGTGCCCACTGATATCCCTCAGGAGGCCTTCCGCGCGGGGACTAGAGTTGGATGACGTAGCCGAGGCGCGCGCCGAAGCGTAGCTCCGAGGACTGAGGATAGGGGGAGGTGCGCGCGCTCGACCATATATTGCCGAGCCCGTAGACGAGGCGCCCCTCCAGCTCGATGCGGTGACGGCCGCCGAGCTGCAGGCTGAGGCCAGGGCCGCCACCTAGCCCCCAGAAGAAGCGATTGGCGACGGGGAGCGCGTGGCGCGCCTTGTCCTGATCGCTCATCGCATCCTCTCCCGAGCTCGTGGAGGCCTCGGAGAGGATGTAGCCGACGAAGGGGCCTGCGTTGAGGTAGAACTTAGCGCTCCCTTGCCCTAGATAGAGGTGCGTCAGCAGTGGCACCTCCAGCGCGCTCAGCGTACGGCTGTAGCTAGTCGTAGCGGCATCGTACTTCTCCTGCCAGCCACCTTGGACATAGTTGGCCTCGAGCTGTAGGGAGGCACCGCGCTCCACATTGTAGCGGAGCAGGACGCCGCCCATCAGTCCCGAGTGCAGCCGCTGGCTGACGCTGGGGACGAAGTTGACGCGGCTCATCAGCATCCCACCATGGACACCGACGGCGAGCGACTGGTGGAAGGGGGGCTTGGCCTCCTGGGCGCTGGCCGTCGTAGCGGCGAGCCCTAGGGCGAGGAGGCTGTAGCAGAGGGTGCGTATCATCTCTGTGCGGGGCTAAGGGACAGTGCGGGGCTAGATGGCATCACGCTGGATCGTGCCCGAGGACTTGTAGGTGACCAGATAGCATCGGGTGTTGGTATAGACGCTGCGACGTGCGCCGTCCTGCTCGTCGGTGAAGGTTACCTTGGGGTAGATATCCAGCTGCAGCCCGTCCGAGGGCAGGGAGTTGAGGTGCTTGACGAAGCCCTGCCCGTAGAGCGAATAGGCGCGGATGAAGTAGCGCGCTAGGTCGTAGCCAAGGACGCTGTACTTGGGGTAGGTGTTGTCGATCTTGTGGCTGAACCAGTGATTGTACTGCGTGAGGAAGTCACGTGACTCGCTGGTCGTGGGGTCGAAGAAGAAGCTCGAGTAGATCGTCGCATTGTAGCGGCTGAGGCTACGCTGGAATCCGCCCCCGAAGGACTGCCACTGTGGGTAGCCGAAGAGGGTAAGGTTCGTCGAGCCCTGACGCTCGAGGTAGCTGATGGTAGCCTGCGCGAGGTTGCGATCTGCTGAGACGGGTACGAGGACGGCTGTCGTCCCTACGGTCGGGCTCTGCCCGCCGAGCTCGATGGTGCGATGGGGGAGACCCGCGCTGCGTAGGGCCTTGCGCAGCTCCTGTGCGAAGAGGTCCTCGCTGTCGCTGCTGCGCTTGACGAAGACGACCTCACGCCCCTTGTAGCGCTGTAGGAAGCTCGGGATGACGCGGTCGATCAGGTACTCGGGGTGCGCGTTGACGAGGACGGCCGAGTTGCCCGCCCCGAGCTCCAGCCCGTCGACGCGGCTGAAGGGGACGACATAGTAGCGGTAGCCGCCTGCGCGTGCTAGGGCACCGATCTGCTGCTCATTGACCCCGCCGAAGACGAGATCCATATCCCGTAGCTTGCCCTGGGCGATGTACCCCGAGAGTGCCTCATCGGTCGGCGTATCGAGCGTGGTCAGCTGGATGCTGACGCCCGTCTTCTTGAGCTCGTACATGCCGAGGAGGAAGCCCTCGTAGAACTCTACGTAGCGACGTCCCTTCGTCAGGGGCAGCAGCAGTGCCACGCGTACCTGCGCCTTAGCCACTTGGCTGGAGGAGATCTCTACGCTCTGAGGCTCAGGGGCAGGGCTGGGCGTGGCGGCCTGCTCGGACTGCGGGGTGGGGATGACGAGCTCCATGCCTACCTTGACATTGGAGGAGGTGACCCCAGGGTTGGCGCGTAGGAGCTGCTCCAGCTCTATGCCATAGTTCTTACTGATGCGGTAGAGCGTCTCGCCAGCGGCTACGACATGCTTGCGGCTCTCGGCCTTGGGGCTGGTGCTGCTGTGGCTCGTCGCCTCGCTCGGGATCAGGAGCTTGTCCCCGACCTTGATCTGGGTACGTGCCCAGGGGTTCAGCTCGTAGATCTTCTCTATGGGGACATTGTAGCGTCGGGAGATGCTGTAGACAGTCTCCTCGCGTACGACCTCATGCTCGCGGATGCGCTTGCTCTGTGCTAGGGCAGGGATGCTGATGAGGAGGGCTAGGGTGAGGGCTAGGACGCGGTGCGTCCGCCTAGGGTGTGGGCTCATAGCTGTGGGCTGTGCTGATTAGTCGCTGCTCGAGTCGCGGTGCCGCTGCTAGCGGCGTGGCTCGGGGCGCTTGCTATTCTTGCTGATGAAGAAGAGGATAAAGAAGAGGTTGAGGATGGCAAAGCCTCCCCCGACGAGGACGATCATGCGCTGAGCCTCCGAGAGGAAGGCCAGGGAGACGAGGCACCCGACAGCGACGAGGATGGTCAGGATGAGGACGATTTGCTTCAGCAGTTTCATAGGGCTGTGTGGCTAGAGGAAGAGGGTGGGGAGGCTGCGGGTGGGCGATGCCTCGCTTGGATGGGCTCGGCGGCCTGAGTAATACGGGCTCAGCGGTCTGAGTAATACGGGCTCAGCGGTCTGAGTAAATCGGGCTGGAGGCTAAGGTACGATGGCACTGAGGCTCGGTGCGAACTCGCCCTGCCGCAGGGGCGCCTTGCCGCAGGGCGAGGTCGTCTCTAGAGCAGGGCGAGGGGGCGATCCCAGTGCCTCGAGGCTATAGGCCGGGGGGAGGCTAAGCTGGGTGCGCAGCGAGGCAGAGGCCATCGTCAGCTAGGCGGACTAGCGCTTGAGCAGGCGGTTGAGGTCCGAGACGCGTACGTCCTGCTGCTGGGTAGAGCGCGTCGTCGTGGGGCTCGCGCTGGGGGCGGCCTTGCCCGTGTAGTACTTCAGCGCCGTGGGGAGGTACTCGTTGATGGCACGGATGCGGTTCTCGTCGCTTGGGTGCGTGCTCATCAGTTCGCTGACCTGCTGGCCGCCCTTGCTAGAGGACATCTTCTGCCAGAAGTTCACGGCGTAGCGTGGATCGTAGCCTGCGATAGCCATGAGGACGAGCCCCATCTTGTCGGCCTCATACTCCTGCTTGCGACCGAAGGGGAGCATCACACCGACCTGAGCACCGATACCGTAGGTCTGATTGATGAGTGCGCCGAGGGTGGCCGAGCGTGAGCCTACCGCAGCGCCGAGGATCTGGCCGCCTGCCTGCAGGAGCATCTGATTGCTGATGCGCTCGTTGGCGTGCTTCGCCAGCGCGTGGCTGAGCTCGTGCCCCATGACGGCTGCGAGCTCGTCGTCAGCGTGTGCGCCGTTGCCTATGAGGTTCAGTAGACCCGTGTAGACGACGATCTTGCCGCCAGGCATACAGAAGGCGTTGACCTGCTTGCTATCGACGACGTTGAACTCCCAGCTAAGTGTGGAGAGCATGTCGGTATAGCCGTTCTCCTTGAGATAGGAGTTCGTGGCCGCGGCGAGTCGACGGCCTACCTGGTTGACGCGCGCGTTGTAGCTGCTGTTTCTGCTGAGCTGGGCCTGGCTGATGAACTGGCGGTACTGCGTCGCGCTCATCGATAGGATCTCGCCGTCGGATACGAGGCTGAACTGGTTGCGCCCCGTGATGGGCACGGTGCTGCAGGCTGTGAAGAGGAAGAGGGCCGCTGCTGCAGCGCATCCTCTAGATAGGATATTCATCATTCGTACTAATGCTACTGATTGCTTAGGCTGGGCTGTGGGGCTAGGCTGAGGCCGCCGCCTAGGGGGCTAGGGCGTCGTGCCAGAGGCCTCCCGGCCTTACCTTACTTATACTCGGGGCGGTACTTACCGCCTTCTTTGTCCTCGAGGATACCGAGGTAACTGGTGTATCGAGAGGGCGCGATGCGTCCTTCCTCTAGTGCTGATAGAACGGCGCAACCTGGCTCGTGCGTATGCGAGCAGTTGCCGAAGCGGCAGTGTGCGCTCTCTGCGAAGATCTCGGGGAAGTAATGCGAGACCTCTGCCTCGTCCATTTCCAGCATACCGAAGCCCTTGATCCCCGGCGTGTCGATGAGGTAGCCGCCGCCAGCGGAGGGCAGGGGGATCATCTGGGAGAAGGTCGTGGTATGCATCCCCTTGAAGTGCGCCATAGAGATCTGCCCCGTGCGCAGCTCGGCGCCAGGGATGAGCCTATTGATGAGCGTGCTCTTGCCGACGCCTGAGTGACCGCTGAAGAGGGTTATCTTGCCCTCCAGCCTGCCTAGGAGCTCGTCGACGCCCTCACCCGTGGTGGCGGATACCGCATGGCAGGGATAGCCGATGCCGCTGTAGAGCTCGATGAGCTCCTGCATGTACTCCAGCGCCTCGGGGGTGTAGAGGTCGACCTTGTTGAAGATCAGCTCCGTCGGCACCCGATAGGCCTCCGCCGTCGCGAGGAAGCGGTCGATGAAGGTCGTGCTGGTCTCGGGGGCAGCGATGGTACAGACGAGGAAGGAAGCGTCGAGATTCGCCGCTAGGATGTGCGACTCCTTGGAGAGATTGGCCGAGCGACGGATGATGTAGTTGCGTCGTGGCAGGATGTCGCGGATGTAGTGTACCTCGTCCTGCTCGTTGAGCTCGAGCTGGACGAGGTCCCCCACTACGATGGGGTTGGTGCTGCGGAAGCCTCTAAGGCGTAGGTTCCCTTTGGCAAGGCAAAGGTACTCCTTACCGTCCTCGGCCCGTACGCCGTAGTGGCTCCCGGTATTCTTGATGACTAGTCCCGTCACTGCAGGGCCTAGATTAGACGGTCATGATTTCCTTCTCCTTGGCAGCGAAGAGCTCGTCGATCTTCTTGATATAGCGATCATGAATCTTCTGCACCTCGGCCTCGGCGTCCTTAGCTACGTCCTCGGGGGTGTTGTCCGCCTTGATGCTCTTCTTGATGGCATCGTTGGTATCGCGGCGCGCATTGCGTACGGCTACCTTGGCAGCCTCGGCATCGGCCTTGACCTGCTTGACCAGCTCGCGACGGCGGTCTTCGGTGAGGGGAGGGATGCCGAGGCGGATCAGCTCGCCATTGTTCTCAGGTGTGATACCCAGGGGCGAGTTGATGATGGCGCGCTCGATATCGCGGATGATATTCTTCTCCCAGGGGGTGATGACGATACTCTTGGCGTCGGGTACGGTCACGGTACCTACCTGTGTCAGAGGCACGAGGCTGCCGTAGTACTCGACCATGATGCCGTCGAGGATCTTGACATTGGCCTTACCAGCACGCACACGTGCCAGCGCCTCCTCGAGGTGCTCTACCGTCTTCTCCATCTGGGCGCCAGCCTGCGCCGTTAGATTCTTCAGTTCGCTCATTGATATGCTTTATAGATTTATGCTTGTCCTTATATATAATGTATCTGTCCCTAGAAGCCCACGTAGGTGCCGATGGACTCGCCGCGCAGCACCTTCAGTAGGTTGCCAGGGGTATCCATATCGAAGACGATGATGGGGAGCTTGTTCTCCATGCACATCGTCGTAGCCGTCAGGTCCATGATCTTCAGCCCGCGCTGATAGATCTCATCGTAGGTGATGCGGTCGAACTTTGTCGCTGTGGGGTCCTTCTCTGGGTCTGCCGTGTAGATCCCATCCACGCGGGTACCCTTGAGCATGACGTCGGCCTTGAGCTCGATGCCGCGCAGCGAGCTACCCGTATCGGTGGTGAAGTAGGGATTGCCCGTACCGCCCGAGAGGATGACGACCTCGCCACGCTCCAGCGCCTCCAGGACGCGGGGCTGTGCGTAGTACTCCCCGATAGGCTCCATGCGTATAGCGGTGAAGACGCGGTTCTTGACACCGAGAGCTGTCAGGGCAGAGCCTAGGGCGAGGCTATTGATGACCGTGGCGAGCATCCCCATCTGGTCGCCCTGCACGCGGTCGAAGCCCTGGGCTGCGCCGCTCAGTCCGCGGAAGATGTTGCCCCCGCCGATGACGATCGCTATCTGAATCCCCTGCTCCGAGGCCGCCTTGATGTCGCGGGCGTAGTCGCCGAGGCGATCCGTGTCGATACCATACTGCTGGGCACCCATCAGAGACTCTCCGCTGAGCTTGAGCAGCACACGCTTGAATGTATTCATACCTTGAGTATATGCTGATTATATATACAAAGTAACGACTTTTCTGCCACACTCCAAGGAGTGCACACCCACTGTGGCGGGCTGTCGTAGGGGGCTGCGGGCCTCCGACGAAGGGCTTGTCTCGGTCCTGCTCGCTTGCCTTGGGTGCAGCTCGCGTGAGCCCTTAGCCTCCTCCCGAAGTGGGCTCCACACGCTGAGGCTTAGCCCGCGCTGCGCTGAGGGATATCAGTCAGCACCCCCGAGGGATATCCCTCAGCGCGCTCAGGGACGTCCCTCAGCCTCCTGAGGGATATCCCTCAGGCCCGCTGAGCCTTACCCTCGAACGCTCTTGAGGGGTAGGGCGCGCGGCCTGGAGGGCCCTTGGGAGCTCCTTGAGACGGGGGCTGTGTGGGGCTACTTTGAGGACTTTGGCGAGGGGGTGTTTTGAAATGAAAAAATCTTTACCTTTGTCCAAGACGCAGGGAGCACAGCCTCCTGACGATACTACTGCAGACAAACGAACGTAATTCAGGATATGGATGCAAAGATTCAAGAACTGACCGAGAAGATCTACAACGAAGGGGTAGAGCGAGGACAGACGGAAGCACAGCGACTCATCGCTGAGGCCGAGACCAAAGCCAAGACCATCGAAGCCGACGCACAGGCACGTGCCGCAGCACTCATCGCAGACGCTGAGCGCCGAGCCAAGGAACTCAAGGAGAACACACAGTCCGAGCTGCGCCTCTACAGCGCCCAGCTCGTCGACAGCCTCCGCAGCAGCATCGCTGACCAGATCCAGGGCCAGGTGGCAGAGCAGAATACCAAGGCACTAGCTGTAGATCCCCAGTTCATCCAGGGCCTCGTGGCTCGTATCGTCGAGGGCTTCGACCTCAACCGCGGCGTAGAGATCGCCACGGCTGACGCCGAGGCACTGCGTAGCTACTTCGCGTCCAACGCCAAGCAGCTCCTTGAGCAAGGGGTCAGCATCCGCTCTGTCGCGGGCAAGCCCACAGACTTCACCATCTCCCCTAAGGATGGCAGCTTCAAGATCCAGTTCGGAGAGGCAGAGTTCGCCGAGCTCTTCAAGAGCTTCCTACGTCCCGAGCTGAGCAAGATGCTCTTCTAGGGCCTCACCAGCATCCTTGAGACAAGACCATGGCTAAGTACTACGGCTTAGTATCAGGGCTCCCAGTCTTGACCGCTGAGATGGCGAAGCCTCCCTATACTGCGGAGGAATTCTACCACGAACTACAGCCTGTCCTCAGCACCGCCGACCGCCAGCTCCTGGAGGCGCTGCGTGCCGAGCGGCTGCACCCTCAGCTCATCGACTGGATCAGCACCGATGCGCTAGCCCCCAGCCCCGAGGGCGCCTCTGAGGAGCCTGCTGATGAGGACTCGGCCGAGGGTTCAGCGCTCCTCACTCAGCTGCGCGCGCTCGCTCAGCGTGCCTCCGAAGGGGCACGCTTCGCAGCCCCGAAAGGGATCCCCAGCTATCTGGCACGCTTCGTCTACGAGCTCTACTACCGTCCCGCGGCCGATGACTGGCGTGCCGACAGCACCACGCCCGCCCTCATCGAGGAGCTGCGCCACGAGCGTATCGCCCTAGAGGATCGCCTCTCGCGCTACTACTATGAGTGGCTCGGGAAGAGCTCCAGCGCCTTCGTCCGTGGCTGGGCTGAGCTGAACAAGAACCTACGTAACATACTCGCGCTCTATACCTGTCGTCGCCTCGGCTGGGATCCTAAGGACTACATCGTAGGCAACGGTGAGGTCGAGGAGCTGCTGCGTACCAGCACGAGCAAGGACCTGGGGCTGGGCGATCAGTTGCCCTACCTCAAGGACGTGCTTCGCATCGCTGAGGAGCGTGATATAGCACGCCGCGAGCGTCTCATCGACCTGCTGAAGTGGCAGTGGATGGATGAGTGGACCTTCGTCCGTGTCTTCGATATAGACAATGTCCTTTGCTACTACCTGCGCCTAGAGATCCTCGGCCGCTGGGTCCAGCTAGACGCCGAGCACGGCGAGGCTACCTTCCGCGGTATCGTACACGGGCTCAAGGGCGAGAGCGCACGCGTCCTCGATGACTTCAGGCACAGCCACCGATAGGCGGCCCCCGAGAGACATCGCAATCACATCGCAACACCGAAGAATACAATCATACATAATGGCAACAAAAGGCATAGTAAAGGGCGTGGTCGGTAACCTCGTGACCATAGAGGCCGACGGTCCTGTGTCTCAGAATGAGATCTGCTACATCACCGTCGCAGGCGTAGACCTCATGAGCGAGGTCATTAAGGTACAGGGCAAGAACGCCTACGCGCAGGTCTTCGAGTCGACGCGTGGTATGCGCATCGGGGACGAAGTCCGCTTCGAGGGGCACATGCTCGAGGTGACGCTCGGCCCAGGGATGCTCTCCAAGAACTACGACGGGCTGCAGAACGACCTCGACAAGATGGAGGGCGTCTTCCTCAGCCGTGGTACCTATACCTATCCCCTAGATGAGGGCAAGCAGTGGGGCTTCTCCCCGCTGGCTCAGCCTGGGGATCGCGTGCAGGCTGGGAGCTGGCTGGGTGAGGTGACGGAGAACTACCAGTCCATCAAGGTCATGGTCCCCTTCACCTTCGAGGGTCTCTATACCGTCAAGTCCATCGCTGCGGCGGGTGACTATACCGTCAAGGAGACCATCGCCGTCCTCACCGACGAGGCAGGACAGGAGCACCAGGTGACCATGGAGCAGAAGTGGCCCGTCAAGCGCCCCATCAGCTGCTATGCCGAGAAGCCCCGCCCCCACAAGCTCCTCGAGACAGGCGTACGTATGATCGATACCATGAACCCCATCGTAGAGGGCGGTACGGGCTTCATCCCCGGTCCCTTCGGTACGGGGAAGACCGTGCTCCAGCATGCCATCAGTAAGCAGGCCGAGGCCGACATCGTCATCATCGCGGCCTGCGGGGAGCGTGCCAATGAGGTCGTGGAGGTCTTCAAGGAGTTCCCCGAGCTCAAGGATCCCAACACCGGCCGCCCCCTCATGGAGCGTACCATCATCATCGCTAATACCTCCAACATGCCTGTGGCAGCCCGTGAGGCCTCGGTCTACACCGCGATGACCATCGCCGAGTACTACCGCTCCATGGGACTCAAGGTGCTGCTGATGGCTGACTCCACCTCCCGCTGGGCGCAGGCGCTGCGTGAGATGTCGAACCGCCTCGAGGAGCTCCCTGGCCCCGACGCCTTCCCTATGGACCTCTCGGCCATCGTGGCTAACTTCTACGCCCGTGCAGGCTTCGTCCACCTCAACAATGGTGCTACGGGCTCCGTGACCTTCATCGGGACGGTATCTCCTGCAGGGGGTAACCTCAAGGAACCCGTTACGGAGAACACCAAGAAGGTAGCCCGCTGCTTCTACGCCCTCGAGCAGGAGCGTGCCGACCGCAAGCGTTACCCTGCCGTCAACCCCATCGACAGCTACTCCAAGTACCTCGAGTACCCCGAGTTCCAGGACTACATGGCCGAGCGCATCGGCTCGGGCTGGATCGCTAAGGTCGGGGAGATGAAGCAGCGCCTCATCCAGGGTAAGGAGATCTCCGAGCAGATCAACATCCTCGGTGACGACGGCGTGCCGCTGGACTACCACATTACCTTCTGGAAGAGCGAGCTCATCGACTTCGTCATCTGCCAGCAGGACGCCTTCGACGAGATCGACGCTAACTGCTCGCTCGAGCGTCAAGAGTACATGGTGGACAAGGTCATGCAGATCTGCCGTACGGACTTTGCCTTCGAGGACTTCGTCCAGGTGGGTGAGCACTTCAAGGATCTGATCAATGCCCTCAAGCAGATGAGCTATTCGGTCTTCCGCAGCGAGGACTTCGCGCGTCACGAGGCACGCGCCGACGAACTAGTCGCACAGCGCGCAAAAAACTAAGACGATTATGACAGCAAAAGCATTCCAAAAGATATACACCAAGGTCGAGAACATTACGAAGGCCACCTGTATGCTCCGCGCTACGGGCGTAGGTAATGAGGAGCTGGCTACGATCAACGGGCGCCTGGCGCAGGTTGTGCGTATCATGAACGATGAGGTCACGCTGCAGGTCTTCGGCGGGACGGAGGGCATCCCCACGGACGCCGAGGTCATCTTCCTCGGCAAGGCCCCTTCGCTGCAGGTCGGCGACCAGCTCGTTGGGCGCTTCTTCAACGCCTACGGCGAGCCCATCGATGGCGGCCCTGCCGTCTCGGGGCAGGAGGTAGAGATCGGCGGCCCTTCGGTCAACCCCGTTCGCCGCGAGCAGCCCTCCGAGCTGATCGCCACGGGGATTGCGGGCATCGACCTTAATAACACGCTCGTCACGGGGCAGAAGATCCCCTTCTTTGCTGACCCTGACCAGCCCTTCAACGAGGTGATGGCCATGGTGGCCCTCCGTGCTAAGAGCGACAAGATCATCCTCGGCGGGATGGGTATGACCAATGACGACTACCTCTTCTTTAAGAATACCTTCAGCAACGCCGGTGCCCTAGACCGCATCGTCAGCTTCATCAACACGACGGAGGACCCCTCCGTCGAGCGTCTGCTCATCCCCGACATGGCGCTCACGGCCGCCGAGTACTTCTCCGTCGTCAAGGGTGAGAAGGTCCTCGTGCTGCTGACGGACATGACGAACTACGCCGACGCCCTGGCCATCGTCTCCAACCGCATGGATCAGATCCCTTCTAAGGACTCGATGCCGGGCTCACTCTACTCTGACCTGGCGAAGATCTACGAGAAGGCGGTACAGTTCCCCGACGGAGGCTCCATTACCATCATCGCCGTGACGACCCTCTCGGGTGGGGACATCACCCACGCAGTGCCTGACAACACGGGGTACATCACTGAGGGGCAGCTCTACCTGCGCCGTGATTCTAATGTGGGTAAGGTCATCATCGACCCCTTCCGCTCACTGTCGCGCCTCAAGCAGCTCGTCATCGGCAAGAAGACCCGTGAGGACCATCCCCAGGTGATGAACGCTGCTGTGCGTCTCTTCTCGGATGCCGCTGGTGCGCAGACCAAGATGGAGAACGGCTTCGACCTCACGGACTACGACGAGCGCACGCTCTCCTTCGCGGCCGACTACTCCCGTGAGCTGCTGGCCATCGACGTCAATATCGACACGGAGCAGATGCTGGATACGGCCTGGAACCTCTTCGGCAAGTACTTCCGTCCCGCCGAGGTCAACATCAAGCAGCAGCTGGTCGATAAGTACTGGCCCAAGGCATAAGAGTTTAGTTCTAATCCTACTCACGTTACTAGAAAGGCACTCCCTAAGGGGTGCTTGGATTAGGCAGGACCAAAGACATACAGATTATGAGCTCAAGTATCTTCCTCTTTCTCTGCTCCTCATTCGTAGACGTAGCGCCTCTCTTACAACAATGGAGTCCTATCGAGTTGCAAGGGAAGCAGGTGACTTTCATCCCTACAGCGAGTATTCCCGAGTCATATAAGGAATACGTTCGATTAGGACAACAGGCCCTCGAAGGTCTTGGACTAAAGGTGCTCCCCTTAGAGGTGTCTAAGGCCTTGCCTAAAGAGATTGAAGCCGCGCTCTCGCAGGGGGATTTTATCTATGTATCAGGAGGCAATACCTTCTATCTTCTTCAGGAGCTAAAGCGCAAAGGTGCGGAGCAGCTGATTCGGGAAGAGGTTGAGAAAGGGAAACCCTATATCGGGGAATCTGCCGGCTCAGTGATATCAGCTCCTAGCATCGAGTATGTTCAGCTAATGGATGATATCTGTGCAGCTCCTGAACTAAGCTCTTTGCTTGCCTTAGGACTGATCTCTAGATACCCGGTACCTCACTATCAGAGCTATCCTTTTACTGAGGTTGCGGATAAAGTCCTTACGACATACGGGGGCAAGCTCCCCCTTGTGCCGATCACCAATGAGCAGGCTATCGTCGTCCGAGGGGGTGAGTTCACCATCCTTACCAAGGAATAATAGCTAGCCATCATACAACTTATGGCGATACGATTTCAATACAACAAGACCTCGCTACAGCAGCAGGAGAAGGCGCTGAAGATGCGCCTGCGCACCTTGCCTACCATCAAGAGCAAGGAGAGCGCCCTGAGGCAGCAGGTCAAGCAAACCAAGCGCGAGGTCGAGGAGCTAGAGGCGAAGCTGGAGCGAGAGCTGCAGGGTTACCAGGGTATGGTGAGCCTGTGGGCAGAGTTCGACCCCAGCTTGATCACCGTCGATAGGGTAGACCTGTCCATGCGCAAGGTCGCTGGCGTCATGCTGCCCGTCCTCGGGGAGATTCACTACGAGGTGCGTCCTTTCAGCATCTTCAACGCCCCGAGCTGGTTCGCCGAGGGCATCGAGCTGCTCAAGACGCTTGCCACGACGGGTATCCAGGCCGAGTTCCTCCGCCTCAAGATGGAGTACCTCGAGCACGCCCGCAAGAAGACCACGCAGAAGGTAAACCTCTTCGAGAAGGTGCAGATCCCTGGCTATCAGGATGCCATACGCAAGATCAAGCGCTTCATCGAGGATGAGGAGAGCCTGTCGAAGGCCTCGCAGAAGATCATGCGTACCAATATCGAGAAGCGTAAGCAAAAGGAGGAGGAAGAGCTATGATACAGCCAATGAGTAAATACGCCTTCCTCGTCTTCCATCGGGACTACGAGGCTGTGCTCCACCAGCTGCGTGAGCTCGGCGTGCTCCACATCCAGGAGCGCCGCGATACGCGCGAGGTCGAGGAGCTGCAGCAGATCCAGCAGGAGCGTGGCGAGGTCAAGATCCTGCTACGTCAGCTGCGACCCTTTGCCGAAGGGCAGGACCCCGAGCTGCATCCTCGCCTCAGGCAGCGCGCTGAGGGGCAGGAGCTCGTCCGCGAGCTTCACGGACTCCTCGAGCTACGTGGACAGAAGCAACAGGAGCTGGCCGCGCTACGTGCGGAGGCTGGCGAAGTAGCGCTGTGGGGAGACTTCAGCCCCGAGCGTCTCGAGCAGCTGGACACCGCGGGCTACCAGCTGGAGTTCTACAGCATGCCGCTGGCACGCTATACGGAGGACTTCGAGGCAGGGCACGACGTGCTCCCCATCGCCGAGCAGGCGGGGCGTAAGTACTTTGTCCTCCTGCGTCGTGCAGGGGACGCTGCGCCGCTGGCGGAGGCCGATCGCCTAGCCCGTCCCGCACGTAGCGTCGCTCAGGTCGAGGAGCTCATCGCACAGCGCCGTGAGGAGCTGGAGACGCTGGAGCGTAGCATCACGATCGAGACCCCCAGTCATCTGGCTGAGCTGGAGCAGTACGATAGGCTGCTGGAGAATGAGCTGAGCTTCGGCAAGGCACAGCTGCAGGCCGAGCGCCTGGCGGATGAGCGCCTGTATCTGCTGGAGGGCTTCGTCCCCACGGAGCAGGCTGCGGCCTTCGAGCAGGAGCTGGCGAAGACGGGCTGTTACTTCAAGCAAATCGACTTCGATCCCGCGACGGAGCGCGTGCCCATACAGCTCAAGAATAATAGCTTCGCCCGTAGCTTCGAGTTCATCACTCAGCTCTTCTCGCTGCCCAACTATGGAGAGATCGACCAGACGGTGCTCATCGCCCCCTTCTTCATGCTCTTCTTCGGTATGTGCTTCGGCGACGCAGGCTATGGGCTCATCCTACTGCTGGCTTCGACTTTCTTCCGACTCAGGAACAAGGGCGGTGACAATAGTCTCCTCAGCCTCGGGCAGTGGCTCGGTGGCGGTGCCTTCGTCGTAGGGCTCGTCCTCGGCTCGATCTTCGGTATGGAGCTACCCTGGGCGCGCGACAAGGACTACCTCTTCAACCAGGACAACATGATGGTCATCGCCGTGGTCATCGGCCTCATCCAGGTCTTCTTCGGTAAGCTCGTAGGGGCCTACAAGACGAGTCGACAGCAGGGCTGGCGCTATGCGCTCTCAGGCTATGCCTGGGTGCTGCTGCTCATCGGCCTAGGGCTGATCTACCTCTTGCCGAAGCTCGAGATCGCGCTGCCCCTATGGCTGCAGTATGGCCTCTACGGCATCGTCGGGCTCTCGGTACTGGTAGCCTTCCTCTACAACAGCCCAGGCAAGAACCCGCTGATCAATGTCGGCTCGGGCCTCTGGACCTCCTACAACAATGCCTCGGGGCTGCTCGGGGACGCCCTCTCCTATATCCGCCTCTTCGCCATCGGGCTGACGGGGAGTATCCTAGGGAGTGTCTTCAACCAGCTGGCTATGTCCTGCATCCCCTCGGGGGCTGATGCGAGCATCGGCGGCATCGTCATCGGCTGGGTGATGGCGCTCTTCATCCTAGCCTTTGGGCATACGATCAACTTCGGCATCGCCCTCATCGGCGCCTTTGTCCACCCGCTTCGTCTGACCTTCGTAGAGTACTACAAGAACAGCGAATTCGAGGGCGGAGGCCGTCCCTACGCGCCCCTCAAGCGTAAGTAAACAAGCAAAAGAATAATAGTACTATTAACTCAACTCAACGATTATGAATGAGATGTTGTCATTCCTCGGCCTCGCGCTGATGGTAGGCCTTACAGGTATCGGTAGTAGCATCGGCGTGACGATCTGCGGTAATGCTGCAGTCGGAGCGATGAGGAAGAACCCTGACTCACTGGGGCAGTATATCGGTCTGGCGGCGCTACCTAGCTCCCAGGGGCTGTACGGCTTCGTAGGCTTCTTCATGGCCAAGACGGCGCTGGATAAGCTCATCGCCGCAGGGGCGATCACTCCCTTCGCTGCCTGGGCTATCTTCGGCGCTGGGCTGATCCTCGGTATCGTCGGCCTCTACTCCGCGATCCGTCAGGCGCAGGTCTGTGCCAACGGGATCCAGGCCATTGGTAGCGGCGAGAACGTCTTCAGCGCTACGATGGTGATGGCCGTCTTCCCTGAGCTCTACGCCATCCTGGCCCTGCTGGTCGCTATCCTCACGGTGAACTCCCTCTAATCCAGGATAAGCCGTCTTAGGCCACAGGCCTTAGGCGCTATAAGGGGCGCATCCTCCGCTGGAGGATGCGCCCCTTGTCTTTGGCCGAAGTTGCAGTAGGGGAAAGGTGGGATCGTGAGCTAAGGGGGAGTGCCCGTGAGAGATATCAGTGGGCGCGCTGAGGGGCGTCAGTGAGGCGCCTCAGGGATAGCAGTCAGGAGGCTGAGGGATATCCCTCACGGGGGCTCGGACTTGTAGGGGGCTTCGCTGCACCCCTTGCTCACTTTGCAGGGGGACTTGGGCAAGGGGCTCACGGCCTTGGCCGTCGCTTGCCCGCGGACGGGCTGGGCGTAGGTTGTCGCTTTACCCTGCGTTTGATTGCGCTCAAAGGGGACGCACTCCTTGCCCTGGCTCTACCTTATGCTCTTGGCCTTGCTGCGGAGAGCTCGGGGGCAAGGCTATGTGCTCGGAATGCCGTATCTTAGTAGAGGCAATGCGCATGGCATCGCCCCAACAAAGGACTGCAGACAAATGAGCACAAGCAAAGTATATCAGATCCTCTGGGCAGACGATGAGATCGACCTGCTCAAGCCCCACATCCTTTTCCTGAAGAACAAGGGCTACGAGGTAACGCCCGTACTGAGTGGCAACGAAGCTATCGATGCGGTGCAGGCGGAGCACTTCGACCTCATCTTCCTCGACGAGCACATGCCTGGCCTCACAGGGCTAGACACACTGCAGCGGATCAAGGAGCTGCGCCCCTTCGTCCCCGTCATCATGGTGACCAAGAGCGAGGAGGAGGAGCTGATGAACCAGGCCATCGGCGGCAAGATCACGGACTACCTCATCAAGCCCGTCAATCCCAGCCAGCTGCTGCTCTCGCTGAAGAAGCATCTCCACCAGAGCGATATCATCAGTGAGGCTACGACGATGAACTACCGCCAGGAGTTCGCCCAGATCAGCATGCAGCTGAGCGATCGCCTTAGCCTCGATGAGTGGAAGGAGCTCTACCGCCGTCTCGTGCACTGGGAGCTGGAGCTGGAGCAGGGTGATGCGCAGATGCGCGAACTGCTAGAGATGCAGAAGGCCGAGGCGGGACGCCTCTTCAGCCGCTTCATCATGCGCCACTACGAGGGCTGGATACGCGAGCCCGAGGGGCGCCCTACGCTTAGTCCTGACCTCTTCAAGAAGCAAGTCTTCCCCCTCCTAGACGCAGGGGAGAAGGTCTTCTTCATCCTCATTGATAACTTCCGCTACGACCAGTGGGAGTCGGTCAAGTCGATGCTCAGCGAGTTCTATACCTTCGACGAGGAGCAGCTCTACCTATCCATCCTGCCGACGGCGACGCAGTATGCGCGCAATGCGATCTTCTCCGGATTGATGCCCCTAGACATCGCCAAGATGTTCCCCGAGCTATGGGTGGACGAGGAGAGCGAGGAGGGGAAGAACCTCAATGAGGAGCCCATGATCCAGACGCTGCTGCAGCGCTACCGCAAGAACTACAGCTTCTCCTATAATAAGGTCTACGAGCCGCGCTTCGGTGAGAAGCTCCTCTCGAACCTCAACAGCCTCAAGCAGTACCCGCTCAATGTCATTGTCCTGAACTTC
>ERZ773067.159-NODE-159-length-42965-cov-4.640667_pt1 | contig 42965 bp, 63 predicted proteins | sample MGYA00580622_ERZ773067 | MGnify/ENA primary metagenome ERZ773067 (study PRJEB29015, sample SAMEA2737998) | human oral metagenome | biome: human oral; feature: human-associated habitat; material: dental | place: China | collected 2113 ...
ACAGGTTCGAGCCCTGTTGGTGGAGTTGCCATGCTCACTATGCGATACGTACTCGAAGTCTCCACGGAAATCACATAGTGAACAAAACGTTCGTTGGGTAAAACGAAGTTGAGACATATTAGAGAGAATTTACAGTTGGCGACTGTAAGGTTGAGGGGTACGCTCCCTTAACATCAATGAGCACCGTTGGTCAAGTGGTTAAGACACCGCCTTTTCACGGCGGTAACATGGGTTCGATTCCCATACGGTGTATATTTTGCTCGAATTTGAGCAAACGTGCAGAACCGTCATCTCACGTTAAAAGTGCAGGAAGATGGAGCGACATGTACAGCAACCATCACAAACATGAAGTACATGATTTTTTATTTATGCGCGGTAGTAGCAGTGGTAGCTCGCAAGGCTCATAACCTTGAGGTCGTGGGTTCGAATCCCACCTGCGCAATCATCAACATAGTAGTAATATGTCGATTCGAGCAACCCTGAAGCAGAACAAGCGTTTGAAGAGGTTGTGATATTTTAAATAAAGGGGAATATAATATGACAGTAAAAGAACTAATTGAAGCATTACAACAAATTCCAGAAAATACATTCGTATACTCAGAAATGCGTGGTTATGATGATTCAGAAGATGGTCCAATAAATATTCAAGGTTGTACCTCTGGTTTAACTTATAATGACGGGTTACTTCATATTGTCGCTAATTTTGACATCGCAACGACTGTATCAAATTAAAAACAACTATCGAATTATACGTAGGTTCGAATCCCCCTCTTACCATTTTTTAAAAAAGGTTAATATATAAATGGAAAATTATTCAAGCACTAATGACACCTACATTCAACGAATGAATCAAACAGCGAAATCAAAATTCGCAGTTGTCGAGTCATTTCTATCAGCAGGTGTTAAAATTCTTGATTTTGGTTCGGGTATTTCACCTGAATTCATTTCAGATGTTGATTCAACTGGTGCAGAATATTATGCCTATGATATTTCCCCAACAGTACAAACGGAATTATCTCGTATGGGTGTAAATGTCGTAACCAAAAAAGAGTTAACGAATGCAAAAATTCAATTTGATATTATTTATTTATCTAGTGTTTTCCATGAAATTATTAGTTATCTTAATCACCAAGAGCGAACAGAAACCATTGCAATGATTATGTCTAGCTTAAAACCTGGAGGGCATTTAATCATCCGTGACTGGGCTAATCCCGATAGTGCTAATGAATTATTTACACTTCAACCAGTATCAAAACAAGCAAAAGACGAAATGAACATTTGGATTCGTGAGCTTCAGAAAAATTCAATCATCGAGAATGTAAATGAACTCGAAGATTGCACTCTCGTAACAAATGTCAAAAATGCTTATGAAATTCTCTTCCACACAGTTTGGGGATTGAAATCCTTAAGTCGAGAATCACAAGAGCAATACAATGTAACAAAAAGTATTCATCAATGGATTTATTCACCATGGAGGCACATTCTACACAATCCGGATATTTATTTGGAAAGAGATGATAGCTACTTACCCCATTTACAACAATATTTTAAATTAGACTCTGTTCCATTTGATACGAAAATGATTTGTATTTTTAAGAAGCAAAATGATAAATAAAGATTGTCCTAAATAAGACAATTAAACTGTTTCGTTAGGTAACGTTAAACCAACGGAGATACCATTACCGTCAAGCTTTGCTTGTAAAGTTGGCAACAAATAGTCCTGAGTACGACACCTTAACTGCTCTAGGTGATACCATACCTTTGTACTTAGATACATAAAGTTGGCAAAAGATTGACTAATAACCCGATGAAGTCATAAAACTCAGGCGGCAATTGTGAAAAATCCTATTTCAAGTGTACATCCGAAGTGGGTGGATCCAAGGCATAGTTTTGGCAGAGGTCTGTCGTTTCCGTCCCTTGAACCCGAAGTAAAAAACCAAGAAACTTCAAACGCTGATACGCTCGCTCTAGCATGTCAGTAAAGAGCAATTTTTTGGGGACTTGCTCCCCTTTTCAAATAGTGTAGTCCAATTACGCTCGGTGGTTGGTGAAAAAGAAGAGCCTTGCGCACTACTCTTCTGCTACACATCAGCCGATTTAGCTCAGTTGGTAGAGCATCTGATTTGTAATCAGAGGGTCAGCGGTTCGAACCCGTTAATCGGCATGGGATTATAGAAAGAAATTATTCTACTGGTGAGAAACGGTTTTGTAAAATCTTTCTACCCCAAATGCATTTGGTAGCGACATACCATCCTCACAGTTAGGAAGATATGTTGTTACGATGTAGTTTGGATGCGGAGCGTCTGACGTAAGTGATGGTGAAAAGCGCTATAACCATCAGCTACATCATTTTATTATGGTGACGTAAGGCAAAATGGTGAGCCGCTTGTTTGTGGCACAAGTGTTAGTCGGTTCGATCCCGATGCGTCACAGAAACGTCAAACGGCTTGCAGTGCTTAAATGCACAGGTCACGTACCCACGCAAGCCTTTTTATATATAAACACGGACCTTTAGCTCAGTTGGTTAGAGCTCTCGGCTCATAACCGAGTGGTCGCAGGTTCGAGTCCTGCAAGGTCCATACGCTATTGACACCATAAATATAATATGGTACAATGTTATAAAGTAAAGAACTTTTTTAATTATTTATGGAGGATTACCCAAGTCTGGTTAAGGGAACTGTCTTGAAAACAGTCAGGCGTGTAAAAGCGTGCGGGGGTTCGAATCCCTCATCCTCCGTTAGTTGTAAAAGAAATCTTTTGATAAAAAGATTACACTGCTCTATGTCTTTATTTCTATATTGATAAGGGTTAATAACTAGACGGGATGGCAAACCCGAGTGCCCAAGGGCACAAATCACCTCGACCAGGCGTGTACCCGAATGTCGTAAAACTTATAGTGTTGACGCATAAAACCATCTCTTAGTGAGAAAACAGATGTTATCATAGTTGAAATTCTTGTTCGTCATACAATTCGAAAAAACTATAACATAGTAATTAAAGCAGTAGGTGGTGCCTATTTGCATGAGTTCGGCTGCAAGACTCATATATGGAGAATTACCCAAGAGGCTAAAGGGGGCGCTTTGCTAATGCGCTAGATGGCGTAAGCCATGCGGGGGTTCGAATCCCTCATTCTCCGTTAAGTTTGATAATGTGATAGAATGTTATCAAGCTAATAAACACATAACTAGTAATTTGGAAGAACTTACAAAGGTGTGTTTGTTTATCCACCATAGCTCAGTTGGAAGAGCGTCTGACTGTTAATCAGAATGTCACAGGTTCGAGACCTGTTGGTGGAGTTCCATCGTGAGATGGAAATTAAAACGTTTTAATTCTGAGTACCACCAATCGCATGGTGCGGGTTGTAGAGCTGCTGACCGCAGCCAAACTTGTTGACAAATGTTGATACAAGTGTCAAAATAAGTTTATAAAGATTTTACATTTAAGACGAAAACCGAGTCTTAAACTTAAATTATTTTAAAACGAAAACCAAATTTTAAAACCAATTTTTAAATCTTTAAAATAAAACTGCTTTGACGACAGTATAAATTCCGTCACTACCGTGGGCTACACGGAATGTTAAGTCTGTGGACTGTTATACAAACAAGATTAGATAGACAATGAACTTATACGAAGTTCATTGTCATTGAAATTGGACAGGTTGAAGCAGAAAGATTCCTAGTAAAAAAGTTTACTAGTGATGATCATAAAATATACTTGATTACTTTTGAGTACATTTTATGTAGCAGTCATGACTACAATCGACGAGCCGGTAACTCAGCGGAGTTCTTCTTTAAAGAACTGTTCGAATCCTTGGGGTGGTATGTTATTTTCGGAAAGTAGCTCAGTTTGGTTAGAGTGCGTGCTTTGGGAGTACGAAGTCGCAGGTTCGAATCCTGTCTTTCCGATGCCAAACGTGATCTTACATAGTTCATATGTATATCCATTAGGCTCAATCATTGTAAAAGGTGATTGAGTCGTAATTTTATTATAATGCGCGGTAGAAGCAGTGGTAGCTCGCAAGGCTCATAACCTTGAGGTCGGGGGTTCGAATCCCTCCTGCGCAATTTTTTAGTTAAAAAACTTACATTATAAAATAAATAGAAGATTGGATATTAACATGTACAAATTACCATTAGAAACCTTGTTAAAAAAATTAAAAGACCAAAATATTGATATTTCGAAATTAAAAATTACAGAAGATAAATAAACCTTGTTTATGTAAACAAGGTTTTTTATATAATAAGGAGAGAAAAAATGTATACATTGGAGATTAAATTAAATCCAAAAGGATATGAAAAAGCATTAGAGAAGCGTTTTTGGTTACTATATAAATTGAAGCGTGCTACTATTCAGTGGTTTAACACTCAAGAACATCGACGAGTTACATCTGATGAATATAAGCAATTAGCTACTGAATTTAAAGAGTATCTTGAAAAGAAAGAAAATCTATCAAAAGACGAAATTAAAGAATACGACCAATATTTTAAAAAATCATGGACCGAATTAAATAAGTCATTCAAATTAGGATCTGGTAAATTTATTAAATATACAGACCTTGGTCAAGCAACCAATATGTTTAGACGATATTCACAAGAAGGGTATGTTAATTGGTCTAGTTTTGAAGGAATTGCTGCTGATGTAAAAAGCGGATATTTAAAAAGACGGAAACAGTCTGAATCCTTTAATTATATTAAAATTCCACCTTATCGTGAATTCAATGGATTTATCGTACGTAAACGGAATGATAATGTAACCAATAATGGAATTTTCCTTGGTGGAAGTAGAGGGCCTGAAAAAGACAAAGGATTCTTTATTCCTTTTAATTTTAAAGCTAATAAAGGGAAGGATATCGCATTAGCTTATGCATTATCTGAACAAAAAATGTCTTATTGGGGTATTTATCGTAAATATGATAAACATGGAAAAGTTCAATATTTTGCTCAAATTATCTTTGAAGGAGAACCATATAACGTCAATCGAGTAACAGGAAAAGGGAAAGTTACTATTTCCGTTGATGTTGATACACTTTCTTTAATTGCAGAAAATAAGAATCAAAAATTTGTATTCGACTTGACTCGTGACCATGGTATTTCAGATAAATTATCGAAATTAGATAGAAAAATTGAACATTCTCGTAGATTAAATAATCCACAAAATTATAATGAGGATGGTACAATTAAAAAAGGTCGACTCAAATGGAATAATTCTAAGAATTATTATAAGCTTTTAGGTAAACGTAGATATATTTGGCATAAGTTAACTCAATCTCGTAAGAATTTTTATGGATTTATTGCCAATACATTATTATCTATGGGTGATGAATTCGAGGTACATAAATTAGATTTTAAAAAACTTCAAGAACGAATTAAATATAATAAAGAAACCATGAATTGGTTTGACTCTAGAAAATCCAGAGGTGCCGAAATTATGTTTAATGCTCCTAATGAATTTATTACGGTTTTAAATATTAAATTAGCCTATAATAAATTAGAACCTGTTATTGTGGTTAGCGATTAGCTATTGCGTAGCTATCGAAAATGCGATATAATAGAAATATAGAGAAAGGCTGTAAGTAATGATGCCAAATAGTCCTCCATTAAAACTTCTTGTTCATCAACTTTGGAAACCAAATTATGAAAGACAAGGAATTAGTGATTCATTTAATCCTTCGTTTGTTGCATACATTGGGGTAGAAGATCAGAAAGAGTATAACAATATTTTAGCTACTATCGTTGAAAAAGCAAAACAAGATGAATCACATACTCTTATTTTTGATAATAAAATACCATTTGAACCTGACTTTGAATTCATGAAAAATATTAAAGATGAATTAGCCTATATTGATGTTAATCATTTGAAAAATGACGACTTTATAATGTTTCCTGAATCCTATAATTTATCATTTATTCAGGCACTTCAAGAGGTTATTACTCTGGCTATTCAAACTGAAAATTTTAAAAACGAATCCGTTCGAAATAATTTTATTACAAAACTTCTTATTGAAGTTTATCATCATGTTCAACCAAAAGAAATTGTAGATTATTCAATTACAACTAATAAATGTATTTATTATGGTACAATTGAAAAATTAGATTTTTATTTCTTATTACTACTTTCTAAATTAAAATGGGATGTTATTTATATTAATCCGTTAAAAGAACCTGAATATTTGAGATTATTTGATATTGACGTACATTATAATCATCAATTATTACCAATTGAAAGTTTGAGTGATAGAGCACGTATAGGTATACCTTATCAGCAATTTAATTCTATTACATTAGGATTTGAGCAAGAAGTAGAACAAGAATTATTTACGGATTCCGGAATATTTAGACCTTGGCAGTTTAAAAAAGGTACCACTAAAAATTTGTTTTTCAACTCAACAATGATTGATCTTGAAAATAATTGGAATGTCGAATCACGTATGCGTCAAGGATTTTCAGTTACAAATAAAATTGTAAACATTCCAAATTTCTTTTATGAAATAGAAGGAGAATATTATGAGTTTACAAAATATAAAAAACTCATAAATAACCTCGTAAATGTACCTAATAGTTATATTTCAAAAGGTGAAATTAATGACTTTTTAGATATTACGGTTTCCAATGATGAAATTTTACAATTAACATTTTGTCAATTAAATGATGGGACTTTTGATATTGAAAAATTAAAAGAACTATCATTTTATAAATATGGACCATTTAATGATGATACAGAAAATTTCATTTTAAATAAAATTAATGAGACATTAATGGATAACCAATTATTTACAAGTTCTATTAATACAAAGGTAGATCAATTACAATTTGTTGGTGCATGTCTACAATTGAAAAAAGAGATTATTCGATTAATTGATTCATTTGACTTTCCATTTAAAATTCCAAAAATTGTTATATTTTTAGAAAATGAAAAATCACTGGATTCACAAGTTCCTTATATTTTAGGATTACTTCATAAAATAGGGTTTGATATTGTTATTCTATCACCAGCTGGAATGTCAGAATTATCAAGTTATATTAATCGTGAACGATTTAATCAACAACGATTAGAAACAATTGTATATGATAGAACCTATCAGACCATTAAGTCAAGTACATCTACTAAAATAGGATTCTTTTCAAAATTATTTGGAAGTTAAATAAGAAAGGATATTTACATGATTCAAACAGAATTAACACCACAGGTTATTGATGAGCAAGAAATTCAAAAAACAAATGAAATTCTTAATAATACAGAAGATTATAAAAATAGATTAAAACAATTGCCAGAAGTTCAAGCACTAACAAATGAATTGGATATTCAAGATGTTAATACCGTGGTCACATTTGGTCAAAAATCTGCAGAATCAATTTCTACCATTTCAGATAAAATTTTTAATATTGTAAAAGTACCCACAAATAAAGATGCTGCTGAAATGATGACGAAGCTTGCACATGTAATGAATAAGTTTGATATTAAAGAACTTGAAAAAATTCAAGTAGAACCTGAGAAGCAAGGATTACTTCAAAAGTTAAAACAAAAAATTACAAATGAACTTGAAGCTCTTATTTCAAAATATGATAATATTGGTAAAGAAGTTGATAGTATTTCTCAATTGTTACGAACATATGAAAATCAAACAAAACAAGATAATGTCACATTAACTGAGCTATGTATTGCTAATCAAAAATATTTTGAAGAATTAGAACGATACATTGCGGCTGCGGAGTTAGGGATGACTCAAATTGAAACTCACCGTGAACAAGTAGTCGCTCGAACAGATATTTCAGATGACCAAAAGAATGCACATTTACAACAAGTTGATATGATGAGTCAAATGCTTTTGCAACGTCAATATGATTTGCTACAAGCAGAAACAGTAGCACGTATGACCGTTCCAATGTTGCAAAATATGCAATTAACAAATGTCAATTTAATTCGTGAAATTAATAGTGCCTTTGTAGTAGGCCTTCCAATTTTTAAACAAAATTTGGCACAGGCAATTCTTTTAAAACGACAAGCTATTACTGCAAATTCAATGGATCAATTTAGAAATGCAGTAAATACCCAGTTAGCACAAAATGCTCAATATGCAGCTGCACAAGGAAAAGTAATTGCTGAAAGTGCAACAAAAGGAACCTTTGATATGGAAACACTTCGACAAGTATATGAAACTGTTAAAAAGGGAACCCATTCAGCACAAGAAATTATGCAAAAACAACTAGAACAAAATAAAGAGCATACAAAAGAATTAGAAACTATGAAATCTGAGATTAAATCAGGATCATTAACCGTTATTCAAGCACCAACGGTTTAGAAAGGTGGCATCATGGAATCATTAAAAGATAACTTTGGAAATTTTATTCAAGCTGGGAAAAAATTGAGTAAATCAGTAGTAGCAGAAAGTCAAAAATTGGTTGATACACATGTCAAACCTAAAGTTGGCGAAATTATTGATGATGTAAGGCGTCATAAAGTTCGACAGCAACTTAATGAACAAAAAGCTGCACCTGTCAAACAAGATAAATCAAAAAGAAAATATCATAAAGGAAGTTAATTATGAATTTTGGTAATTTTACAACACAAACACCCTCACAAGGACCTCTTAATTTGAATAAAGGTGGTATTCTTGACCTCGCTAAAGTTGCACCATCCCTAACACATGTTATTGTTGGATGCGGATGGGATGTAGCATCCAATGGCCCAACTGCCGATTTAGATGCATCTGCAATTTTAGTACCTAAAAACGCGCCTATTTCGTCACAGAATGTAAGTCAACATATTGTTTTCTATAACAATTTAGAAGTACAAGGTGTTCGTTCATTAGGTGACAATCGAACAGGTGCAGGTGATGGTGATGATGAACAAATTATCGTTCAATTGAATGATGTACCATCAACTATTGATCGAATTGTATTTGTTGTTACCATTTTCGATGCAACTGTAAAACGTCAATCATTTGGTATGATTAAGAATGCCTATGTTCGATTAGTAAATCAAGAAACCGATGAAGAAATTTGTCGTTATGAATTAAGTAATGATTACGCGACGGATACGGCAGTTGAGTTTTGTTCATTGAATCGTACCGATCGTGGATGGGAATTTGAGGCTATTGGTAAAGGATTTATTGGTGACCTTAATACTATCCTTACTAACTATATGTAATAAAAATAGAAAGAAGAAAAATATGTCAATTTTTGGAAATCTTTTTGGTGGACGTTCTCAAAACGACACACAACCATCAACCGTATCACAACAACCAGCAACTGTACCACACCAAGATACCTCAGCTGTTCATGCTGAAAAAGAAGTGTTATTGGATCTTTCTAAAGGTGGATTACTTAATTTAGAAAAACGTGAATTTGTTAATCTTACAAAATCAGGGGTATCCTTATCAAACATCCGAGCAGCTGCAGGATGGGATATGGCTCGATATGGAAGTAATATCGATTTAGACTTATGTGCATATCTTTTCGAAGGTAATAAGCTTCATCAAACAATTTACTATGGTAATAAAACTGGTAAAGGTATTTATCTCGATGGGGATAATTTGACAGGAGCTGGGGATGGTGACGATGAAAACATTCGTATCAACTTCAATAGTCTACCAACTCAAGTGGATCGTATTGTAATTGCGGTTGTCATCTATTCAAGTGGAAAAATCTTTAGTGGAGTTAAAAACGCATATGTTCGTTTAGTTGACGAAAGTCAAGGTGAACAAGAATTAGTTCGTTATAACTTATCAGAAGATGGTGGTAAAAATACAGCGGTTGTAGCAGCTGAATTGAAACAAGTAAATGGTGAATGGCGATTTGTTGCAGTAGGAGACTACAGTCGTAATAGTATTGCATCATTAGGACGTTCACTATAGAAAGAAGGAATATCTCATGGGAATTAATTTTGGAAATTTAAATACAGGTGTACCAACTCCAACAGAAGTAGCACCTACAGTAGGTGTCACACTAAATCTTGAAAAGAATACAATTCTTGATCTCACAAAAGCAGCACCCGGATTAACACATGCAGTTCTTGCAGCTGGATGGGATGTTGTAAGCGTAGGTACAGATGCTGATTTGGATATTTCAGTATTTATGTTACATGAAAATGGAAAGATCACAAGTGGATCAGATGTCATTTTCTATAATAATAAAACAGCACCAGGAATTGCACTTTTAGGTGATAATCGTACAGGAGCTGGTGATGGTGATGATGAGCAAATTGAAATTGATTTGAATCAGATTCCATCTACTGTTAAACGAATTGTAGCATGTGTAACGATTCATGATGCTGTAAATCGCCGACAAACATTTGGAATGGTTGAAAACGCCTATGTTCGTATCGTAAATAAAGATACCAATCAAGAACTTGCACGTTTCAACTTGAAAGGTGATTATTCAACAGACACCGCTGTTATTTTCTCTGAAGTTGTACGTACTGACAACGGATGGGCTTTCCATACTATTGGAGAAGGTAAACAAGGTGACTTGAATACCTTAGCATCACTTTATCAATAACCAACACTAAGACAGGTTGGTAATCAACCTGTCTTTTTTTAATTTAAAATAAAGGAGGTTTCTTAGTATGAAACATAAAGGATTAACAACTGAAGAAGTTAAGCGATCATTTCAAGAACATGGTAATAACGCACTCTCTTCAAAAGAAACAGAAACATTTTGGTCGATTTTAAAAGGGGCGTTTGATGACCCATGGATCAAGGTATTGCTATTTGGATTAGCACTTAAAACTGTAATTAATATTGCATGTATGGTGAATCCTCAACTGGGACATGCAGATTGGCTAGAAGTTATTTCACTTATGGCTGCGATTGCACTCTCAACAGGTGTTGCATCATTTTCTGAATGGAAAAATGAAAAAGAATTTAACTCACTTCAAGAAGAAGCATCAAAGATTACGGTTAAGGTGTATCGTAATGGACATTTGCAAGAATTGAATATTGATGAAATTGTTAAAGGTGACTTAGTACAACTTCGTGCAGGTGACCAAATTCCTGCTGATGGTATTATTCTTGAAGGGGCACTTAAAGTAAATCAAGCATCCTTGAATGGTGAATCAGAAGATGCACGAAAAATTGAATTAGGTGATAATCCAGAACCAAAGGGTGATGATACCTTTAATGAATATATTCTATTGCGTGGATCATTTGTCACAGAAGGTGAAGCAGTGATGAAAGTCACAACAATTGGTGATAAAACCATGTTGGGATCAATTAATACTGCAATTCAAGAAGATGGAAAAGAATCACCATCTAAAGAAAAACTTGCAAAGCTGGCTGGGCAAATCGGTGTAATGGGCTCGACTGGTGCAGTAAGTTACCTTTTGATTAATGCATTTTTAGTATTTGGATTTATTAATACAATTGCAAAACCAGATAACTGGTTCTTCTTTATCATTCAATTAATTATGTATGCTGTCACCATTATTATCATGGCAGTACCAGAAGGATTGCCTATGATGCTTGCGATGGTTGCAAGTATGAATTCACGTAGACTTCTTTCTGAAAACATTCTAGTACGTAAACCTGCATCTACTGAAACAGCAGGGTACATTAATGTATTGTTCTCTGATAAAACAGGTACAATCACAGAAGGAGTTTTAAAACTTGTAGATGTACTTCAAGCTGATGGTACAACTTATACAACAGGTGACACTGCAGGAACTCCATTTACAGAAGCTCCTGATAGACTTAAATCAGAATTAAAGGTAGGTCTAGGATTAAACAACGACTCTGTTATTTCAGATGGTGTTGCAATTGACTCAAACCAAACTGACCGAGCATTAATGACATTCCTTTATAATTATGATCTTGTACCTGAAAATCGTGATGCGATTGTATCAAAAGAAGCCTTTACTTCTGCTACTAAATTTGCATCTATTACACTAAATACTGGTGAAACCTATATTAAGGGTGCACCTGAAATTATTCTATCAGATGTTACAAAATATTTGAAGAATGATGGTACGATTGGCGATTTCACATCTGAAGTAGCAGAAACCTTCAATCGTGCATCCGTTGAACAAGCAAATCGTTCAATGCGTGTTCTTGCAATTGTTAAAGAAGAAAAAGGTGTGAAAACACTCATTGCAGGAGTATGTATTCGTGATAATGTACGTCAAGGAATTAAAGAAACTGTACGTGTCATGAATGAAGCAGGAGTAACTGTTGTCATGGTTACTGGTGACCGTAAAGAAACTGCAGTTGCTATTGCAAAAGAAGCTGGAATTTATAGTTCGGATAATGACGTTGTTCTTACACACGATGAATTAGCTGCTTTATCAGATGAAGAAGTTAAAGAATTGATTCCTCGTTTGAAAGTTGTATCACGCGCTCTTCCATTAGATAAAAAGCGTCTTGTTAATTTAGCACAAGAACTTGATCTGGTGACAGGTATGACAGGTGATGGTGTTAACGATGCACCATCATTGAAAGCTGCGGACATTGGATTTTCAATGGGTGATGGTACTCAAGCCGCACAAGAAAGTTCTGACATTGTAATTTTGAATAATTCATTAACATCAATTGAAAAAGCCGTTTTATATGGGCGAACAATGACTGAAAGTGTTAAGAAATTCATCATGTTCCAATTGACAGTTAACGTTACTACAATTGCACTTGCGCTTATCGGACCTATTGTTGGATATAGTGAACCATTTACAATTATCCAAATTCTATGGATTAACTTGATTATGGATACACTTGCTGCATTAGCATTTGGTGAAGAACCAACACTTGCACGTTATATGAAACGCCCACCAATTGGACGAAAAGAACATATTCTTACAAATTATATGAAGAGTGCAATTGGTACAGCGGGATTATTTATTACGATTGGATCAGCACTTCTTCTCGCAAATGTATTTAATATTCAACAACAATTTGATCTACATAGTACAAAAGAAGTATTGACCTTCATGTTCACATTCTTTATTTATTCTATTATTTTCAACTCATTAAATACTCGTAGTAAAGGATTTAATGTCATTGAATATATTGGACAAAATAAGAAATTTATTTATGTAATGACCTCTATTGCGGTTGTTCAATCATTGATTATTCAATTTGGTGGTGACGTATTTAGTACTGTACCAATGGATTTAAAACATTTTGGACTCGCACTTGGACTTGCATTCTTAATTATTCCAATTGACATGCTTAGAAAAGCACTTATTGGATCATATAAGAAATAAAATAAGAAAGCTCTTTTGAGCTTTCTTTATTTTTGTATGAATAATAAAAAGGTTTTATTGTTTATACAAAAATAATCAATTACTATAACTTATTGATTAACCTAATTAGAAAGTGAGAAGTACTGAATGTGAAAAAGAAAAAGAAACGACGAGTACTTTCAAGTCCTCGAAAAACGAATCCATATTATTATAAAGTAACAGATCGTATTAATGCATTACGTAAGTTGAAAAAGTTAAATCAAACAAATTTAATTACATTACGATTATTGAATCAGTTGCAAATACATTATGATCGATTATTCCCAAAAAGACATACTATTAAATCTCATATTGGATTTTTAGACTTTGTAGGTAAAACAATTTTATTATATGGTACTTTCCAGAATGTACGTATATTTCAAACAAAAAATGGACCTGTAACACGCATTTTATTAAAAAATCCAACCATTGCATATGAATTAAAAGGACCAATCCCTAAGGATGCTGATACTGTAGAACCTTATATTGCTAAAGAGTTTACAAGTGCTCGTAAATTAGATGATCACATTTGGGTTGATCTATCCGACATTCATTTTTATCCCTATGGATTAGAACACGAATTTGGATTAATTGAAGGGGATTCATTAGCATTAATTGCAGATGTCACTCCTTATAGAGGACGAGCATCTTCAACTATTCGCAAAAAGACAACAAAATATGGTATTACCAATGCAATGTATTATTCACATGATATTTTGACACCAGGTGGACTTCATGACGCCCTTACTAACCATTATTTGGAATGGAATGTGATTACTCATTTTAAAGGGGAAGATACATTTACAGTAACACCACATAAAAATCAATATTTAGACATGTTAAAAGAAGGAAAGAAGCGAGGGCTTGAACCTTCACTGACAAGTTATTTAATTGCTGCAAAAATTTTGAAAGATTTTGATGAACCATCAAAACTGATATTACGTGATTTTAATACCGATTTAGAAAAAATTTCAACACAAACTACAACAATGTGGGATTATTTCAGTGGAATATATACAATAACAGATAAGATGTTAGAAAAGATTGAGACAAAATTACAAATGTCAGAAGAGTTTGGTGGTGAATTTATTGATATGACGATTAAAGATTTTCTATCAATTGAAACAATTCCGATACGAAAATCAATACCACTGGAAGAGTTTAATAAACTATTAAATGAGCGATTAACAAATAATGGATATATGGAAATCCAGTTAACTGAAGAAAGGAAATAAAAATGGGAACAAATGATATGATTAAAGAATCTTTTGATTCATATAACTATGTACATACACCACAACGACGCAAAAACCATGTAAAAACCAGTGGTTATACGATTAGACCCACAACAGACAATTCCTATATTGCTCAGTTACAACGAGTACCAAAACGTCATATTACAAATGACATTTATGCAGTTACACTTCATAAGAATGATCCCTATGTGACCATTTATGATGTGATAGAAAGTTTAGCTCCACATGGAATTACAAATATTCAATATGTTGGACAAGATCGTGGAAATTTACATCTTCTTGTGAAATTACCATCAAAGTTGTAAAAAGAAACATCAATATGAGATATGTATTACAAAATGAATATGGTGAGTATTTAAGATCACTACTTACCTCACCTACTAAAACCATCATTACAACAACAAGTGATATTATTCAAGCACTAAAATTTTCAAATGACTTAGACGTCAAAGAATATCAAAATAAATATAAACTAATGACATTTAATATTAAATCGACAAAATAAAAGACCTCACTAAGAGGTCTTTTTACACTATAAAGAAATGGAGGGCACTTATGACTGAATTTTTGATAAACAATCCAAATGTAACAATAGTTTATTTTTTTATTTCTATTCTTATAATGGGAGCAAGTGCAATCGTGATATTTTGCATATACATGACCATTAAACATAATAAGAGAAAAACTAGTGCTGAAACATTTTTTTTGACAATTGCAACAGGCCTATTCTTTCTTTTTAGTGCACTAAGTTATGTACATTTTCAAGAATTAATAGACCAATATACCGTTACTAATCAAAAAGTAGAACAATACTACAAAATTGAAAAGGTAGGTAACAATCTTTTATTTACAGAAAAAGAATTTCATCCTGCGTTAAAAGATACATTTTCATCTGAAATTGCAAGTGAAACAGATACTGAATATGTACTTCTTGTACATCATAAGAAAGTATTTATTCCAAAATCAGATGTAACACAATAAGAAATGGGGGTTATTACTATGGAAGTAAAACGAGATAAAGATAATCTAAATATTGTATTAGATAATGAAATTATTATATTGGAAAATGTAAATTATTCAAATTCATTAATTGCCTTTTTAAATGATCAATTAGAAGATATTGATTCAATAGAGGAGTTATATCATCAATTACGAGATACTGAAAATATTGGTGATTTAAATGACTGGATTGAATTTGATGATGACTTTTTCAATTTGTATTTTAAAGATGATCCTGAAAAAGCTGCAAAAGCAGTTTATTTTGGAAACATTCAATCGTGGAATGACCCTTATATTCGATTCAATGGATATGGTAATTTAGAAACAACATATTCTATTGATTATGATGAATATGCTAAAGAAATTTTGGATCAGTGGATTGAAGAAAATTATTAAAAAGTTGATAAACCATAGAAAGGACCTTTCGTATGTTAAAAGTTTATACTGGATATAATTTAAGCAGCCTTAAAGATATCATGTCTTTTGAGTTTACCGACTTAACCCCACCAAATGAAATCATTGAAACAGTAACAAAGGTAGTAAATGAGTCAAATTGTTTTTCAGATGACGGTATGGATTTGAAGATTAAATCAAACCATCCTTTAGTACTTGCGACTTTGGAAACGTTAGCTATGGAATCAGGCTTCAATAATCATATGATTTATTATCATATTGATAAACAAGGAAATTATTCAAGTTCACATTATGAAGGTGAACTAATTGTAGGAGATTATTTTCCAAATAGTGAGCTTCTGGAATTAAAGAATCGCTTTTATCGCTATTTTTATAAAACAAAACGTAAATTGGGTTATAAAGATTAGCAAATTATGTAGAAACAAATCGATATATTCCTTATAGAAATTATTAAGAAGGGACGAATATGACACCTAACAATGAAATAATTCAAAAAGTATTTAAAGACTTTTTATTAAAAGAATATCCTAGTACCGTCATTGAATACTATTGGGACTACAATGATAATTTGAGTAGTGAAGATTTAGAAAACATTCTTGAGCTTGCTCAAACATATAAGATGTCCTTTATTGATGCGACTAATGAGTATTTACTAAGTTCAGAAGAACCATTTCAAACCTATGAATATGAATCATCAATTATAGATGATAACATTCGTAATTTTTATGATAAAAATCCACAATTTCAACATGAAAATGCAGAAGATTTGATGTTAGATAGTATCTTTTATAACACGATTTCATTTGATTATAACGTTGAACAATTATTAAAAAATTCATGTCCATCTGATTTGACTTTATATTTTGAAGCAGAAGGGGATATTCATGATAATTTTGTCACTCAAGTATCAAATGACTATACCACTATTGATTGGTTATTGAAAACACAAGGATATACTCGAAATCAATTATTTCAAACAAATACTCGTAAGAAGTCTAAGTTTCTGACAAGTTTATACAAAGAATTATATGATTTTACAACCGAGTTGTATAACATGGAATTGATTGCTATTCCAGATACAAATGATTTTGACGCTATTCTTGCAGTGGCAAATAAAAAAGGAATTATTTGTAAAACAACATCATTTGGGTTATTTGACAAAATAAATGGTGGTGGATCAGGTCTTAATATTGAATTAGAAAAAGATATTCGATTAGATAATGACGCCCCTCTTACACTAGTGAAAATAGCTAAATGTAAAGAACCTTATCATTATACACCTGAACCGGTTTACGGATTAATGCGTAAATATTTCAGTGGCACAGATTTAGCAGTAGAATAAGACGATAGTGATATCGTCTTTTTATTTTTTAATATGAAATCACAACAAACAAAAGAATTAGAACAACTATTAGTATCTCATACAAATAAGATTGGAACTTATGGATGTAAAGAAGTGAAAATTGGTTCACATGAAACCAGTCAGTATCTAACAAATGAGCAGGAATATGTTGATTATATGACAATTACAACAACAGGAATCATTACCTGTTATGAAATAAAGTCAAATTTATCTGACATTAAATCAGATGCACGATTATCCTTCCTTGGTCATAAAAATTACTTTGTAATGCCAATAGATCTATATAATCAAATCAAACAAGAACGTTGGTTTTTAGGAAAACTTGAAAATCATACAGTTGGAGTAATTGTATTAGAAAATAATAAATTGACACTTATCAAACGATGTAAAACAAAAACATTATCTATTGGGACTCAAACCTTATTATTAGAGTCCTTTGCAAAATCTGCATCTCGTGATGCAATGAGATACTATCATTTAGAAACAAAATAAAAGGAAATATACCTATGGGACAAAGACTTGTTATTGCAAATGTTACAACCGAATCAGAACCAACAAATGCCATTTATTATCATTGGTCAGCATATACCGATTCTGCATTAGAAGAATTAGATGATCTGAAAAATGAAATTGCAGACTATTACAATAATTTAGATCTAGAAATTAAAACAGATGAAGAACAGAAAAATCATTTTAATTTGGCTTGCTTAGCAGCTATTTCTGGGATTACTGGTAGCGATGAAAAATCATTAGAATATATCCAATCATTACGTCCTGATTATACAAATGAAGATGCCAATAGAAATGAAGGGATTATTGCATTTACTGACAAGGGTGTTGAAAATATATTATACTGGTCAGAAGGAACCATTCATGTTTATTGGAAATTTAAAGAAGATGGAACACCTGACTTTGAAAAGACAACCTTTGATTTTAGATCACTTGTATGGGATGTAGCAGAGGATGAATTACATGATGATTTTGGATGTTCAAAAAATCAAATAAATAATATGAAACGTAAAGATTTAAATTATGATTTAGAAGAGCTATCATTTGATGATATTCAAAAATTAAGAGACAATCTACCATCTGTTTGGTATGATAAAAATATGGGTACCTTTAAATGTAAAATTGAATAAATTATAGTTTGTAGAGAGGAATATGCTTAAATAATGACTACAATTACATTCAATCTGACTCAAGAATTAGAACAAAAATTAAAAAATTTTAATTTTAGTAAAAATAAAGAAGCTCAAGAAATTCTGCATGAATTACTACAAGCTTCTGAAACTGATAATTTTGATATTAAATTACTATTAACTTACTTTCACACTACTCTTGTACATCCTCGTGAATCAAAAACATGGTGTGAATTCCTTCGTGATATTCTTATTGACAAATTAGAAGAAACAAAACTAAAATTCACAGATTATGAGCCATATAATTTAGTACCTGAACTATTTGAAAAAGAACATATTGATGGGACAATTACTTATGACACACGTAAAACCATTGATTATATTTCTGATTTTTGGCAGCAATTTCGTAATCCAGATGAGACTACTACCTTGTTTGAAAATGATATTTTTGATAAAACAGAATTATTCTTTCTTCAACAGATTATGGAAGATAGTATTCATCTGATTGTAGAAATCACAACCATTTATCAACCAAAGACAACAAAACAATTAAAAGAATTTCTGGAACGATTAACATCCTACGAATTAGCTGAACTAATGTATAATTAATCATCAAAACATTTATAAAATAGTAATATTGGAATAATAGAATCATAAAGATTCATGTAAATTTTCTTTTCAATATTATCAATTTGTGGTGAACTTAATTTAGAATTTAACATTGATAATCTTAATTGATGTAACTTATTTTCAATGTTATGAATAATGGAATAATCATTACACATCAGTAATTGTTCATTAAAATCCAATAATAAATCATATGCATGAAGAAGTAAATCGTGTATATATTTAACAGTCGTAACATGTGTAATTGTATCATCTGAATATTTGTCATAAAATTTTTCAATGAAATTTGAATAATAATTAATGTACTGATTTAATCGTAACAGTGTTTTATTTGTTAAATATTCAAATAATTTATTTTTATCAGGATTCCATTGATTTCGAATAAATAATAATAAATGACTCGTTAAGTCATCAAATCGATAATCTTCTTGTGTTAGGAAATAATAAGATAATGCGTTCTTATATAATAAGAAATATCCATCAATATAGAATCCTAATATGCGAGCAATGGGACTCACATCATTAGAATCACACAATAAATCACGAGAGGTTGTTGTATTATGAAAAAATTCTAGTAACTCATATTGAAATTTAGTATAGGGATCAATCCATACGTGAACGGAATAACGATCATTATTCATCAAGGGTACCTACTTTATTTGATAATTCAGAAAAGAAGTTTTGTATTAATGATTCAAGAACCATCACAAATTCATTATCTTCATTTTCAAATACTTCTTTTAAACATTCTGTATTTCCATGGAGTAACTGTTGTAAGTCGGAAGTTGATAAACGACGAACAATAGAAACAAGTGTTGATTTTAAAATTTCTTGTTTCATACTATATACTTCATGTAAAACAAATTGACGAAGATTATATTTTGAAACAGTAAATTGACGTTTTGGTTTCATCGACTTCAGATCATCATTTGATAACATATAAATATCGTCATCTACAATGGTAAGAGAACAAGATTCACTTATTTTTGTATAATTTTTATGAGTCAATGGGAAAATGATTTTAGAACCATTATTTGCACCAATAGATAGTAATAATTCAACATCTACACCTTCAATTTCATAAATATCTCGAACTAAAAAGAATCCTTTCTCAGATGACCCATATGATAAAGATGCCTCTAATAAATTAATAATGGAATTAAAGGCATCTCCTTCTAGTTTTTCAACTAAATAGTCAAATGCTTCTGGACTAACAGCATAATGAGATGGGATTTCGAAGGCTTTATGATCATTTGAAAGAACCTTACTTAACGTAGTTACCATACGTAATGGCATACTACTAATATCGGTTTCACCAGATTTATAACGTTTTAATGTTGATAATGGAATATCACAGATTCGTGATAAACTGGTTAGGGAATGCGAATGTAATAAATTGTGCAAACTTTCAGTGTTTGCTACTGACATATATTTATGCATAAAGTAATCCTCACTTTCTAAATTTAGTTTATCATAAATAAAGTCATAAATCAAGCTGGCTCATAAGACCAAATTCGGTAAAAATATAAAGGGAATTATTCATGACACTATTTATATTTATATTATTTTTGATAACAACACTATCAACCGTTATCGCGCCAAAAATACTAGAGAAAAAATCATTACAGACTCAATTAAAAGTTTATTTGATATTATCACTACTGGATATCTCTCTAATTATTTTATTTTTTATTCGATATTTATTATTCACAAATAGATAAAGTAGAAGGATTATTTTTTATGCCAAAATATTACACATCTGATGTCAAAATGCAATTCAAAGCATGTATTAACGATATTAAGATTACAAACCAAGATGAATATTACGTTATCAATAGATTTTTAGAAAATCTTTGTCAACTTATTGATGAAATTAAATCAGAAAACCCAGAATTTACATTTGATAAAATCCCAAATACAATCATTTATGCCTTTATTGAGGCCATTTATGAGGTGGCTGAATATGGTGCTAGTTATTATCAAATATCAGATTTCATTTCTGTTGAACGAAATTATGAAACGGAAGATTTAACGGATATTTATGTTACGTACGCTGGTCAAAAAGACCCATATTTCACAGAAATGAATTATTTATTTGAAACAAATGGTTTTTAAAAACAATTGAGGAAAAACAATGACAAATAAAATCACTATTCAATTCAATGAAATTGAAAAGAATAAACAAAAAACAGTTAAAGAATTGATCGAAAAACCTTATGCCCAGGTAACACAAAAAGATTTGTTGGACGTTAGAAACTTAATCAATTATCATCGTGATTGTCACTATGATCCAAGTGATCAAAAACAAATGATGGAAAGATTATTGAATATGCAGCTAGATTCACGTTTATATAAACCAATAGATCAACGTTCATTTATTGAGTATGTAATAGACATTATCTATGACTGGGTTCATGAAAATTTAGACTATGGAGTATCAACCTTTAATGCAGATAACATCTTTGACTGTTATTACACCGATGGTACCATGACTTATAATACCCAAGAAACACTCAACTATATTCGTTCCTTTTGGGATGAATTCCATGAAGATGATTTGGAAGATAAGGATGCTAAATTTGTATTTGAACGACCAGAAGCCTTCTTTGTTCAACAATGTTATTACATGAGTGTTCGGATACTAGAAGCTATTTTTGAACCACAAGAAGCCTACAATAAACAAGCATTTCTAGATTATGTTAATAATGACTTTACACCATCAGAAATGGATACATTGATTTATTAAATAATATTAGAAAGGATGATATTTATGACAAGACAACTATTTATTTCATTTGATGTTTCACATATCGCAATAAAAAGTAAGTCATTAGCATTATCGTTTTTATATGCCTTTAAAGATGAAATCAATAATCCAATCCCTGATTTAGAAAGTTTTAGATTGGTTGATTCCAAAAAACTATTACAATGGTTAGAGTTTCATATTTTAAATGATTTATTTTTGACAGACAATGAAAAATATGAACTAAGATATATTCATTTTCTTATTTGGAATCATCATCAAATGGGAATACGAGATCCTCATTTTCGAATTTTACAAAATGATTTCACAGGAATTGTAACAATTAATAAAAAGGATTAACCCATATGAATAACTTAACTAAAAATGAAAAAGACACACTTGAATGGCTTTTATTATTAGGGTCATATAAATTAAAAGAATTAGAATCACAAGGCAAACATAATTCGTTATATAATGAACGAAAACAAGGAATTGAATCATTGATGTCTAAATTATAAGGAAACCTCAATACATGTACACAAATATAAATCAACTAACACTTATTTTACAAGAATATAAAGATAAACTTTTACGAGTAGTTGTAAATGAGGATAATATTTTTATAGAGTTAGATGACGAACAATTTACAACTATCGTTATTGACGAGAAATCGTCAGATATCTATTCTATTTTTATTTTAACATTTAATTCAACAGTGCAAGAAAAGATTCAAAATATTCACGATTTTAAGGATGTAGTAACAATAATTGAAGAAAAATTAAAACAATATTGAAAGGATGACCCCAGATGTATATCGCAGCTTCACAAATGGAACGAGAAATTACAATTGATAAAGTTGACTTAGAATCAGAAATTAAAATTATTATTACAAGTATTTTTGACGATTTAAATTTAGATGTGACAACTTATAAACCAAATTATAAACCAACATGGGTGCCCAATCCAGACTATACACATTCTATTTTACAAAAATTAAAAAATCTACATGATAATATATCTAATGAACTAAAGAAACATAAAAATGATACTATTAAGATAGCACATGAGGATGACCCTTTATTTTCACTTATGATTTATAATACCAATGATAAATTTAGCGTCGAAGCATGGTCAAATATTTGTAATGACTATATGTGGGATGAGAAAATTGAGTGGATTGAATAACCCACCTTATAATTACAAAATGATATAATAGTAATAATATAAACCACAGAAAGGAAATCCATAATGGGACTTGACATTTTTTTATACAAACTAGAAGAACCAAAACTAGACACCTCAAAAACATATACTGAGGAAGAGCTATATGAAAAAGGGTATTCTTTTATTGAAGTAGAAGACAATGAACGTGACGAGGTTTATTCACAAGATATTATTGACAATTTTGCTGTCATTGTTGATGTTGAAACACAATATGACGATGATGTGGCATTCTTTAAGGAATTCCAAAAGAAATATCCTGAACGTTACACCAATATCAATGATTATTATAGTGATGTTGAAAATAGAATCCGAAAAGTTGGTGATAAGGACCCTTACTTTGATCCTCGAATGGTTATGCAATCCGTTAGTTCAAATGGTATGGAACTTAAAATTGTAGATTATGGACCAACTTATAGCAATTCAGATATCGAATATAGTGATTTACCACATATCACCATTTCTACAAAGAAAGAAAAAGACCTCGAAAAATTTACCTATACAAAGATTAAACCAACCTATGTCATTAAGAAAAAGGAAGTTGATTACCAACGTAAAGGGTTAAATGATCGTGGATGGGAACTTTTGCCTGACAATTGTACATATTGTACTGATGAATCCATTGTAGAACTATTAGTAGAAGAAGGTAATTTATCCGAATCTTTCCTTGAAAATTGGGTAGAGGGGGAAACCGCACTATATGCATGGTGGTAAGATATGACAACAGAAGAACTTTATAAACTACAAACTATTTTACAAAAATTAATTCAAACGGGGGTGTCCCTAGAGGACATCCTTGTAAATGGTTCTAGTGGTGTTCATATCGAATACATTGACAAAGACTGTTTGATTGATAAAGCGCTTACCGATGATCCTGATAATGTAGCCGCACTTTATTTACAAGAAAAAGCAACTTTTAGATATATAAATACACAAACATCTACGGCGTGGTATCGTATTGGTGCAACAATTATGTTACCACAAGAAATTCATGACAAATTAGTATCCTCAAATAGTCTCCAACAAAATTCCGATACATTAACTAACTATATGACAACACATCCTGAAAATATTGTTTTATTTGATGGGGAAACCTATTCACCAGAATGGTGCATTGAACTTGTAGGATTAGGTGAAGACTATAAATTTTATAATGATGAACACTAGAGATATCTTATGCAAACAAAAATTATTTTAACAGTTGGGTGTGTTGGTAAAACATATCTTGACAATCACTATTCAAATGTTTATGATTTTGATAAACACACGTTAGATTATAAATATGATAAAACAGGTTTCGAACATTTAACTAATGAGGAGTTCAAAAGTATTCCTAATCGTAAAATCCATGAAGGTTGGTTTAACCGGTATATGAAAGACTGGTGTAACGTTATCGATTCAAATCAATACGATGTTGTTACGGGATGGTTACAAGAAGACTGTCTAAATTATCTAATTAACAAGGGGTATTCGGTAGAGGTTATAGTTGTTGATGTTGGGAATAACGAAACCATCTATAAAAAGCGTAGTCAACTTAGAGGAAACAACGACCAATATTGGATAAATTTAAGGGGTTACTATGATAAAACACTTGAGTTATACAAAGATAGGGTAGATATTAAAGTTACCATTTTTGATCAACCTTATTATCTAAGTGAATATCTTGTATTTTCAGGTATTATTTTAAAACAGACTAATCGCTCAGGTGACACTTATATTCATAAAGTAGCTGAACGAATTAATTCTGTATTTAGAACTGATTATACTACATTGTCTGAAGTATTTATACCGTTCTACACTCAACTTGTTTTAACAGCTCTATCTCTAAATGTTAAGATAACAGATGAATTGGTTCATGATGCGTGGTCGGTATCCATTTATAACCGAACTGATATGGATTTTCATCACTCAATGATTCCTTTCAATATCTTAACCGAAGAAGTTCAAAACTTAGATAAGACCTACACTGAAAAATTAAATGAAGTATTAGACTATTTCAAAGGTCTGCGACATTTGACTAGATGAGAAATTTAGTTTTATTAGATGCTATGTCTATTCCAATTGAGTATATCGGTTTATTCTTATTGGTAGTACTAGATTTCATTGTAATATTATAAATAAATAGTCATAGAAAGTAAGAGATAATATATGTTCGATTTACAATTAATAAACAAAGTACATGAAGTTGAAAAACAAACAGGGCAATCACTGCCAAGTCTACTATCTCAGGTACCACTTGGAAACGTTTTAACAGCTTTTAAGGAGCTACAAATTGCTGATTTAGTCGAGATGGTAAATAGTGTACCCGTATATAAGTTAGTACATGGATTAACAATTATAACTCCTGATGAAATTTCTCAAATTTCACCATCTAAACTAAAAATCGTTCTAAAGTATGGGAATATGTATACTGTTGAAAAATTACAGTCAAAGTTTGGTAGTAGAAGTATTATATTGGCAATGCAGAAGTTATCCGAAAATGAATTAAAATCATTACTTTTTGAAGATAATTTTGAAGCAATATCTACTATTATTGACACCCTTGCGTTTGTTGAATAAAGTAGGTTTTATATGTTACTAAACAAACCTTGGACTCGTCAAAAACTGACACAGATGCTTTATCACGCATTTATCGGTTCATTAGCTGATAATGCAATTGAAATTGGATGGGTGCTTTGTTTTAGCTTTTTGGCTGATAAAAGTTTAGTGGAAAGAATAACCGTTCTTTTTGGAGTCAATGATGCCTTTTGGGTTATTCTTTCATCAACTTATTATACAGCTCGAACATCAATGACAGCAACATTACCTAAGTTAATCGAAAAGTATGGATTAGATTTGGAATCTAAAGTTGTCAAAAACCATATTTATCTATTTTATCTCATGCTTCTACCATCAGCTATCGGTAGTTTCATGTTTCTTCCTAAATTACTACTGATATTAGGTGTATCACCATCCGATTTACCTTTTTATATCCCATATTTCCAATTATCAATCATTTCGATTTTAATAGCCGCTCCATGGTCTATATTCATTCCATCCTATTTAAGAACTAGAGGTAGAAGTAAGGAAGCTACGGTTTTAGATCATTCTATAGCCTGGTCTATGTTGATTGGGATTTTCTTTACGACTCATGTTTTACATTTAGGTGTTAACACCGCTTTAGTTGTAAATATGATAACGAATGCAATTCCATTATATTGGTTCTTATGGAAGAAGCCTATACCACAATTTTTCAATAAGGGATTTGAATTTTCATGGAAAGAAATTAAATCCTATTGGGTAATTGTGAAATGGGAATTGGTTAGACGTCTAGCACCAAGAATATCGGCTATTATAGGAGTAGGATTAACCATTACAATCAATCCTATATATGCAGGTATAAAATATTGGATATCAAATCTAATGATGTTACCCGAAGGTTGGGTTGATTCAATGGCTGGATTGTTAAATAGTCACGTATCTAGAAATGTTGGATTAAATGAAAATATCCCATATAAAGATAATAAATTTGTCTTTTGGAAAGCTACGATTGGTGCTTTAATTTCTATTGCGTTACTTTATGTTATCGCATATTTCGGTTTAACTTGGCTACCAGAATCGATATATCACGGAATTATTTCTCCAATCATATGGATTTTCTTACCTATCGAAATTGTGACCAAGCTACGTTATTATATGTGGTTATCCATTAGTCGATCCTATCGTCATGATTTAAATGGTATAGCTCAACTCATTTATGCAATACCAACTGCTATATTAACTCCTGTTCTATTATGGTTGTTCTTACATCACTTACAACTAAGTTTTGAGTTTATTTTCATAGTTGGTGCCATTGTAGGTAGTGTACAATGGATTGGTACAGAGTTTTATTTTAGATATAAACTTTCAAAAAAGAAGGGGACTTGAATGACTGAACTTAAAACCTATTATGGGATTCTAGATAATGGGCAACTTAGAAACGGATTTGCCTATACATCTCTTAAAGAACTATTAGAATCCGTCTCAGAATCCATTATGGATGTAACGGATGATCCAGAAATTATAGAGATTTCAAAAACTGCAGATACAGTAGATAAACATCTTACGATTTTATATCTTCATGGATTTGAACCGTGTAAAATCCCTATGTATGTCGCAGAAGAAATTAAACAACACCCATCAGCAGTTGTAAGTATGGATCCACAATATTTTTATGATGGATCTCTATATGGTATTAAAGGACTAACAACAGAAGAAATTATAGATATTCTATAAGAGGGGGCATGACTATGATTCAAACAATAATGGAAGAAATTTTAAGTCACCCTTTATTACTTGAACTCATCTTCATTGGTATAATAATATTATTTTACCTTTGTCGTTTATTATTGAAGAAATTTAAGATTATTAAATCAAATTCATGTTTATCATCAATAATTTTAAGTATCATTTCATTAGTGATAATAATTATTGGATATTCAAATACTAACACGGAAATAATTACGGATAATGAATGGAAAACAATTTATCCAAATAATCAGAATACAACCATTACCTTAAAAAATTATGATACGTACCGATATATTGATTTATCGTTACCTTATTCTATAGATGTTAGTAAAGAATTATCAGAAAAATATAAGGTATTCGCAAATGATGAAGATTGGTATGGATATGTTATGGCAGAAAAAGATGGAGATACGGTAACACACCGTGTCATATTAAGAGCAAATAATATTATTTCCACATCAAAAATAACAGAAAAATCAAAAATCAGTAAAATTGAATATCGTAAAAGTTATGGCTATTATAAAACATTCGGACACTATAAAGGACGAATGATCCCTTATGGAACTGATGAAATTCGAGTGACAATTGGTGAAAATCATCAAGACACATTAAACAAGCTATTCGATAACTAAGAGAACCAAATATCGTTTACAAACAAAATATGATATAATGAAACTATAAATAACATCAGGAAGTAGACCTTATGCCATCTATCATATTTAAATCATCAAAACATTCACAACCATCACTATCAACATTAACGGTAAAGTTTCCAAATAGCAAACTTTATAAATACTCTGTACCAACAACACAATTATCAAACTTAAAAAAAGTAACATCAAATGATACCTTACTGTTTGATAGCCAAAAAGGATTTGCTCAAATTAGTGCACAACATAAGAAAAGTAATGCAATGACTCAACGTGAGGTTGAAGTATCAGGAGCAATATATGTCACTGACCCAATTGCATTTCGTGAACAATGGGGATTACCACAATTAGAAACTGAACAAGCAGAAATAGAATCACAATATAAAGCCGTTTGTTTATTATCTAATGAAAATAAAAAAGAGTTTTTTGATAAAGTCACAGATTATTATACTCGAAACAGAGAGAATAAAGACCTAACTCGTGAAGAGATTCCTAATATGAATCCAATATTTGGAACACAAACACAGTCTTACAATCGAAATGATTATAAAGGGATTGAAATCACCTTTTCTAATGGTGAAAAAGCAACATATGTTTATGCACCTGAGACTACACCTTTATTAACAATTTCACGTGAATTAGGAAACACTATATACTTTGATCGTGGTATGGATAAGAATGTACGTTTTAATAAACCTGTAAAGAATGGAGATTTCAGACCCTCAAATCCTTTCTTACCTATTAAAATTAAACCAATATCTTATGCATCCCCTTTTGCACACGAACTTGTTTTTAGAGGTGCAGCAAATGTTAAAGACCCAAGTAAACTAAGAGACATCTTAGGTTATGGGCAATTACCAGGTTACGCTAAACGAAAAGAAGAAGATCATTATGCGTTATATGTTGGTAATATTTATTACAATAAAGAAAATGTATTATCTGTAGACGAGTTTCTACATCGTACAAAATTTATTTATAATCTGAATAAAGAATTACCTACTAAAAGTATGACCAAAGATGATTTGACAGAAATCGTACCTAACCAACCTGAAGTCAAACATGAAAAGGATAAACCTAAAAATTCAAAATATCGTTTGATAGAAGACGATTATAAGATTGTTCGAGACGAATCACGAGTGATGTCCATTGATAAAAAAGTTTATCGAATTGAGGCCTTAAAGAATTTTTCAGACGTTAAAAAAGGTGATAAAGGTGGATATGTTCAAAGTTTAACGAGTATTGGACAATCAGGAAAGGCATGGGTCTATGATGATGCTATCGTATCTGGTACAGCAACTGTGACAGGTGATGCAACGGTAAAAGGTGATTCTCATATTCATAGTATGGTTAAATTACGTAAGAATGCATCTATTATAGACCAAGAGATCATTAATAAACGGAAATACATTCTTTATATTGAAAATGATCAGTGGAAACCTGAAGAAGTCATGCAAAAAGTAGCTCATGATGTGATTAGTGATGAGAATACACTTGATAAATTTCTTACACCTAATGAATTAACTCAAAATGATATTACAGATTTATATGAGTCTGTGACTCAAATATAAAAAGATAGGAATATACTAAATGACAACTTATTTAGAACATTATCAAATTCAACACCCCGACACTCGTTATGAAGGTGTTATTACTGCGCTTCAAGATTTAACTCGTGAAGGACACCTTTTACTCACAAAAGAAGGACTAGATCGACTATTTGAGGTTTTAGACAATGACTAATCCAATAGATATCTTTCCTAAAAATTTAGGTGAATATTATACACAATTACGTCAGTTGAAAAAACCTATAGGATTCAAATCATTATTAGAATTTAAAACAGAAGTTGATAGAATATCAAAATTATAGGAGACAAGAGTTTAATGACTCTTGTTTTTTTTGAAAAAATCTAACGATTTTTTCAATTTTTTTGGGGGCAAAGCCCCCACACCCTCTTTATTTTCGATTTTAATATTACATACACACTATTTTTACTTATGTATTAGGAGATTTTTTATGATTAAAAAAGATATTACAACTATTACACATGGTGTTATTATGCACCAGGTTAACTGTCAAAATAAGATGGGTGCTGGAGTTGCTAAAGCTCTTTATACGGCATATCCTCAAGTTAAAGCTGAGTACCATCAAATTGCATATAATCAACAATTCAACACACCTGAAAAACGATTGGGTTTATTGCAACCTATTAAAGTAACGGAGGATTTGATCATTTTCAATAATTTCTCACAATTAGATTATGGATATAACAAATCTATTAAATATACAGACGAGGAAGTCCTAATGACAAATTTGAAACGTTTTGATGAGTATGCAAAATATCATGATTTACCTGCATATGTTCCAGAACGCATTGGTTGTGGACTAGCAAATGGAGATTGGAACACTATTAAAACATTTATTGAAACTGAAACAGATATTATTATTGTAGGATTATAACAGGAGATTTTTATGAAACAACCATTAACATTAACAATTGCACAAGACCCATATGGATGGGATTTATTTGAAACAAATACCGTAACCATTACTGATAACGTAACCATATTTGCAGGCCCAAATGGTTACGGTAAATCATCTTTACTTTCAATGATGAAAGGAGCTCTTAAACAACAAGATTATAAAGAATTTCATTTAATGTCAAAAGATAATCCTTTTAAGTGTTTAGATATTTCAAGTGAGGAGGATAAACCTGTAACAAAAGGATTTTTAGCTTATGATGCGAAATATGACAGTTATGGTGATATCCTTGGAAGTCAATTATTTTTACAAGAATTTGAGATTGCAGGAATCATGATGACAGCATCCGAAGGACAAAATAAATTGATTACAATGGGTAAATTATTTGATCAAGTAAAAGAAATTAAGGAAAAACCTGAAAATAAATACTTGGAACAAATCATTATTTTTGTAGATGGAATTGATTCTGGATTATCCGTAGATATGATTCAATTCATCATGACAACACTCCCACTTAAATTGCAGCAAGTAGAAAGTTTAGGCATTGAATGTATTATCATCTTTACTACAAACAATTATGAAATGTGTAGAAATCGAACGGTTATTGACCCAATTACCTTACAAGAAACAAAATATGAATCGTATGAAGAATTCAGAAATGATATGATCCGCAAATCAATTATCCATAACGACTAAGGAGGCCTCTTATGACAGAAATTTATGTAATTCTTAAGGAAACATCCTATATTAACCGAGAAACAAATGAGATTGTTGGATATTACAAATCAACAGAAACAAAAGTAGAAAATAGATTTGATATTCCATTAGTTTTCTCATCCGTTGAAAATGCACGTAACTATTTAGAAATGAAGGGACTAAAAGAAATTGCATTTCTTAATTATCAAACTGATAAACAATCTATTGATGATGGATTAGCATTTTATCATATCACAAAATATACGATTAAATCAGTTACAGTAAGCTAAGGTGGATTATTCATGAAAAACAAAATTCTATCCCATAAACATCTAATTCTAATTGACAAAAACAATAAAGATTATTCAGAACTTGAAACAAAATTGAATAATTATAACAAATCAGGTCTAGCAAAACCCACAACAATGGTTGTCATATACAAACAAGATATGGGTAAAGAACTTAAAAACATTGATTCGATCCGAATCGATTTAGTCGAAAATTATATTGAAAATAATTATTATGTATTGTTATCTACAAAGGAAGTAAAAAGAAAAACATTCCATTATAAATTTGAAATAATTGATTTTGTAAAAAAATATTTCTAAAAATTGTCTAAAGAAATAATCAAACCTCCCATCATAAAAATAATAAACTAAGGAGATTATTTATGAAATTTAATATTAAAATGGAATCTGATTATAAAACATATATAGAAAAATATGGTCTAAAGGTAACGATGGATCAATATCGGACCTTATTACGGACATGTAATCCTCTTGCAATGAAACATCGATTAGAAAATTATCTAAAAGAGTATTATTTTGATGCAGAAGTAATTGTTTTGGAAGATAAATTACGTATCAAGGTAAAAGATCGTGGCAAATGTGCTATTGGCTTGATTACACCACATTATTACACATTCCCTATGCTATATACAGTATCTACTCGTGATGCCATCAAATTACTTACTCATATCTGGTATAGTTTTGAAGGTGGATTTGAGATTGCATGTTATAGCGGTTATTGGGATTTCCCTGAGAAATTTGAAGGGAATAAAATTTTAGGATTTGATAATTCTAATAAGGGATATTCACAAGCTTATTTACGAGCAGATATTAAGAAAATTGTATTTGCAAATAAAGGTGTAGGAAAACTGAAATATCTCGAATCATTAGAACAATTACATAATCTAAGTAAATTACATGAAGGTTTAGATTTATGTGACTTTTTTGACGAAATTGATACAGAATGGGCCTCATCATTACAAGAAGAATCATATACAAAAGATTCAATCATAAATACTCAAGTTTGTCTTCGTCCCTTTATAGAGGTTGATGTATACTAGTAAATATCGTATAAATCATCTACGAGATAAAGTCAATTAACTTTTATCTTAGACATTAAAAAACAAGGAAGTAATATACATTATGCAGGAATTAATTAGTACACTATTTATATTTACAACGTTCCAATTTATCATTGCAGCAGCTGCATGGGCAACTATGTTATTTGGACTAATATTTGGGTTAGTTTATAGTAATACACATAAATTTGATGATAAAAATTGGAAATATTATTTAATAATTATATCTCCATTCATTATTTCATCGGCTTTAGCTATATATGTGTCAATCGACATTAATAATGCACGGACGACTGTTAACGATCCAACTATTGCAAATTATACAATAACAAGAAATAATAATACTCTTACCTTTGTAAGTGAAAATAAAAATCTAAAAAGTGCTAATCTCAATATTGTTTCAGAAAATAATGAATATCTGTATTTGAAATATGATAATAAAATTATTGAAGTCAGAAAAAATGAACTTCAATTAGATAAAATAAGGACGTTAAAAAAATATGACTAATCTAAAACAAGAACTTATAGAAAAATATCCAATACTAAAAGAAAAAGGATTAACCGTTAAGGATTCCTCAGCTAAATTTGTAGAGGCTTTTTTATATGACAAAAAATAAACAAAAACTAGCACTCAAAAAATTCATTGAGTTACTTCAATCAAATAATAAAAAATTAGAAGAATTCATCAAAAAGGTTGACAACTAAATTTATTTATGATAAAATATAATCATAAATAATAATGATAAACAATCATCATAAAGGAGAATAATTTATGAAACGATATTTAAAGCTATTTGCAACTTCTAAATGGTTTGATTTATTAGGTGTTGCACTTGTAGTCGGAATTGCTATTGCATCAGGATATCTCAATTCACGATTGGACAAATTCGTTGATTGGGGACCATGGACAGCTCTTGTTCCCTTTGGTTTAATTTCTGTCACAAATGTAGGGATATCAATGCTATCCACTCGTTTTACTGGTAAATTAAGCAAATGGGGTAACTACCTTGGTATTATCAATACCATTTTATCAGGTTCCATTGATTACATCTTAGGGAACAAAGCTGCCATTATTACCTACCCGATTACCTTCATTATCTATACTGTTGCAATTCAAAAATGGCAAAAATCACAGGAAGGTAAACCAAATACACGAACTAAGGCACAAACTCAATTAATTGCAACTATTGCCACAATCTTAGCATTTGCTTTTGCGTATGGTACCAACTACATTGGATACGGTGGAAATATGAATGCACTTGCATATGTTACAACTGTAGCTTTTGGCTTATCTCTTGTTGCGAATGTATTGAATGCCTTAAAACTCACTACGCAGTGGGGATTTTGGTTTGTTTATAATTTAGTACAATTAGGTAAAGCATTCATTCAAGGAAATTTTGCCAACGTTGGCAAATATATCTTTTATATTTTAAATTCTATTGGTGCTTTATTTGTATGGGGTGATGAGGAACGAGGTGAATGATGACACTAATTCCACAACAAAATCTTGCCGTTGATTTACTCATTCTGAGTTTTGATCGATTACATAATAAAGTTAAAATTTTCACACCGATTCGAGAAGATAGTCACAAGAAAGCACTCCCTGGTATACTAGTAAAAGAAAACGAATCAATTGAGGAGGCTGTTCATAGAACGCTTGAAACAAAAACGAATCTATCAGGATTAAAATATGTTCTTCAAGAATTACCTGCACAAACAAATCCAAATAGGGATCCACGTGGACATGTAGTATCTATTCCTATTTTAGTTTTATTGACAGAATCATTTAGTTATGGAAATGGTTGGTCCATTTTTGAAAAAGACTTAGACCTTGATTTCGATCATACGGAAATGGTCAATAAAGCCATTACCATTTTATCAAATAATTGGGATAAACATCCTCTTCCGCTTTTACTAGCTGGTAATACAATTACACTTGAAGAAACAAGGGATTTACTAGCCCATTTCTTACCTTATTATCAGAAGACCTTACCATCTAATTTACGAAGAATGTCATTTGTTATGAACTTTCTACAAGAAACAGATGAATTTGATAGAAACAAACAAGGTAGACCTCCTCGGATCTATAAAATTCTAAAAGATAAAATAAAACCATTATATCAATAAAGGATGTTACACACATGATTTATTTAAATGAAAAACCAGTTGAATTTATTCACTTCCCAAACAATGAAAAACGCTTAGATTTACCCAAAGAACTTGTAAATTTCAGTGATACGCATATTGTTAATGATATTTATTGGAAATATGAAACAGATGAATCCATTTTCGAATTATTATTAGTTGATAATGCTATGAAATCTTATAACCAAGACTATAATTTATATATCGGTTACATGCCTTATTCACGAATGGATCGAGTTAAAGAACAAGGTACAGCCTTTTCACTCGAAGTTATGGTTCATATTATTAACAATCTGTCATGTGTCAATGGAATTTATGTGTTAGATCCTCATTCACCCATCACATTACAAGAACTTAATAAATATCCGTTATCAGACCATGCATTTGAATTTGATTATTCTTTAGCAAAAGATATGATTGACTACACACAGTTAGATGTAAACAATGCATGGTTTGTGTTCCCTGATAAAGGAGCTGCTACTCGATATAATGCAGATGACTATCCAAATGTTATTGTTTGTGAAAAGATTCGCAATTTTGCAACTGGTAAAATTGAAAGCATTAAGGCAGTTATTGAAAAAGTAACCCATCAACCAGCTGAAAACGCACCAATCATTATTATTGATGACTTATGTTCATATGGTGGCACCTTTGTTGGCGCTATTCAAGCGATTGAAAATGATTTAAATATCAAATCAACAGAGAATTGGTTAGTTGTAACGCACGCTGAAAGAGCAATTGACATGGGCCAAGTACCATTGATTTTCAATCAGATTTTCACTACTGATTCAATTTATACCCCACAAGGATATCAATACATGAATGTAAAACCATTTGATTCATTGGGTAAGGTTTATGTTCGACCTGTTCTTGATATTATTAAAAAGGAAAGTTTACTATGATTGAATGGATTTTAACGGGATTTAATGCAGCAGGATGGATTATGCTTGCATTAATTGTTGGATCATTTTTAATTGTAATGAGTGATATGATTGTCATACCAATATTAAAATATATAGGTATAGCAGTACTTGTAACAATACCTTTTATATTTCCATTTTTATTTTCATCAACAAGTTTAAACGGTTCTGAATGGACCACCATTTATACAAAAGGGGATAATTTATCCATTAATATTGAACTAGATCATTGGCATTCCAAATATGTACTGGAAAGTAATGCCGAAATTGGATCAACATTTAATGATATGGATAGTTTATTAAATAATACATTATCAGGTACTATTACGGCAACTGATTCAAAAGGGCAAGTGACCTATGATGTACTGCTTCAAAAAGATAATGTTATTAAAAATAAAAAATTAAATAATCATTCTCAAATTGTAAAAGTAGAATATCGTAAGATAACCTCACGACAAAATCACTTTGGATCATATAGTGGTAATCCCTATCCATTTGATCATGATGGGGAACTTCGAATAACTTTTGATGATGGGGATAACGAGGTAAAACAACTATTTGAACCAAAAAATTAACTGGAAGGGCATTTTATCATGACAACATTTGAAGATTATTTTGAAGAACACAACATCCCTCTAATTTTTGATGATGGGGATATTGAACTTCCATCAGGATGTCGAGTGGGACATGCCTATTATGATGAATTTGAAGAGTATTTACCAATTCTTAATGTTATTAAAACCATCAATAAACAATTCCCTGAATTTATTACGGATGGTTTAGAAAATTTAAATGAATATAGTCTTGAATTAAATACGGATGGTCTTAATGTTATAATTGAACTAAGTGACGATGAACTATATATAACACAAAAACATCATTACATGCAATTAACGATTGTTCATAAAGATGGGGGTCAATTCGAACAAGTAAATACCATCCAGTTCACCAATGGATCTAATCTAACCATTGACCAATTAAACGAGTGGTTAGATTCCCAGAATAAATATAGTCAATCTATCGTTAATCTATTAACGGATACGAATCAACAACTTCAAACTACATTAACTAATGCGAAATTTAACACAGAAGTACATGATTTTAAATCCGATGAATTCTCATACAGAAGAATTGGAAATATGGGTAATCTAAAAGAACTCGTACAACAGGCCAAATTAGGCAAGCTGCTTAAACGACCAGATTATGATGGTGTGCTTATTCAAACAGCTAATGACTGGTTGATTGATTGTTTGGATTACCAAAAAGATGGAAAACGAGTCATTCGTACTGAAATCTTCTGGGATCAATCAAATGAATCAACCGTACCTAATTATAAACGTGAATCTGCAGTAAAAGGACTTTCGGAAGCTTATCAAATGATTCCTATAGAACACTTTAAAGAATATTCTCAACAATTACTTGCTAATTTACAAGAATTTTCTCAAATTTGTTTTACACAAACTGCAGTATTAGATACAGAATTTCAACTACTTGATACATTTGATCTAACACCCACATTAACGCCTGAAGATTTAGCATGGGAAGATGCTTTATATTTATAAGAAATAAGAATATTAAATATAATATTTCTTCAACACATTAGAAAAACGGAGGTATCAATATGCTTGGTGCGATAATTGGAGATATTGTCGGTTCTATATATGAATGGGACAATATCAAAACAAAAGAATTTCCATTATTTCAACCGAATTGTTCAATTACAGACGATACCGTAATGACATGTGCGGTAGCGGAAGCTATATTAAATGGTGGACAAAAAGATGATTTCATTGACGCTATGAAACACTATGGTCGAATGTATCCTGATAGTGATTATGGTTCTAGATTTAATAATTGGATTAGGAGTGATACTAGAGAACCCTATAATAGCTTCGGTAATGGTTCTGCTATGCGAGTATCACCATGTGCATGGGTATATGATTGTGCAGATTTAAATATGGCATTGGTACGTGCTCGAGAATTGGCAAAACGCTCAGCGTCTGTGACGCATAATCATCCTGAAGGTATAAAAGGAGCGATGGCAGTATCCGATGTTATCGTTCTATGTCGTTATTACTTCGGTGGTCACAATAGTGATAATTCATCAGAATATAAGAAAATGATTAAAGATTACATTGAAACTGAATATGATTATGACTTATCCAAATCTTTGGATGAAATTCGACCTAATTATGGTTTTTATGAAAATTGCCAAGGTACGGTTCCAGAAGCAATTATCGCATTTCTTGAAAGTACCGATTTTGAAGATGCCATTAGAAATGCTATTTCTTTAGGTGGAGATAGTGATACTCTTGCAGCTATTACAGGAAGTATTGCTGAAGCTGCTTATGGTATCCCAGAAGAAATTAAAACCACAGCTTATGAATATTTGGATGATTCATTGAAAGACTTACTGCGTCGATGGTATACTCAATATAATTATTAGAAACTAATTACATTAAAAAGGAAAAATGAACATGACAACAACTCCAATCTATCTTGCAACCGACTTTTATAAGCTCTCTCATAGAGAGCAGTATCCAGAAGGTACTACAACCGTATATTCAACCTTGACCCCTCGGTCGAACAAATATGCACCATGGTCCGACCATATTGTTTTCTTCGGATTGCAATACTTCATCAAAGAGTATCTGCTTGACCGTTTCGACAACGAGTTTTTCAACGTACCTCTTGAAGAAGTGATTTCAACCTATAAATCATTTGTTCAGCAAACACTTGGTAAAGAAGAAGTCTATACGGAACATCTTGTTCAATTGCATAATCTTGGTTACTTGCCAATTAAGATTGAAGCACTTCCAGAAGGGACACTTGCGCCAATGCGCTGTCCTGTTATGACCATTGAAAACACAAAACCTGAGTTTTTCTGGTTGACTAATTTCCTTGAGACTATTTTGTCAACAACAATTTGGCAACCAATTACAAGTGCTACACTCGCATATCAATATCGTAAAGTTTTGAACGATTATGCTATTAAGACAACAGGTTCAACCGCAGGTGTTGAATTCCAAGGTCATGATTTCTCACTTCGAGGTATGTCTTCTGAACAATCAGGTATGACTTCTGGTATGGGTCACTTGACTTCTTTCCAAGGTACAGACACTATCCCTGCCATCTTCGGTATTCACAAGTATTATCACGCACCACTTGATTTTACAACAGGAGCATCTATTTCAGCTACTGAACACAGTGTTATGTGTTCATACGGGCAAGCTGATGAGCTTGATTTGTTCAAACATCTCCTTGTTGATGTTTATCCAACTGGATTGTTCTCAGTCGTATCAGACACATGGGACTTCTGGAAGGTAGTTACTGAATATCTTCCAGCTTTGAAAGACATCATCATGGCTCGTGACGGGAAACTTGTAGTACGTCCAGATAGTGGTGACCCAGTTGATATTGTAACAGGTACAAAAGTAAATGGGACAACTCCGGAAGAAAAAGGTCTCATTGAATGTCTCTGGGACATCTTTGGTGGTACCGTCAATGAACAAGGATATAAAGTCCTTGATTCACATATCGGAGCTATCTATGGTGATTCGATTAACCTCGAGCGTGCTAAAGCTATCGCAGAACGTCTTGAAGCGAAAGGATTTGCTACAACAAACATCGTATTTGGTATCGGATCCTTCTCTTATCAATATCACACTCGTGACACCTTTGGTTTTGCAGTGAAAGCAACTGCCGCAACAGTTAATGGTGAAGAGCGCATGCTCTTTAAAGATCCGAAGACAGACGATGGCACAAAACGTTCTCAACGTGGACGTGTTGTTGTAGCTCGTAAAGAAGATGTACTAGCTGAAAATCCCGATTTTGATTTCACAACTTTAACAGGTGACCAATCAAACAATGATTTGCTATGGATGGACGGATTGAACGAAGGTGAGGCTTCTGCCTCAACTTGGAAGGCCTTACGACCAGTTTTCCTAGATGGTCAACTATTCGCAAATGATACTCTCGCCACAATTCGTAAGCGTTTGACTAACAAAAAATGAGTTCAATCTATTGAACTCATTTTTTTCTCTTAGAAATGAATTACAGCCTAGCACATAAATTTATTGATAAACCTACTTTTATATGATAGGATATTAATAGGATTTAGAAAGATTATTGAATAATTTTAGAAAGGAATATCAAATGACTTATAATTTAGATACTATTGTGACACACATAATGAACACTCTCAACAGTGACCAAACTTATCAACCTGTCACATTTGAACAGGTGTTATTATTTGCACGTGGCATAGAAAATATCGAACCACCACGGGGTAATGCCGACAAATTCATTCAGCGAGTCGTCGAGGTTATTCCACGCGTTCAAAAATCATTCACATTGGAATATTTAATCAATCAGCTACCAACACGTACACTGCACAATACGCCTGGTTTATTTTCAATGGTGAACTTATATCCATTTGTCATGTCTGATTTAAATCGTGTGGAATTCACCTTGGATGCAGAAAATATTTGTAAAAAATTTAAAAAGGATGAATATCACAGTGCATCAAGACCCACATACTTTGAACAATATTCAGTGGATGACTTAGAAGAAATTCTTGATACTCTATTTCAACACAATATCATCAACTACAATCCAATAAAAAATCATAATACAGTTTAGATGAACTCAATAAAATAGGTTTAATGGTTGTTGGTTCCAAATATAACATCTAACCAGTGCGAAAGACTATGATATAATTTAGAAAGGTTATTAAACAATGGAACAATTTTTAAGCATACAAAATCCTATTGGATTGGTATGGTTACTTCTTGTGAGTGTATCAGTATTTATTGCATTTCTTGTTCTGAAATTTACAAAATTAGAATGGGATGATGTATTGTTAGGATGGCTAATGTCACTTAGTCTCATAACTGCAGTCTCTCTTTATAACGCTGATCACGTAGAGAGAGTGAACTTATCTGATTATCAATGGAAACAGATATATACCAATGATATGAGTGCACAAATCAATCTAAAACCCGTTGGATTTTTGACCAATAGGTCAGAAAAGATTGTCATTGAAGTTGAGAAACCTCTAGGTAAAAACGCCTATTTATTTAAAACGGGTATGGCAAATTATCCTAATCATATCTATTATGATATCATAGCTACAACAAATTATGAAATGACTACTAAACTAGTCGAATTATCAAAAGTCATTTCTGATGGTGAAATAACCGCTAATTCTAAGATTGTGAAAATTGAATATAGACCTTATAATGGATATTACCAAACATGGGGTTCTCACACGGGCAATCGCATTGATACACCTGAAGGTGGTGAAGAAATTCGAATCACCATTCAGAATGAAACAAATAACAAATTAAATGATTTATTTAATCCAGTGAAATAATTTAGAAAGGATAACATAATGACACTTTACTTATTTCTTGATGTTGAAACAACGGGGTCAAACTTTCAAGATGGGAATTCAAAACCTAGAAAAAATAGAATGCTCCAACTTGCCTACAAATTATATGATGAACAAATTCAAACAGAATATTCTTCTGGAAATTTCTTTGTTAAATACACGGATGATGAATTGAAACAAATACATAATGAAATGGACGAATATGTTCTCAATATGCATACATCAACAGGTCTTTTGGATAATCTAAAAACCAATACAACAACTTCGCTTGAAGATATTGACAATCATTTGTACAATCTTCTTGAGCAACATCCTGGACACAGATATTCCCTTGCAGGAAACAATGCCCAATTTGACTACGAAGTTGTTCGGCGTCATTTGCCAAAAACAGCAAGTAAATTACATCACTCACTTTTTGATGTTAGTTCTATCCGCCGTGTCTTTTCAACAATCGGTTCCGATTTTGGTAAAAAAACAAAAGCTCAAAAAGCATCCAATCATGACGCATTAGTGGATATTGAAGAATGTGTTAGGGAATTAAGAACTTATCAAGACTTTATTAGAAAAGCTCTTCAAAATAGCGATTAACTGCAGCAAATCCCATTAAACTAGGATTTCTTTTATAAATATAAAAAGGATATTATGAAAACATTACATGAACAACTAAATGAATTAGAGAAAAATAAATATGTAATAAAAGAACTTGAAAATAAGATTTTCAAATTTATAAATCAAAAAGATATTAAACAAACTATTAATAAAGCGTTAAAAGAAGAATACATTGAGGTTTATTCAAATATTGGTACAAAACACATTGAATTAGAACGTAAGTTTGTTTTAGATCAAACCATTTTTGAATCGAGATATTATTATCGTTTTATGATTGAAGAAGACAATAACTCATTAATTTGTCTAGATATAGTACCGACCTTATTCAAACAAAAATTAAATGTAAATATATATACTTATAAACAGGATACTATAACAGAAAAAGAAGTTATTGATCTACTAACATTAGTACTTGGAATATAAAAACAAAAGGAAAAATTAACATGGAAAAAAAAGAAATTAAACTATCATTTTGGGAACCAGATACATGCGATGAATTTGAAGTAGTTGTAAAGGAATCACAATTACAAGAATTTCGATTATATGATATTACACATTCAGTAAGATATAAACACAATCAATTTTTAGAAACTGATGTTGTAGGCGAATTCATTATTAAACTCTCAGATGTAAATTCTGACATTCTTGATAAACTCACAATGAGTCATCGGATTGATGAAATTTCCATTTATGAAGATAATAAGTGTATTTACTCAGTGGCAGTACGACTAGACTTATGTGCACAACAACGTACGATTAAAGATAACATTTTAGAAATTTCACAAAGTAGATTAACATATGTAGAGTAATTTATTATGAAAAAATATGAAATTATCTTAATAGAAAAAAATAAAAGTAAATCCCTTTACGAACTTCTACCAGATCGTGAACTTCATTATCTTCTGACTGAATGGACTAAATTTGAGTTTGATTGTTTGGTCAGCAAAGGATGGGATTATTTTGAACGTCTTATTAAAAAACACCAACATGATATTTATATTAAATTACACACTGATGAAGAAAAAATATTGTTTGCAAAAGCACTCGCGTCACAATATACATTAGAACGAGTTTATGAACCACTTCATAAAATATGTGAGGTATTTGATATTGATTTAATTAATACATTGCTTAACGAATATCAATTAGTAGATTAGAAATTGTGAGGGAAGAGTAAACTTATGCAAAAACCTAAAATTGGATCCTATTGGGAACACCGAAAAACTGGTAACAAATACAAAGTTGTTCATATTGGTTATTGGGAAGAAACGTTAGAAGAATGTGTAGTATATGTTTCAATAGATGATGAAAAATGTTGGATTAGACCTCTTGAAATTTTCATAGATGGAAGATTTGTAGAACAATTAGTAGAAAAGGATAAACTATGAGACATTTATTTAAAGATTTAAATCCATTAGGAGTACGATTATCCCTTATTTTAGGAACGAATTGGTTTATTAGTAAAACCATT
>ERZ773067.160-NODE-160-length-42814-cov-9.425267_pt1 | contig 42814 bp, 33 predicted proteins | sample MGYA00580622_ERZ773067 | MGnify/ENA primary metagenome ERZ773067 (study PRJEB29015, sample SAMEA2737998) | human oral metagenome | biome: human oral; feature: human-associated habitat; material: dental | place: China | collected 2113 ...
ACTTACAAGCAGTGCAAAACGAAAAAATAGTCTCTGCCGGCACTTACAAGCAGTGCAAGACTCTAATAATATCGAAAATGAACAATTTCAAATAAGAATACAATCATGAATCGCAAACAACTCATCGAAGAAATCTTCAGTAAGAAGTCGTTTCTCTGTGTAGGTCTCGACACCGACACAAAAAAAATCCCGGAACATCTGCTGAATACCGACGACCCCATTTTTGAATTCAATCGCGCAATAATCGACGCCACCGCGCCCTATTGCGTGGCCTACAAACCCAACCTGGCCTTCTATGAAAGCGCCGGATTGAAAGGTATGGCTGCATTCGAAAGGACAATTGCTTATCTCACCGAAGCCTATCCGAACCACTTCGTCATTGCCGACGCCAAACGCGGCGACATCGGCAACACCTCGTCGATGTATGCCCGCACATTTTTTGAGGAATATCGCCTCGACGCCTTAACCGTGGCGCCTTACATGGGCGAAGACAGCGTTATGCCGTTCCTCGAATATGCCGGGAAATGGGTGATTCTGCTTGCACTTACAAGCAACAAAGGCAGTCGAGACTTCCAACTCACAGCCGATGCAAAGGGCGAACGGCTGTTCGAAAAAGTACTCCAAACATCGCAGCATTGGGGCAACGACGAAAATATGATGTATGTTGTCGGAGCCACCCAAGGCAAAATGTTTGAAGACATTCGTCGCATTGTTCCCAATCATTTCTTACTCGTACCCGGCGTCGGCGCACAAGGAGGCAGTTTGCACGAGGTGTGCCGGTTCGGACTGAACAAGGATTGCGGATTACTGGTCAATTCCTCTCGCGGAATAATCTATGCCGACAACACTCCGGCCTTCGCCTCCGCGGCCGCCGAAAAAGCCCGTGAGTTGCAACAGGAAATGGCCGAAGAATTAGCCAGGATAAGATGATTTCAGAGAAAATCAATTTAAATCGAACAAATCACAACTGCGTAACAAAGGTTGGCAAGCCGGGATATAGCTCGGTAATTGAGGACGGTTCGCTGGCAAAAAGAGCGAACATGGCGCTCCCGCTTCCCGACATCTGCGAATAAACGGCGCCGGCCGAATAAAAACGCATCTTTATTTCGGCAAGAATAGGATGGCGCGCAAAAGCGAACTCTTCAAAATCGTTGGAGAGTTCGCTTTTCCATGTTTCAAGGGGCTGATTAACTATTTCGCGACACGATTTAGCCGGTTTGCGCGATGCGATATGCGAATAAGCCTCGGCGGTAGAAATGGCTACATCGGGCTTCACGATTGCAAGATAATACCCTTTTATTGCTGGCAGATTCAAAGGCTCTAAACGCTCGCCAACACCAGTAGCATAGCAAGGTTGCGGGTCGATGAAAAACGTACAATCGGCGCCTATGCGAGCTGCAATTCGGCGCATCTCATCGTTACCCATTCCGAGGGCGAACTGCTTGTTAAGCAGCTTTATCATAAACGCTGCGTCGGCCGATCCGCCACCCAATCCGGCTTGCGACGGGATGTTCTTATGCAGTTCAACCTTAACAGGCGGAAGCTGATGCAGGCTCGCCACCAATCGATAGGCTTTCACAACCGAATTATCATCGGCGTTACCAATGGGAATGTTTCCACTCACGGTTAACGCGCAAACAGTTTGCAGTTCGTTTGATTGAGGCTCGACGGAGAGCGTATCGCAAAGCCGAACCGGATAAAAAACCGTTTCAATATCGTGGTATCCGTCTTCGCGCTCGGCCACCACATTAAGGCCGAGATTAATCTTGCAACAAGGTGAAATAATCATAGTTAAATACATTGTTTTGATAGGCTGCAAAGGTATGGAAAGGGCAAAAACACCCGGTCGGAGAGCTCGGAATTATTTTCTACTTTTGCCACCACTATGTCAGAAACAAAATCTAACAATAAGCCCACACGACGCCGCCAACAGGCACCAATCGACACCTCATACGGACACCTCCAACCCCAAGCACCCGAGATTGAAAGAGTAGTGCTCGGCGCACTCATGATTGATAAAGATGCCTTCACAGTGGTGTCTGAAATCATCCGCCCTGAAACATTCTACGAGAACCGGCATCAAAAAATCTACGACGCCATTCAGGGCCTAAACCTGCACGAAAAACCCGTAGACATTGTAACCGTAACCGAAGAACTCCGACACAACGGCGCACTCGAAGATGTTGGCGGGCCAGCCTACATCGTCGAACTCAGTTCACACGTTGCATCGTCGGCCCACATCGAATATCACGCCCATATTCTGGCACAAAAGTTTCTTGCCAGGCAACTCATTCAGTTCGCATCAATGATTGAAACCGATGCATTCGACGAAACAGTCGATGTCGACGAACTAATGCAGAAAGCCGAAGGTAATCTGTTTGAGCTTTCGCAAAAAAATATGGTGCAAGACTATACGCAAATCGACCCCATCGTAGCCAAAGCCCATCAACTGCTTCTGCAAGCAGCTAATAACAAAGGCGGACTCACCGGCGTACCGAGCGGATTCCATAAACTCGACGAGATAACCGCTGGATGGCAGCCATCAGACCTCATCATAATTGCCGGACGTCCTGCGATGGGCAAAACATCGTTCGCCCTCAGTTTAGCAAAAAACATCGCCGTGGATTTTCGCAAACCAATAGCTCTGTTTTCACTTGAAATGAACAATGTCCAACTCGTGAACCGACTAATATCAAACGTATGCTCCGTGCCCGGAAACAAAATACTTAGCGGACAACTTTCACCCGACGAATGGGAACGATTCGACACCAATATTCGCAAACTCGACGGCGCCCCCGTCTTCGTTGACGATACACCAGGTCTTTCAATCTTCGAACTGAGGACTAAAGCCCGCCGACTAGTACGTGAACACGACATAAAAGTGCTCATGATTGACTATCTACAACTCATGAATGCCAACGGAACACGCTTCAGTAACCGTCAGGAAGAGGTATCAACCATCAGCCGCTCACTCAAAGGTCTGGCCAAAGAACTCGACATCCCAGTAATAGCCCTCTCACAGCTCAATCGAACCGTAGAACAACGCGAAGGAATAGAAGGTAAACGTCCACAACTGAGCGACCTCCGCGAATCAGGAGCCATCGAACAGGATGCCGATATGGTGCTCTTCGTTCATCGCCCCGAATACTACCACATCTACCAGGACGAAAAAGGCAACGACCTTCACGGTATGGCACAAATCATAATCGCAAAACACCGAAAAGGTGCAACAGGCGAAGTTCTCCTCAATTTCCGCGGAGAATATACCCGTTTCGCCAATCCTGAAGACGTTTCAGCCCCATTCCCAACCGACGAAATAGGCGGTGAAATCATGGGCAGCCGTATGAACTCATCTACTCCCGAATCGCCCCATGGTTCACCACTAGACGGCCCCCTGCCAGAACCTTCACCCGACCTTACCGTTCCTTTCTAATTAAGGTTCAGACCAGATAAATGAACAAAAAGTTTGTAAGGATTTTTCAAATCATATATCTTTGCAACAGTTATCCTGAATACAATCTTTCTTACCTTAAGAAACTAATACCTATTTAATGCTTGAATGCCCATCGCTGAGAAGCGTCGGGCATTTTTCAATTATAGAAATATAGCGAACAAGCTAATCTAATTTTCTTTAGTACATTTGCACATGCAACCTAGATAAACACAGGTGAAACGCAGCCGAAACAAACATTTTTCTTTAATCAATAAACATTTTCAAACACATCGATTCTTATGAAAATACCATTCGCAGAATCTTGGAAAATCAAGATGATCGAGCCTATCAAAAAAAGTACTCGAGAGCAAAGAGAGCAATGGCTGAAAGAAGCTCATTACAACGTTTTTCAACTAAAAGCCGAACAGGTTTACATCGACTTGCTCACCGACAGTGGAACTGGTGCTATGTCGGATCGCCAGTGGGCCGAACTGATGTTGGGCGATGAAAGCTATGCAGGCGCAACTTCTTTTTATAAGTTCGAAGCCACTGTACAGAAAATTTTAGGTCTGAAATACATCATCCCGACTCACCAAGGACGCGCTGCCGAGAATGTTCTTTTCTCCTATCTTGTAAAAGCAGGCAATGTGATTCCCGGCAATGCGCATTTCGATACAACCAAAGGACACATTGAAAGTCGCAAAGCACATGCTATAGACGTAACAACCGACGACGCCAAGGACACACAGAAAGAAGTTCCATTCAAAGGAAACGTATCACTCGAAAAACTCGAAAAAGTACTCAAGGAAAATCCCAACAACGTACCTTTCATGGTTCTCACCGTGACAAATAACACCGTCGGAGGTCAGCCTGTAAGCATGAAGAATATCAAAGAAACATGTACGCTCTGTCACAAATACAACGTGCCGGTGATTATGGACTCAGCTCGCTTCGCCGAGAATGCCTACTTCATAAAGGTTAGAGAAGAAGGTTATGCCAATAAGAGCATAAAAGAGATTGTTCGTGAAATGTATGCCGATGTTGATGCAGCAACCATGTCAGCCAAGAAAGACGGTATTGTGAACATGGGCGGATTCATCGCAACAAACAGAGAGGATTGGTTCGAAGGCGCAAAGCTGTTCTGTATTCCAATCGAAGGCTATGTGACTTACGGAGGAATGAGCGGTCGTGACCTGAACGCACTTGCTCAGGGACTCAATGAAAATACGGAATTCGACATGCTCGAAACACGTATACACCAGGTAAAATATCTTGCCGAAAAGCTTGATGAATATGGTATTCCTTATCAGCGGCCAGCCGGCGGACACGCCATTTTCGTAGACGCAGACAAGGTTCTAACCCACGTTCCTAAAGAAGAGTTCCCGGCCCAAACGCTTACTTGCGAACTTTATCTTGAAGCCGGAATACGAGGTGTTGAGGTTGGATTTATGTTAGCCGACCGCGACCCCGAAACAAAAGAGAACCGTTTCAACGGTCTCGACCTGCTTCGTTTAGCTATTCCACGTCGTGTCTATACCGATAATCATATGGATGTGATTGCCGCTGCGCTTAAGAATGTGTACGACCGTCGCGAACAAATTACAAGAGGTGTCGCCATTGAATGGGAAGCACCCCTGATGCGTCACTTCACAGTTAAACTCAAACGACTCGGATAATCTTCAAGTTTTTTTAAATATATCAAGGATTCCCTTTCCTAGCTTTATTGTAGCAGGAAGGGGATATCTTTTTTATTATCTCATCCATTCAGAAACAAACTATAAAAAAAGACTGCCCGAAAATCGAACAGCCTTGGGGGAATAAAAGAATACAAACAATTCTTTATTTTATCACGCCTTGCTCTTTGAAAATTTTCTTTAAGGCTTGAACTCCACGCTCAACTTGCTCTTCAGTGTGGGTAGCCATAAGGGCGAAACGAACCAAAGTGTCTTGAGGAGCACAAGCAGGCGGAATCACTGGGTTTATAAAAACACCAGCCTCATAAGCCATCTTAGTTACGAGAAAAGTTTTATCAATGTCGCGTACATAGAGCGGAATAATCGGACTTTCAGTTTCACCAATCTCAAATCCTTCTTCGCGAAAACGTTTCAAAGCATAGTTTGTAACAGTCCAGAGACGTTCCTGCCGTTCAGGTTCAGCTTGAATTATATGTAACGCTTCAAGAGCTGCAGCTGTGGCCGATGGTGTGTTACTAGCCGAGAAAGTATAAGTACGACATGTGTGACGAAGGAAGTTTATAGTATCACTATCACCCGCTATGAATCCGCCTATAGAAGCCATGCTCTTCGAGAATGTCCCCATGATAAGGTCAACGTCGTCAGTCACTCCAAAGTGATCGCACACTCCACGTCCTTGTCTACCGAACACTCCTAATCCGTGAGCTTCGTCAACCATCACGGAGCAATTATATTTTTTCTTTAGTTCTATGATTTCGGGAAGCTTTGCCAAATCACCCTCCATCGAAAACACTCCATCCACAATGATGAGTTTGATAGATTCTTGAGGCAATTTCTGCAATATTCTTTCGAGGTCTTGCATATCGTTGTGCTTGTAATGTAACTGAGTTGCAAAACTTAGCCTACGTCCGTCTACTATACTGGCATGGTCACGATCGTCGCAAATGATATAATCTCCACGTCCAACAACCATAGCAATCACTCCAGCATTTACGGCAAATCCGGTAGAGAAGGAAAGTGCTTCATCCTTATTTTCGAATTCTGCCAATTCTTTTTCAAGCTGAACATGTAAGTCGAGTGTTCCGTTGAGGAATCTGCTTCCTGCGCATCCCGTACCATATTTTTCCAGAGCTCTCTGTGCTGCTGCTATAACCCGCTCGTCGTTTGTGAGTCCTGTATAAGCATTCGAACCGAACATAAGAATCTTATGTCCGTCTATGTCTGTCACTTCTGTTCCTTGCTTGCCTGTTATTTCGCGGAAATACGGATAAACTCCTGCTTGAATATATTTCTGCGGATCACGGTAGTTCTTGTATTTGTCTTGTAATTGTCCCATTATAAATTATAAAGGTGTTTAGAGCTTATGCCCTTATATTTAGGCTGCAAAGATATATATTTTGGTTAGAAAACGATGTGGAGTCTTTTGAAATTAGCCTCTCTGGATCATTGTTATAAAGGGGCTGTGCGAGAGGTGGAATTTAGTTAGTATTTTTGTTTCTGAATTTTCAATAGATTGATAATTAAGGTATGAAGAAGAACATCGTTTTTATCATGAATCCTATTTCGGGTACGGTGAGCAAGGTGGGAATCCCAGGTTTAATCGAGAAACGACTCGATAAAAACAAGTTCGATTTCTGTGTTGCGCCAACCGAATATCCCGGTCATGCCACAGAACTCGCCCAAAAGGCTGTGGACGAAGGAGCCGAAGTGGTTGTAGCTGTAGGAGGCGACGGAACCGTAAATGAAGTTGGACGAGCACTAGTAAACACCGATACAGCGTTGGGAATTATTCCGTGTGGATCAGGAAACGGATTAGCACGTCATTTGGTTCTGCCGATAAACATCAAGAAAAGTATCGACATCATCAACGAATACAAAGTGCATCGCCTCGACTACGGAACAATCAATAATATTCCTTTTTTCTGCACCTGTGGAATGGGATTCGATGCCTTCATTTCAATGAAGTTTGCTGAAGCCGGAAAACGCGGTCCGATAACCTATGTGCAAAAGGTTTTGGAAGAAGGATTGAAGTATGAACCGCAGACATATGAAATCGAGGCTGATGACGGAACCTATAAATACAAAGCATTTCTAATCTCGATTGCAAACGCATCGCAATACGGAAATAACGCCTACATAGCACCGCAAGCATCGATGAGCGACGGATTGCTCGACATTATAATAATGGAACCGTTCGATGTGCTAGAAGCCCCGCAGGTTGCCATCGAACTGTTCAACAAGACTCTCGACAAGAATCTCAAAATAAAAACTTTCAAAGCTCGCCACATTCACATTCATCGCTCTGAACCCGGCGTGATTCACTATGATGGCGACCCTATAATGACTGACGCCGACGTTGACATTTCCCTTGTCCCGAAAGGAATAAACATCATCGTGAACGCACACGGCGATAAAGAACAACGTCAACCCAACGCCGTACAAAATGCTTTCTCCGAATTGTTCTTCAACATCGACCTCATCAGGCGTGACATCACTCGCCAGAGCCGAAAGTTTCAGGCTCTGAACAAAATAATCCTTAGGAAACTCAACATTTAATGGCATTTGCTTTCAAGCTATTCAGCATCGAGCAAAATCGATGCGCAATGAAAGTAGGAACAGATGGCGTTCTGCTTGGGGCATGGGCGGAAGGCGGTGAGCAGATACTCGATGTGGGTACGGGAACGGGAGTGATTGCTATGATGATGGCCCAAAGATATCCGGGAGCTCACGTCGACGCTATCGACATCGATCAAGACTCCGCAGAGCAAGCTCGCGAAAACGCAGATGGTTCTCCATTTGGCAGCAGGATTGATGTCTACGCTTCATCCTTTCAGGAATTTGAAAGCGCAAAGACTTACGACGCCATTGTTAGCAATCCGCCCTTCTTTATGAACTCAATGAGAAGCGAAAACCATAAGAGAAACATAGCTAGGCATGCTGACACACTAGAATTTAGTGAGCTGATTGAAAGAGCAAGGCATTTTTTAAAACCAAACGGTTACTTTTCAGTCATATTGCCTACCGAAACTAAGAACTCCGTCGAGCAAGAGGCTATTTTGCAAGGTTTCTCACTCTCGCGCAGTCTTGCATTAAGGTCAAAGATTGGAAAATCACCTTTCCGCTATCTTCTGGAGTTCCGATTGACTCCAACTTTCATCAAATATGAAAGTCAGACACTACTTACAGATAGCGGCGAACGTTCGGAATGGTATGCAAATCTAACTGCCGACTTCTATCTATAGGTCATTTTGATAATCGGACATATTGCAGAAATGCCTGACGCAGGTATGTTTTACAGTCAAACACACTGCATAAGCAGAAAACACAGGTGTGTTTTATACTTATGCATGATGCGGAAATAGCAGACGCAGGTGAAATTCTATTCAAACATACTGCTGAAATGAAAAACGCAGGTGTGTTTTCTATTCATGCAGACTGTAGAAATGCCAACCTTATCTAAGTTTCAACTTACACATATTGCTTAAATAGAAAACACACCTGCGTTTTAATATTCAACATATTGATTGAATCAAAAACACACCTGCGTTTTAACATTACGCATACTGCATAAGGCTAAACGCACCTGTATTTAGTATTTAAACATATTGCAGGATAACAAACACGGGTAATTTTTCATCCTAACAGTTTGCTTAAGTTAAAAATATACATGAGTTTATTGTTCACTCAATAAAATTGAATAATAAACATAGGTGTATTCATCGGTTAGAACGGTCAATCAATCGGTAATGACAAATAAAACTTTCTTCAAGCATTTTGCATGGTTACAGATTTCATATCGATTAGCAATCCTAACAGACTGTACGAAGAACTAAAAAGTATGTATAGTGAATTAAATGTATTAATTAATAGGTTTAGTACTGTTAGTCTCAGATTTAATTAGTATATTTGCAAGCAATCAATATGTTAAGTAAATAAGTAACAGTTATATTTAAATGAAACAACATTCTATTCTTGTACTTGCACTTGCAGTTTCGTTAGTATCGGGATGCAAGCAAGAAACCAAACAGCCAAAAGAGATTAAAGACTCTGTTAAGACTATGATTCAAACAGACAACAGAGTTATTGAAACTAAAGTTGCCGATATTGACACAGAGGTTAAGGAGCCTGTCAGGACATCAAGCGATGAGTTATCAGAACAGCTTGACAAGTCGACTATGGTACGGACATCATCTGGATTTATGGTTCCAAAGTTCATGAAGTTTGAGGAGAAATACGGCGATGATGGTTTAGGGACATATGACACGTATTCGTGGAACGATGTTATGATTTGCTACAGATTTTATGGTGCGTGGGCTACCATGGATGATTGTTTCCCAAAGCCCGATGTAGAGATAGCACCCTTTGTGAATATTCGAAGCATAACTTATCATTCGCCGTCAAAGCAAATATGGTCTGGATACGTATCAGATGGTAGGATTTTCTATCTAAAACGTAAAATAACCGCTGGCGAAAATGTTGACCATGCTCTAGTGCTTGTTGCGATATATCCAAAGAAGTATAAAAAATCGGCAACACGATTGGTCAACATAGTTAGTAAATGGTAATTACTTATGAAAAAGAAAATTTGGTTAATAATTTTCTTTATTCTGTCAATTGTTCAGGCATTTGGACAAAATAAAATAATTACCGGCGAGCTTCTAGACGGTCAATCGAATGAAAAAGTTCAGTATGCCGTAGTTCAATTACTAAGAAAGGATAGTACTTACGCCACAGGAACGACATCGGATGATAATGGCAAATTCAGTTTGCAGGCACCAGAGGCAGGCGAATATATTGTTCAGGCATCATTCATAGGTTATAAAAACATTTCTAGGAATGTTAGGATTGTCGATAATCAGGACGTAAACCTAGGTCAACTAGTATTTAAAACTGATTCGCACCTCCTGAAAGAAGTCACTGTTACAGGTAGTGCGTCGAAAGTGGTTCTGAAGGAAGACACATTTCAATATAATGTATCGGCCTATCGAGTTCCAGAGGGCTCAACGGTAGAGGCGCTAGTAAAACTACTTCCTGGTGCAGAAGTTAGCTCGGATGGAACTATAAAAATTAATGGTAAAGAGGTAAAGAAAATACTAATCGACGGGAAGGAATTCATGACCGGCGATACGAAGACTGCGCTTAAGAATCTTCCCACCTCAATCGTTGATAAGGTAAAGGCATACGACCAGCAGAGTGACCTTGCGCGAGTAACCGGAATAGATGATGGAGAGGAGACAACGGTTCTGGATTTCGGTGTAAAGAAAGGAATGAATCGTGGCATACTCACAAACATTGATTTAAGCATAGGTTCCAAGGGACGATATTCGGAGCGAGCGATGAGCGGATACTTTAATGATAAGATAAAATCAATGCTGTTCGGTTCGGCAAATAACGTAAATGATATGGGATTCGGCGGTGGCGGCCCTCACAGAGGCGGTCCGTTCGGTGGACGACGTGATGGACTGAATGCAACGAAGATGGTTGGATTGAATATCAACTACGATAATGGCTCAACCTTACAATGGGATGGCAGTTTACGGTGGAATCATTCTAACGGCGACCTTAATGCACGAGTGTCGTCAGAGAATTTTGTAGCTCAAAATGGCTCTTTCTCTAATAAACTCATGCAAGAATACACTCGAACAGACAGTTGGGATGGTAGATTCAGGTTAGAATGGTCACCAGATTCGGCATGGAATATTATGTTTCGTCCACGATTACAGTTAAGCAAGAGCGATGGAATCAATCGAAGCTCGTCGGCAGCATTCACATCAGATCCTTATGAGCATGTAACAGATCCGCTGGGAACCTCATCCATTGCGCAACTCAAAACTTTAGGGTTGGTGGTAAACAATCAACGTAATAACACCATAATCTTTGGTGACAACAAGACACTCGGAACCATGTTGCAAATCAACCGCAAGATAGGCAGGAATGGACGGAACGTAACGCTACGCTTCGATGGCAACTACGGCGATTCGGACTCACAAACCTTCTCAACGCAGGACATAGAATACTATCTTCTGAAGAATACACAAGGGCTAGATTCAACTTATCAAGCATATCGATACAATCTTATGCCCGTTAAAAACATCGGATATGCCATTCAAGGAACCTACAGCGAACCTGTCGCCAAGAAAACTTATCTTCAATTTAGCTATCAGTATATGTACGACTTCTCAAAAAGCGATCGAAATACATACGACTTCTCAAATCTAGGTACCGGTTTCTTTAACAGCGTAACGCCCGAATACCGTTCGTGGCCGTCGTATCTAACCCTTTTGCCTCGTCGACTCGAAGATTATCTAGATAAAGGACTTAGCAGATACTCGGAATATAGAACATATGCTCACGACATGCAGCTAACACTGCGAATGGTTCGCGACAAATGGAATCTTAATACCGGAGTGATGGTTCAGCCACTTAAATCAGATTACACACAGGATTATCTTGGCGTTCACATCGATACCACGAGGAGAGTTGTGAACTGGAGCCCAACATTGGATTTCCGCTACAAATTCAACACACAAAGCAAACTGCGAATAAACTATCGCGGTATCGTAAACCAGCCTTCAATGAGCCAATTGCTCGATATCACAGATAATACCGACCCTCAAAACATATCGGTGGGTAATCCCGGACTTAAACCCGCCTTTACAAATCGCTTTAGACTCTTCTACAACACATTCAGACAGAGTCATTCACAGTCGTTGATGACCTTTGCGCACTTCTCCACCACAAAAAATGCTATCGGCAACAGCGTTACGTATGAAACATCATCTGGCGCTCGGACCGTTCGACCGGTAAACGTAAATGGAAACTGGGATGCAAATGCTGCTTTTATGTTCAACACAAGTGTAGACTCGGCTGGAGTATGGAACATAAATACATTCACAATCGCAGACTTTAATCGATATGCCGGATTGCTTCAGCAAAATATGTCAAGCGCAGTGTCGAAAAATATAACCAAGTTATTAAATATCGGCGAACGGCTGTCGGGCAGCTATCGCAGTGGATGGTTTGATATAGAACTCGATGGCTCACTGAATTATACCAATACGCGCAATAATCTCCAGCCTTCGGGCAACCTAAATACATGGCAGTTCTCGTATGGAACAACAATCTCGCTTAGTCTTCCATGGGGAATGAGCCTTTCAACCGATATTCATAGACAAAGTAGAAGAGGCTACAACGATGCATCTCTCAACTCAAACGAGCTTTTGTGGAACGCCCAGCTATCACAAAGCATGTTGCGAGGTAATGCGCTTACGATTTCACTCCAATTCTACGATATCCTACGTCAGCAGAGTAATCTTTCTCGAGTGATAAACTCATTGAGCCGTACAGATACAGAGTATAATAGCATAAACAGCTATGCAATGCTAAAAGCAACCTTCAATCTCAACATTTTCGGCGGTCGAAGCACATTGCGGAAGGGCGATGACAATAACGACTTCGGTCCTGTAGGCGATGGACCAGGCGGACCACCTCCAGGTGGGCCACATCCTGGAGGAAATAAACGGTTCGGTGGCCCTCCGCCAGGAGGTGGATTTGGTGGGCGATGATAAATCACATCTACAATTAATATTCAAACATATTGCATGAAAAGAGGATATACCGAAATTGGCATATCCTCTTTCCATTTAGTTCAAATTATATATAAAAATTATACTAGAGCATATAATAAAAGTAACAAATACACTTATTTTTTCTTTCAAAAACTCAAATTGATTCATAAAATCATGTCATTCCATATTGTGCCAACTAGAGTTGCATCTATATTGAACCAACAGATGGTATGCCCATCAAGAAAAAAGTCTTGGAATGTCACCATCCAGCATTTCAGAGCAATCTAGCATATACGGCTCGAGGGAATCATGATGTAAAAATCATGTGACAGGTTACGGATGGCCACCAGCCAGTCGTCATAGACTTTCTGCCACATGAAGTTGTCAACATCCTGCCATTGGCAAGCAATCGGCAACTGCCAGCCGGCGCAATTCTACCATTGAATGTGTTACTAAGTATTTCACGGAGGCCAATGAATATGAATCAAATTGTTTCGGCTAAAGGCAGCGTATCTTCTTGATTTAGAACAATGGAATGTGATGACTTCGAGCGGGCCTCGGTTATCCGAACCTTTTCCATATCTTTGCACGACATTAAACGAAAATGAATAAGCTTATGGCTAAGAAATTCGCCGAATACAACGGATTGAATTTGGTTGAAACCAATAAAGAAATATTGTCGGAATGGCAACAGAACGATATCTTCCGCAAAAGCGTGGACGAACGTGAAGGAATGCCTCAATTCATCTTCTTCGAGGGCCCCCCGTCAGCTAACGGTCATCCGGGCATACATCATGTTCTGGCTCGCTCGATTAAAGATGCCTTCAACCGATATAAAACCATGCAAGGCTTCCAGGTGCATCGCAAAGCCGGATGGGATACACACGGGCTCCCCGTTGAACTAGGCGTTGAGAAAGAACTCGGGATAACCAAGAAAGACATCGACAATCACGAATCACCGAAGTATATCTCGACCGAAGAGTATAATCTCCGGTGTCGCGAGAATGTAATGAAATTCACTGCACAGTGGCGTCAACTCACGGAGGAAATGGGATATTTCGTAGATCTCGACAATCCATATATTACATACGACAACAAATACATCGAAACCCTATGGTGGCTTCTCAAACAGCTTCACAACAAAGGACTGCTTTATAAAGGTTACACAATTCAGCCTTATTCGCCCGCGGCCGGAACCGGATTGTCGAGTCACGAGCTAAATCTTCCCGGATGCTATCGTGACGTTAAGGACACAACCGTGACGGCGCAGTTTGCCGTACGGGATGACGACTGGAAAGACCTGCTCAAGCGAACGGGTATTTCGGTTGGCAATTGGGGCACCCCACACTTTGTTGCATGGACAACAACGCCATGGACTCTACCGTCGAATACAGCATTGTGTGTAGGGCCGAAGATAGACTATGTAATAGTTGAAACTTATAATCCCTACGACGCAAAAAAAATAACACTGATTATGGCCGAAAGTCGTATAGCTGCATATCTTTCCGCTGAAGGAGAGATAACCGACAAAGGCGAATTACCAGACTTTGAACGTGGCAATAAGTTAATACCTTATAGAATAGTTGGCCGTATAAAAGGTATCGATCTTGAGGGCATGCACTATGCACAACTGATGCCATGGATTAAACCGGTTGAGAAAGTAGGCGATGTTGCTCCCGAATTCGTAAACAAATATGCCGCTGATCATCCTGAAAAGGTATTCATGTGTGAAACCGGTCGCGACCAGTTTGTTGAAATGGCCGATGAAGCCTTCCGAGTTATATTAGGCGACTATGTGACAACCGACGATGGAACCGGAATAGTTCACACCGCCCCGACCTTTGGAGCTGACGATGCTAAGGTTTGTCGCGACGCTAATGTGCCGGCGCTATATCTCATTTCGAAGAAAGGCGAAACCCGTCCGATGGTTGATTTGCAGGGAAAATATTATTTGATAGACGAGCTCGACCACAACTTCGTAGACAAATGCGTTGATGTGGAAGCCTATGGCCATCATGCAGGCGATTATGTTAAGAACGCCTACGATCCACAGTTCAATCCGGGCGGCGTTTGGGATAAAAAAGCATCTGACAAAGCTGAAGATTTGAATATTGTTCTCTGTATGGAAATGAAACAAGAGGGAACGGCTTTCATGATTCAGAAGCATGTACACAACTATCCGCATTGCTGGCGCACAGATAAACCGATACTCTACTATCCGCTTGACAGCTGGTTCATCAAAGACACAGCTAAGAAAGAGCGCATGGTTGAACTGAACAAAACAATTCGTTGGCAACCAGAATCTACCGGTACTGGACGCTTCGGCAACTGGCTAGAGAACCTGAACGATTGGAATCTCAGTCGGTCACGCTTCTGGGGAACTCCACTACCCATCTGGCGCGACGAAAACCGCAACGAGAAGTGTATCGGTTCGGTTGAAGAACTCTATAAAGAAATCGACAAAGCCGTGGAAGCTGGCGTGATAAAATCGAATCCTCTGAAAGAACGTGGTTTCATTGTTGGCGATTACAGTCAGGCTAACTACGATAAGATAGACCTTCACCGCCCGTATGTCGACGAAATCGTGCTCGTGAACGACGAAGGTAAACCAATGCGTCGTGAGGACGACCTAATAGACGTTTGGTTCGACAGTGGTTCAATGCCCTATGCACAGCTACACTATCCTTTCGAAGATGAATTGAATGCCAAGGCTCTGGCGACAACCGGAAAGAATGAAGCCGAATACCGTAACGAACTCATTCATTCAATATACGAAGGTACCCCCATCCCACCGGCATTCTATCCGGCCGATTTCATAAATGAGGGAGTTGACCAAACACGCGGTTGGTTCTTCACACTACATGCCCTAGCTGTGATGATATTCGATTCGGTCGCCTTTAAGAACGTAATATCAACAGGTCTTGTTCTTGATGCAAAGGGCAATAAAATGAGCAAGCATGTCGGCAATGTTGTCGACCCGTTCGAAATGCTTCATAAATATGGTGCCGACCCTGTTCGTTTCTACATGATGACCAATAGCGAGCCGTGGGACAATCTGAAATTCGACGCCAACAGCGTGGACGAGTGCAGAAGAAAGTTCTTCGGCACACTCTACAACACATACAGTTTCTTTGCTCTTTATGCCAATGTCGATGGTTATGAACCAACCGAAACTATACAATTAGATATCGATGCGCCCGAAATAGACCGCTGGATAATCTCTAAGTTGAACAGCTTAGTGAACGCTGTCACTAAAGAGTTAGACGATTTCGATCCGACACGCGCTGGTAGGTTGATTGACGGTTTTGTGAACTACGATCTCAGCAACTGGTATGTTCGTTTGAACAGGAAACGCTTCTGGGGCAAGGAAATGAGCACTGATAAGAAAAGTGCTTACAACACATTATATATATGCTTGATGACTGTAGCCAAACTCATAGCTCCGTTTGCTCCTTTCTATTCTGATCGCCTCTATCGCGACCTCGGCGGCAAACTAGAAAGCGTTCATCTGGACAGATGGCCCGTTGTAAATACTGCCGTAATAGACAAAGACCTGGAAACTCGCATGGATATGGCGCAGAAAATAACATCTATGGTATTAGCACTCCGTCGAAAAGTTAATATCAAAGTTCGTCAGCCATTGTCGCAGATAATGATTCCTGCCGTCGACACCGAGCAAAAGAGACACATAGCTGCTGTTGCTGACCTCATTTGTCATGAGGTAAATGTCAAGACGCTCAATTTCGTTGAAGGACAAGGAATGTTAGTAAAGAAAGTAAAGTGCAACTTCCGCGTGATGGGCAAGAAATACGGTAAACTGATGAAAGAAGTTGCCGCCAAAATAAACGCCCTCTCACAAGAAGAGATTTTACAGTTCGAAACATCCGGTAAATTCAGCTTAGAACTCGGCGGACAATCAATAAACGTCGAAGCTTCAGAAGTTGAAATAATATCTGAAGATATACCCGGCTGGCTGGTTAGCAATGAGGGGAATCTAACCGTAGCTCTAGAAGTTGAATTAACCGACGAACTTCGTCGTGAAGGAATGGCTCGCGAACTGATTAATCGCCTACAGAACATCAGAAAAGAAAGTGGCTTCGAAATAACCGACCGCATCATTGTCACAGTGGACAAAAACGAAGAAATCGAAAAGGCTATCGAATCGTTCGGCGACTTCATCAAGACACAAGTCCTAGCTAACGAGCTTGTCGTTGCTGAGAACACAGGCATTGAAGCTGACTTCGATACGTTCAAAATAAACATTAAAGTTGAAAAAGCTTAGTCATAATTGAATAATCTATTAAATCATATTTTATGGAAATAAAAAAGCGCTATAACGATGAGGAGCTCGAAGAGTTCCGCGGTATAATAAACGACAGGCTAAAGATTGCCAAGTCGGATTATGATGAAACGATGAAAGTGTTGATGAATAAAAACACTAACGACATCGACGACACATCGCCAACCTACAAAGCTTTGGAGGAAGGCAGTACAAACCAATCGAAAGAAGAACTTGTGCAGATGGCCCAGCGGCAGCAAAAGTTTATTCAGGCTCTGCAAGCTGCATTGTTGCGTATCGACAACAAAACATACGGCATAGACCGTATAACGGGCGAACTCATTCCGAAAGAACGCCTCAGAATCGTTCCGCATGCAACCTTAAGCGTGGCTTCAAAAGAGGCTAACAAAAATCATTGACCCCGCAAAACCCTGCCCCGAATGAACAATAAAAAGAAAGCCATCATTGCTTGTTTAGTTGTTGTTGCGCTGCTCGTAATCGACCAAACAATCAAGGTTATCGTAAAACTCAATATGAGCCTTGGCGAATCCATCCGGATTTTCGATTGGTTTCATATTGAGTTTATCGAAAACAACGGCATGGCATGGGGAATGGAATTAGGAAGCAAGCTCGCTCTGAGTCTCTTCCGAATTCTGGCCGTAGGCTTCCTAGTTTGGTATATCGCAAAAAAAATTCGCAGCGGCGCAAAAACGGGCTTCGTTGTAGTGATGTCTATGATATGTGCCGGGGCAGCCGGAAACATATTCGACTCGCTTTTTTATGGCGAAATCTTCACCGAGTCGCACCCGTATTATATGGGCGCTCCGCCGGCCGAACTTGTTTCGTGGGGCAACGGCTATGCCTCGGTTCTCATGGGAAGAGTGGTGGATATGTTCTATTTTCCGATATTCAGCGGAACTTTTCCCAGCTGGTTCCCCGTGTGGGGAGGCGAGCGATTTACGTTTTTCTCGCCGGTATTCAACTTCGCCGACTCGTGCATAACCGTAGGATTAGCTCTTCTGTTCATTTTTTATAGAAACGATTTGAACGGCGACGTATTCAAGAAAGAAAAACCCGTTCAAAACGATTCCCTCGAATAACATCAATGATTGTGAATGCGTCAGTTAGTCGCGTGATTTGGCATTCAACCACATTGAATGCATCTTCCCAGAGTGGGATTTGGCATTTACCGTCGGTGAGTGGGCCGTCCCAGAATGGGATCCGGCATTTACCATCGGTTACTCCCTCACACACACATAAAATCAGACGAAACCACATCGTCAAGCTCCTCATCGTTTTCCTTCTTGGCCTGTTGGCATCGTGCAAACCCGCCGTGCCTTCTGAATACATTCAAGAGGGAAAGATGGAAGATATTCTATACGACTATCATATAGCTTTGGCGATGGCCGCGCAGAAAGGTGCCGACCCGACTAAGACCGAAGCCTATAAACTGGCGGCACTGAAAAAATATGAGGTTACGGAGTCACAATTCAATGCTTCGTTGGAATATTACGTCCGGCATACCGAACGATTGCGCAAGATTTACGAACGTATTTCCGAACGGCTCGGAAATGAGGCCAAATCTATGGGAGCTTCGGAGAGCGAACTAGCCCAATACAGCTCAATAACGTCGAAAGGCGACACGGCCGACGTGTGGAACGGACTACGAACTATGATGCTGTCGCCCTACGCACCGGCAAACAAATATTCGTTCACGATAAAAGTAGACACGGCCTTCCATAAAGGCGACCGTCTAATGATGAGTTTCAATTCGCAGTTCATCGTTCAAGAAGGAATGCGAGATGCGGTGGTTATGCTCGCAATAACCTACCGAAACGACAGTATTGCAACACAAATGCTGCGGATAAACAATGACTCGCGACAATCGATTATGATGTTCAACGACGATTCGCTTGCCATAAAATCAGTACGCGGATATTTCCTTATGCTTCCTGACGAGCAACCGGTTTCCACTTTCAAGATGCTAATAATAACCGACATCCGTCTCATCAGAATGCACGTACATCCAGGCAAACCGGAGGCTGCAACCGATTCCATTAACAAGAAAGACCCCATTCGGACAATCGGCGGAGAACCCGTGGCTATTCCGGCCCCCGAACCTCCTGAACCGCAAAAAACCGAGGAAACAAGAACTCCGCAAGAGGCCATGCGCGAACGTAACATTCCCCCCAGAATAGAATAATGAGAAGAATCAGTGCCAACATAGTGATTGCCGGAGCAAGGATATTCGAACCGGGTGTTATAGAACTCGAGTCGGGCGTAGTGAAAACATACTATCGCTTGGAGCATGAATTGCCAATGACCGAATGGATGCCGGGAACTATCGAAGTGAAAAACGACGAAAAGGGAATCCTCAGAGCCTATCAAGGCAGGATTCCATTAAGATGACACACACCAAAATCCAGAACGAATGCAATTCATTTTAAGTCTTTTTCTCAGCGTACTATCTTTCAGTTCGCCCGTTCACATTCCGGTAAAGTTGGCCGGAAATTTCGGTGAGCCTCGCCCTAATCATTTCCATGGCGGAATAGATGTCAAAACAAATCACACCGTAAATCTTGGCGTTTATTCCATTGCCGACGGATATGTTTCGGCTGCCATCGTGGAGTTATATGGCGACGGATTGGCCCTCATCGTGGCTCATCCCAACGGACATTCTAGCTACTATCTTCATCTTAATCGCTATGCCCCACAAATAGCCGCTGCAGTTCAGCGATGGCAATATAAACATCACAAATTTGCGGCCGATATTCGCTTCCAACCCGGCGAACTGCCGGTAAAGAGAGGTCAGCTCATAGGACTCAGCGGAAACACGGGTGCATCGCAAGGCCCGCATCTTCATTTGGAGATACGCAAAACAGCAACGAGCACGATGATTGACCCGCTCATCTTCCTAAATAAAACAATCGATGACCACCATCCGCCCATCATTCACTCCTTCAAAACCTATCCGCAACCCGGCAAAGGAATCTTCGAGCGCTCTGCCGAATCCAGAATATTCTCATTCAATCGCGAAACCTTCACAGCCTGGGGAAAGGTGGGATTCGCCGTGCGGGCCGACGATTATATGGACGATGTCAGCAACACATTCGGTGTGCGATTCATGAAACTTTATTGCGATGGCAAGCTAGTCTTTGCAAGCGACGCCAACGGTATTCCGCCAGCCGACAACCGAATGGTTAACTCGTGGGGCGACTTCCAACACTATCTCAACAGTAAAGTTTGGTTCCTCAAATCGTTCCGCGAGCCTGGGAACCGACTGCCGATAATAAAAACCGGAACCAACCAAGGTATAATCGACTTCAACCAACGCCGCAACTATCGTCTTCGTTATGTAATGAGCGACATATACGGCAACCAAACCGAAAAAGAAATAATCGTTAGGGCCGAACCAACGCCTATTCCATCTGCCCCTAAGCTGAAAGGCGCGATGCTCATCAGTCCGAAAAAGAACAACAACCTGGTGCAATTGCAAGATGTTCGTCTCGAAATCCCAGGCTCGAAGCTAGCCACCGAGACTCTACTGCATCCGCGCAGCATGACGATACACGGCGCTCTGTCTGCGGCCTACAGCTTCAGCGCAACCCGCTCTCCACTGCTCGGCTACGGTAAAATAAGCCTCCGAGTCAATGCTGCAAATCTCGACACACGCAAACTCTACATCGCTGCCACGGGATTCCCCGGAATATACGGGGCAGCAGGATGGTTCTGCGGAGGAACATACAAGCAAGGCTGGCTCACAACCAGGATTCGCGAACTGGGCGACATTTACTATGCCTACTACGACACCCGTCCGCCCCTCATTACAAAACTGCACCTCGACCCACGTAATCTCCTTCTAAAAATAACTGACGATGCAAGCGGAATGCAAGCCTACGAAGCCTATATCGACGGCCGATTCGTACTCTTCCAACAGGGAAAAGACAAAACCATCATCGCATGCAACCTCGAGAATACCCCCATCACACCCCGTAACACATGGCGAACGCTAACAGTTATTGCAACCGACAACTGCAACAACCGAAGCATGTTCAAAGCCAAAGTCAGATATTGAATCTTTAACTTTAAACTTAGAATATCAAATGAAGAAATTATTCATGATTATGCTTCTTGCCTCCGCAATATCCGGAGCAAAAGCCTGCACTAACCTCATTGCAACGAAAGGAGCAACGAAAGACGGTTCAATCCTCGTTACTTACGACGCCGACAGCTACGGAATGTTTGCCGGACTGCGTCACCACGCTGGAGGAATACACCAGAAAGCCGACCGCTGCGAAATCGTAGACTACGATTCGCACGTAAGTCACGGATTCATTCCCGAAGCGCCCGTAACCTATAATGTTATCGGAAACATCAACGAATTCCAGGTGAGCATAGGCGAAACAACCTACGGCGGACGCGATGAGATGATAGACAAAAACGGAACTATCGACTACGGTTCGCTAATGTATCTCGGTTTGCAACGCAGCAAAACGGCCCGCGAAGCAATCAAAGTAATGACATCGCTGGTTGAAACCTACGGCTACTGCTCAAGCGGAGAAACATTTACCATAGCCGACAAAAACGAAGTATGGCTCCTCGAAATGCAAGGATGCGGAGGCGACGATAAACAGAAAGTAGTATGGGTTGCTGTCAAAATCCCCGACGGAATGATAACCGCACACGCAAACCAAAGCCGAATCGGACAGTTCTCAACCTACGGAACAGAAGTCATCAAATCCAAAAACTGTATCAGCTACGCACGCTCAAAAGGATGGTTCACCGGAAAAGACAAAGACTTCAACTGGAAGATGGCCTATGCCAAACCAACCTTCACGGGCCGGCGCTGGTGCGAAGCACGCGTGTGGAGCTACTTCAATCATTTCAAAGACATGAGCCGCTGGCTCCCATGGGCGCTCGGAAAAGACCCCAATGCCGAAGACATGCCGCTTTGGATTGAGCCCAACAAAAAGCTCGACGTCGCTATCATGGCCGAGTGCATGCGCGACCATTTCGAAGGAACGCCCCTCAGCCTCGATCAGGACCAGGGACAAGGCATATGGTCGATGCCTTATCGCCCAACACCACTTGAATTCGAAGTAGACGGAAAGAAGTATTTCAACGAACGTCCAATCTCTACACAGCAAACCGGATTCTCTTATATCTGCCAGATGCGCTCATGGCTACCCGACGTTATCGGCGGAATAATATGGTTCGGAAACGACGATGCAAACATGGTGGCCTACGTGCCAATCTACTGCGGAAGCACCGTTCAGCCCGAATGCTTCAACACACCAGGAGCCGACGACGTTACCTTCTCCGACAAAAACGCATTCTGGGTTTGTAACTGGGTAAGCAACATGGTTTATCCGCGCTACAACATGATGTTCCCGTCGCTCAAACAAGTACGCGACTCGCTCGAAAACTCCTACTACGCCAACCAGAAAGCCGTAGAAAACAGGGCGCAGGAGCTTTATGCCATAGACCGCGCAGAAGCCGTAGAATACCTCAACGCCTACTCCATCACCCTTTCCGACCAGATGATTGACCGCTGGCGCAAACTGGCCATCTATCTCATCGTGAAGTACAACGATATGGCCGTTAAGCCTGAGAAAGACGGTAAATTCCTCCGCACCGAAGCCGGAATCGGTGCCCCAGTCAGTCGCCCCGGCTATGGAGAATACACCCGCAAAGCGCTCATAAAAGAAACTGGCGACAAGTTCCTCGTTCCCGAAGAGAAATAACCCGTCACCCCCATATAACACAACCGCCCCTCCGTGCTTGGATGCTCGGAGGGGCGGTTTTTTTGTTCACCCCCGAATATAAACGGTCGACCTGCACGCGTCGTCATGACGGATGCAGGTCTGAATGATTATATAAACGATATTTTATTTGTTTCCAATGGGTATCGGACAGCAAATCACCCCTCGGGGTCTGTCCTTACATACGTATACACCCCATCAACCCAACCGATGCCAATTCGGCCGTTAGGCCGCATGTAGGGACAGACCCCGTGTCTGTCCGCCTCCCGTCCGATAAGGACGGCCATAAAAACCAAACCACAAAGCAGGCCCGAAAATATTGTTATGCGGTCGGCAGACCGAATTGGCATGGGCATCGGACAGACACGGGGTCTGTCCCTACATGCGGGCGTCCCGCCCGAGTGGGAGTGTCTATCCGCCACTTACCCGTCAAGGAGGGGATAATTTCTCTTAAACCGAGCCCTTATACCTGGTCTTCGCCCGGGTCTTCCTCTCGTCCGGGTTTCGGGGTGTCGCCACCGGGCTTCTTGGGGTCTTCGGGCTTCTTACCCTCGCCAGGCTTCTTACCGTCGCCGGTTTTTTTACCATCATCGCCTGGCTTTTTCGGGTCGGAGGGTTTCTTGGGATTATCATCCCCGTTATCCTTCCTCTTTTTGGCCGCTGCCTTCTGCGCCTGACTTTGAGCGTGAGTGTAACGGAAATCAGCCGAAACATGGTTCAGTGACGTTACCAGGTCGGCAAACCGGTTGTCGCCATGCCTCCTGCGATGTCGGAATGAGCCTCACTCTCGATTCCTCAGCTTTCTACGGCGTCAGAATGAGCCTCACTCTCGATTCCCCAGCTTTCTACGGCGTCAGAATGAGCCTCACACTCGGTTCTCCCGATTTCTACAGCGTCAGAATGAGCCTCACACTCGGTTCTCCCGATTTCTATGGCGTCGGAATGACCATCACTCTCGGTTCTCCCGATTTCTACGGCGTCGGAATGACCATCACTCTCGGTTCCCCTACTTTCTACGGCATCGGAATGACCATCACTCTCGATTCCCCCGATTTCTACGGCGTCGGAATGACCATCACTCTCGGTTCCCCAGCTTTCTACAGCGTTGGAATGGCCAGCACCGTCGGTCATGCTGAAATCCACAGCGTAGGAAAGGGTATTATTGATGTAGGGATGGTTTTGCATATCGACAAAATCGATATTACCATCGTCACGACCGTTTTGCACCTTGCGAAAAGGGTTTTTATCGTTGTCGCGCCCTACCCCATGCTAACTCGGGCGTTCCGCCCGCATGTAGGGACAGACCCCGTGTCTGTCCGAGTCAATGCCAATTCGGTCTACCGACCGCATGATATATTCGGATCTATCGGCCCAATATATTCATCCCGACCTGCCGGATAGGGCGGACAGACACGGGGTCTGTCCCTACCTACGTGCAACCGGGGCCGGGAGAATATTATGCTACAAATCCATATCGGTGTCGCCGTCGATATCTTCATCGTTATCCCAGTCGTCTTCGGTGGAACTACCTTGACCGGGAAGGACAGAGGTACAGAAGAAATTTTCTTCTTCAACTTCACGCTTATCGCCCTTAGAGCCGTTGTGGGCCGCGTTTGCGTGATTATAGGTTCCGCCCGCCGCCCATGTCCAGTGCGCACCGCTGGTTGTTGTTGTGATGGCATCGTTCCATTGAGTGAGCTGAAATAAGCGGTCGTTATCCCGCTGACCGGTGACCGACCAGTTTCCTTGTAGCACTCCACCTGAAGAGTAAGAGGGCACATAGTCGTTGCCTACGTGAGAATCGGTAAGAGCAATGCCCAGATTATTATTGAGCACGAGAGCTACCGGCATACGGTTGCCCTTATCGCGCAGATAGCCTACTGTTCCGTCTTGAAAGAGGTAACGGAAAGTGGGTTTCAACTTCACACGCAACACATAGGAATGTCCGGCAAGCATGTACTGTGTGTTGCTGTTTATTCTCAGCGCACCATAGGCATTCATTGCCTTACGATAGAGCTGTCCGGTATTTGTGAACTGAAGCATAAGGTTGGTGAGGGTGTTGTTTAGCAACACATAGTGATATTCGCTGCTTTCCATAGCATAGATGTTTGCCTTTAATGAGGGGTCGTACACATCGGCCACCTTCGTGTAGTTGCTTGCAGGGAAATCGAGTGTACGCAGTTTCGAGGAAGAATATACTCCAGTAGGAATGTCGTAAATCATATCGCCCAATGCACCGTTGGGAACAGATACGAGCTTTGCCTGCACACCTTCGTTGGGGAAAGGCATTAGGGCCGTTAACCTTGTCTTGATGCGCGTGCCCACATGCTTCATCGGGAAACTGATTGTTTGCCTAACTCCGCTTACATGTACATTCTTGATGCTTCCGATAAGAGCCGTAGCGGCGTTGTCGAATTCAACCTTGAACTTGTTTTCTCCCTGCTTGAACTCAACCTTGTCGTTGCAACAATAGAAGTCGTAGTTACCGTCGTTCAGGATGAGTTTTTCGAGATAGGCAATTTTTCCTCCTGCAACAGTAAAGCCAACCTGTGTTTTGAAAACGTTGGCCTGATAGACTACAAGCCGATAAGCTCCGTCGCTGAGTCCATGCTTTACCCCTCGAGTTACGGGCGTTCTCTCCCGCTCGAGTGTCACTTCAGCCTCAACGCTCTTGCTAAGCACAACGGTGTCGGCCATTAGTGGTTGTTCGGCGGTACGAGTTTTATCTTCGGTGTCTTCTCCGAATGGCATTTCGCTAATGTCGAACTTCACATTACCCAAATCCACAATGGTGCTATTTTCGTCTTGCGGATTTTGAGGAATCACTTGTTCGTTGCTACTGCATGCCGAGAATAATGCAAGGCATAGCATAGCAAATGGAACAAGGAACAGTTGTCTACTTATTTTCTCCATATTCTATACTTTAATTTTTAGGATAAAATCCATGCTTATATCTATTGTTTGATTAATAATCGAGTGAGGGCTTTTACTTGTGGATACGGGGTAATTTACCGCAGGAAAATCGTGCGGATTTTGTCGAGAAAACAATTCCTTATTTTCTCTTATATCGGTTCCGAAAGGGGTACAAAAAACATAACACAAAAGATAACTATATCCCTTGTGTTTCCTTATGTTCGCGTAACTTCTACGCGCGCGTAAAAATAAGTTAGGTGAGGCTAGGTTCCTGTGTGTGTGTCTGTGTGTGTGTCTGTGTGTGTGTCTGTGTCTGTGTGTCTGTGTCTGTGTCTGTGTGTCTGTGTGTCTGTGTGTCTGTGTGTCTGTGTGTCTGTGTGTCTGTGTGTTAGCACTTTTTTCGAACCCACCAAATTTTCAGACGAAAAACTGCACAGAGAAATCGAAATTTCTCTGTGCAGTTTTTTTGCCTTGATATGTTAATGCTAACTGTTGCATGTGTTAAGAAGAGTGGGAAGGGGTGAGATTTGGATGATGAATATAATGAGGTCTTACTTTCAGTCTAGGATAGTCTAGCTGTATCTGATAATCTGCCCTTTCACGACTTTCGAATATTTGCCGAGATGGTTGAGTTTGCATAGTTGCTCAACGGTTATACCGTATTGCTGGGCGATTGATTCAAGAGTGTCGTCGGCAACCACCTTATGGTAGAGTATTTGTGCACTGGTGTTGCTTGGTGTTGTACGCGATTCACGATTAGAATAATCGGCGGCAGCTGGTGTTTGTTTCACTTCAGCGGATTTTTGTGCTGGGGCAGTAGTGCGTTTACCTTGAATGTTTTCGCGCGAATAGCCAAGGCTTGCTGCTGTACCACGAAGGGCCGTAGCACGGGCCGATTCGCTGTCGATATTATTCTTACGGTATACATAGTAGTCGCCGGTTACGTCTTGATTGGGGAAATCAAAGAAGAGTGCTGGGTTGAGGGCTACTCCACAAAGACGTGTTTCAAAATGAAGGTGTGAACCAGTTGAGCGTCCTGTATTTCCTCCGAGACCAATGGCCTGTCCGGAGCGCACAATTTGATTTTCGTGTATGAGTTGCTTAGACAGGTGGCCATATATAGTTTCTAAACCATTGTTGTGACGAATGACTATATATTTTCCGTAACCATTGGCGTCATACTTCACCATACGAACTTTTCCAGAGAAAGCTGCGCGGATGGTGTCACCTATATATACTTTGATATCGAGTCCTTGATGGCGGCGTCCCCATCGGCGTCCGAAATTACTTGTTATAACTCGGCTCGGTGTGGGCATACTGAATCCTCGAAGGTCAATCTTGTAAACATCTGGCACTACTCCGGGACGATGTGCGTAGCGATTATTCCAATCATTATAGAGCTCGGCTGCCGGTTCTTTAATGTCTTCTACTTCGCGTAGGCGATTGATTGCAATTGTGTCAAGGCTACTTGTTCGACGGTCTACGGGTGCTTGTCTTGCTAACAAATCTTGCGCTGATGCGGGTGTCAGTGCGCAAAACAGAAGTGAAGAGACCGTAAAAGTTCTAACTATGTTTTTTAAATTCATGTTCAATTATTTTTGTTTCGGCTTCGAAAACAGACTGAAAATAAATAGTCAGTCATTGTCTCTAGGGTAGTGAGTTGAACGATACAAATGGCCAACCTTTTTCTTAGGGACGTGGCAAAGGTAAAAAGTTCGACATGAAGAGGCGAAGTGGTTAACAGTTTTTATTTACTGTTGAGAATATGGTAATTAGTGCTGGTATTTAGTTTATTATTGTTTGTGTCTCCTTTTGTTGTAGTGGGCTTGTGGAGAATATGAAGGAGATGGATTAGGAGATGGCCGCCCAGTTTATATTTGTATTTCTTAACTCTTTTAGTCTTCTCCATAGTATTTCATTCTCGGTTTTATTGCAATCGGGGTCGGCGTCGATTATTTTCTGTGCTTCATTGCGTGCCATCTGCACTATTTGTCCGTCGCGAGCTATGTCGGCAATCTTCAAGTCGAAAGCTATTCCGCTTTGCTGTGTTCCTTCGAGGTCGCCCGGGCCTCGGAGTTTCAAATCAGCTTCAGCAATTTCGAATCCGTCGTTGGTGTAGCACATTATATCTATGCGTTTACGGGTTTCATTGGTTAGCTTATGGCTTGTCACAAGTATGCAATAGCTCTGCTCGGCTCCGCGCCCTACTCGACCTCGCAATTGATGTAGCTGCGAGAGGCCGAAGCGCTGCGCATCGAGAATGACCATTACGCTTGCATTGGGAACGTTCACTCCGACTTCAATCACCGTTGTTGCTACGAGGATTTGCGTTTGTCCGGATACGAAATTTTTCATTTCGGCCTCCTTTTCTTTGTCTTTCATCTGCCCATGAATCTTGCTGAGCCGGAATTCCGGGAATGCTTCACACAGGGTTTCGTAGCCGGTTTCGAGATTCTTTAGGTCGGATTTCTCACTTTCCTTTATGAGAGGAAAGACGATGTAGACTTGCCGACCAAGGTGTATTTGCTGCCTGATTCCGTTATATAGACTCGTAGTTTGATTATCATATTTATGAATGGTTTCAATTGGTTTGCGCCCTGGCGGAAGTTCATCAATTATACTAACATCAAGGTCGCCGTAGATGGTCATCGCGAGCGTTCGCGGAATGGGTGTTGCGGTCATAATAAGAACGTGAGGCGGATTATCATTTTTGTTCCAGAGCTTGGCTCGTTGTGCAACTCCGAAACGATGTTGCTCGTCGACGACGGCTAATCCGAGATTATGAAATCGCACATTGTCTTCGATTATAGCATGAGTTCCGATGAGGATATTCACAGTGCCATTTGCCAATGAATCCAGAACATCGCGACGTTTTTTTCCTTTGACTATTCCGGTGAGAAGCTCGATTCGCACATTCATTCCCTGAAGGAACTCCTTTACCGTCTGTAGATGTTGTTCGGCCAGTATTTCGGTGGGTGCCATGAGACATGCCTGGAATCCGTTGTCGATTGCGATGAGCATTGCCATAAGCGCCACGAGAGTTTTTCCGGAACCTACATCGCCTTGAAGGAGCCGGTTCATTTGTCTACCGCTGGCCATGTCTTTTCGTATTTCGTGCATCACTCGCTTTTGCGCTCCGGTGAGTTCGAATGATAGATTATGTGAATAGAACCAATTGAATTGTGTGCCGATGCGTTTGAGATTATATCCCCGATATTTTCGCCGATTATCGTTTGCATATCTAAGAATATTCAGTTGGACATAGAATAATTCCTCGAACTTCAATCGCAGTCGAGCGCGCTGAGTGTCTTCGGCCGATTTGGGATAATGAATCTTTCGCATGGCCTCGTCGCGACTCACAAGACGTAGCGGACGGACAATGAATTCCGGAATAGTTTCCGAAAGAGGTTCTGCGAGTTTTGCGATGAGTGTTTTAGTCATTTTCTCGATGGCTCGCGAAGTTATTCCTGCTTTCTTCATTTTCTCCGTAGTTACGTAGAATGGTTGCATGCCCATGTTGTCGAGCTGGATTTGGGATGCGTCGTCGATGTCGGGATGCGTAAATTGAATACGACCGCCGTAGACACCCGGTTTTCCGAACACAATGTATTCTTTCCCGATGATGTAGTTTTTATAAATGTATTGCGCGCCGTTGAACCAAACTAGCTCGCACATTCCATGGCCGTCGGAGAAATGAGCTACGATACGTTTCTTTCGTTTGCCCATTTCGAATTCCTCGAAACTAAGAATCCGACCTTTTATTTGTACGAAGGGCATGTCGTGGCTAATCTCTGAAAGAAGATAAATCTTCGAACGGTCGACGTATTTATAAGGATAGTATTCCAGCAGGTCGCGATAGGTTCGGATGCCGAGTTCTTTATCCAGCAATTCCTTCCGACGGGGGCCTACGCCGGTAAGATACATTATGTTCTGATCCAGAATACTTGCCAAGGTTATTTAGATTATAGTTTGGGCCACCGATAAATCGTAGGGCGTGGTTAGTTTAATATTTTCGCGATTCCCATCGACCATCGCAACCGAATGCCCGAAGCTCTCGATAACCGAAGCATCGTCGGTAAACGCCTCGTTATATTCTTGCGCGAACGCCTGTTTAGCCAGACTGATTTGGAATACCTGCGGAGTTTGAACCATTCGATAATTACTTCGGAGAACATTTTTGCTCTCGCCGTTCGGTTCAACTACGCGAAGCGATTCTACAACCGGCAGAACCGGAATCGCAGCGCCATGCGCACTTGCTGCATTGAAGCATCGAGAGATTGTTTCGATGGAAACGAATGGCCGCACTCCATCGTGAATGGCCACCAATCCGCTTTCGCCTGAAGGAATCGCATCCAGTCCGTTTTTCGATGATTCGAAGCGCGTTTCGCCGCCGTTTGCGATACGAATCTCTGCCCGGAAGGAGTGTTCCAGGCAGAGGTTATTCCAATATTCCTGTTGCTGGACAGGCAAAACCAGGATTATGTTAAGCTTTTCATCGTATTCGCGGAATCTTTCGATGGTACGCATCAGTATGGGTTTCCCGCCGACAGGCAGAAACTGTTTTGGAACATCTCCGCCCATACGAAGGCCTTTTCCGCCGGCTACGATAATAGCGTAGTTGCTCATCCGAATCTATTTATTCATCAGGTGAGTGTAGCGCATGCCGTCTTCGATGCTCGAAACTGTGTTTTCGTCTTTGAAGAACGACAAGATTCTGTAGGCATAAGGAAGTGTGGCTGCGGGGCCTTCGCCGGTGATGATATTTCCATCGACGGTGAACAGTTCGCCGGTGTATTCGGCTCCGTCAAGATATTCCTCGAAGCCGGGATAGCATGTGGCTCGTTTACCTTTCAATATTCCGGCTGCACCGAGCACCATCGGACCGGCACAGATGGCTCCAACTCGTCGGCCGCTTTCAACTTGTTCGCGCACGACGCGTCTCACGCCTTCGTGCTCTTTCAAGTTTTGTGCGCCGGGCATTCCGCCGGGAATGAGGAGCATGTCGACACTCGTCCAATCCGAAACTTCCTCGAAAAGCATATCGGCTTTAACTGTAACTCCGTGGGCCGACTCGACAAGTTGGTTGCCGGTGATGCTCACGGTTTTGATTTCAACTTCTCCACGACGAAGAATGTCTACCGGGGCCAAGGCTTCTATCTCTTCGAAACCGGTGGCCAAGAACTCATAAACTTTTACCATAGGATATAAAACGTTAGTGATAAAAACTCTATTTTTGCAACCCAAAGTGCTTGCAAATGTAGTTATTATGGACGATTCAGGATGTTGCAAGACTAAAAGAATTCAAAACCAAAACGAATGACTGAAAAGAGATTGAGCTTTGCCATCTTCGGAAGCAAATACAAGGCTCTCGAAGCAAAATATGTTCAAGCGGCAGCCGACTTCCTGGTTGCTAGCGGAGCTGAAGTGTATTTTGAGCAGAGTTTCTTAGACGGACTACCGCGCGCGGTTCGCGAGAGCATGAATTTCACGGACGCGTTTGGGAAATATGACTTTACGACCGATTATGCCATTTCGATGGGCGGCGACGGAACATTTCTCAAAACTGCAAGCGAGGTGGGCACGAAAGGCACGCCCATAATCGGAGTAAACATGGGCAGGCTGGGCTTTCTGGCCAACGTTCTTCCGGGCGATATTTGCAAAGTGCTCGGCGATGTAATCTCTTCCAGGCTTGAAATAGATGAGCGGTCGGTTATGATGCTTTGTCTGGACAACAAACCCGTGGATTTCAACCCATACGCCTTGAACGACATCGCTATTCTGAAACGCGACACGGCGTCGATGATTTCTATCCGAGCCAGTTTGAACGGCGAATTTCTAGTTACTTATCTTGCCGACGGGCTCGTGGTGAGCACCCCCTCCGGTTCGACGGCCTATTCGCTCTCCAACGGCGGGCCGATTCTTATTCCTCAAACCGGCACGTTCAGTTTAACGCCCGTTGCGCCGCACAGTTTAAACATTCGTCCGATTGTAATGAGCGAGGATGTTGAAATAAGGCTCGACGTTGAAAGCCGCAGTCATAATTTCCTCGTCGCCATCGACGGTCGGTCTGAAAAACTCAAAGAGGGCACAACGGTAATCATTCGCAAGGCGCCCCATAAAATAAGGATAGTGAAACAGCGCGGGCACGATTATTTTTCAACCCTGCGAGATAAACTTATGTGGGGAGCCGACGCCCGAAGCACATCCGGATGACATAAACAAGCGTGTTGTTTCAGCCGCAGGCACTCTGCGACGCAAAAACAAGTTTGATTTTCGACCGCAGACACTCTGTGACGTAAAAACAAGTTTGATTTTCGACCGCAGACACTCTGGGACGCAAAAACAAATTTGATTTTCGACCGCAGACACTCTGGGACGCAAAAACAATTTTGATTTTCGACCGCAGACACTCTGGGACACAAAAACAAGTTTGATTTTCGACCGCAGGCACTCTGGGACACAAAAACAAGTTTGATTTTCGACCGCAGGCACTCTGTGATGCAAAACAGACTCTGTTCGGGATAAACTCCAGCCCGCTGACGCAAAACAGACCCTGTTTGAGACAAACTCCAGCCCGCTGGCGCAAAACAGACCCTGTTTGAGACAAACTCCAGCCCGCTGACGCAAAACAGACTCTGTTTGAGACAAACTTCAGCCCGCTGGCGCAAAACAGACCCTGTTTAGGACAAACTCCAGCCCGCTGGCGCAAAACAGACTCTGTTTGGGACCAACTCCAGCCCGCTGATGCAAAACAGACCCTGTTTGAGGCAAACTCCAGCCCGCTGACGCAAAAACAAATAACATGAACATAAAATCAAAGCTGAAGCACATCTTTCGCATCCCCGAAACAAAATATTCATCGAACGTAATCTTCCGATGGCTGTGGCTGGCATGGCGAGGCAACAGACTGCAAGCCACACTCAACGCAACCATCGGAATACTCTCGGTAGCCGTGTCGCTCTTCTCCGTGTGGGCCGTGAAGAATGCAATCGACGTAGCATCCGGCGTAACCGAAGGCAACATCTACGCCGCCGTGGCAATTATGGCCGGACTGATATTGATGGACTTCGCTCTGAACATATCCTCCGTGTGGATTAGAAACATCCTCGGAATAAAAGCCCAGAACCGAATGCAACAGCAACTGCTCGACCGCATTCTGCGCTCGGAATGGCACGGGCGAGAAAGCTTCCACTCGGGCGACGTGCTCAACCGATTGGAAATCGACGTGACGAACGTCGTCAACTTCCTTACCGAGGTTATTCCAAACTCCATCTCGACACTCGCCCTGTTCGCGGGCGCGTTTCTCTATCTGCTGATGATGGATTGGCGACTGGCCGTGACGATTGTGATTATGGTTCCGGTGGTAGTGATTTTCAGTAAGATTTATGTGAGGAAGATGCGCAGCCTCACCCGCGAGGTGCGCGATTCCGATTCTAAAGTGCAGAGCGTTCTTCAGGAAACAATCCAGCACCGCATGCTAATCAAAACCCTCGAAAGCAACATCGCCGCCGTGGGTAAACTCGAAGACACACAAAGCGAACTGCGAAACAAAGTGGTGAGACGAACGAAATTCTCCGTGTTCTCGAATCTGATTCTCAATCTCGGCTTTTCGCTGGGCTATCTCACCGCCTTCACCTGGGCAGCCATACGCATGTCGGCCGGCACACTCACCTTCGGCGGAATGACGGCTTTTCTCCAACTCGTCAATCGCATTCAGAGTCCGGCCCGCCAACTCACCAAACTCATCCCCTCGTTTGTGTCGGTGTTCACAGCCGCCGAACGACTCATGGAACTCGAAGAAAATCCGCTCGAAGAACAGGGCGAACCAATCGAACTCTCCGGCCCTTGCGGAATACGGCTCGAAAATGTTTCGTACGCCTATCAAGACGACGAGGGCAATGTAATTCGCAATCTAACATTCAATTTTACACCAGGTTCGTGCACCGCCATACTCGGCGAAACCGGTTCGGGAAAAACCACACTTGTACGAATAATTCTGGCCCTGCTGAAACCGCAAAACGGACGAGCCACCATTTACAACCGAAAGAAAAACTACGAACTTAGTCCGCGCCTGCGCACCAACTTCGTTTACGTTCCGCAAGGCAACACCCTCATGAGCGGCACCATTCGCGAAAACCTTCTGCTGGGCAAAATCAACGCCACCGACGACGAACTCCAACAAGCCCTCCAAACCAGCTGCGCCGACTTTGTGTTCGCTCTTCCGCTAGGACTCGACACCCCCTGCTCCGAACAAGGCGGCGGACTCAGCGAAGGTCAGGCACAACGCATAGCCATAGCTCGCTCCCTGCTTCGCAACCGAAACATAATGCTGCTCGACGAGGTAACCTCGGCTCTCGACCCCGATACCGAACGCCAGCTGCTTCGCAATCTGCTCGCCCAACAAAACAAAACCGTGATATTCATAACCCATCGGCCCGCAGTGATTGAATACTGCGACCAAACACTCACGATTGAAAAAATATGAACCGTTGGCATCTATCCATCCGTCGCGCCGTAAATTTGCAACCGGCCCGACAATACCCCAACTCGGCCCAAAAATTCAGAACAACATAAAACGAAGAAACATGAAGAAATTAATTCTCACAACAACTCTTGCGCTCGCAATAGCACTAGGTGCAACGGCGCAAACGGCAACCAACACGACGCAAGACCTCGACGCACGATATGCCACAAACATGCTCAAACCGGGAACCAAAGCACCCGATTTCACACTCAAAACACACGACGGAAAAGACATCAAACTAAACTCATACGCCGGGAAATATGTCGTGCTCGACTTCTGGGCCTCATGGTGCCCGGATTGCCGAAAAGATATCCCAGCAATGAAGGCTCTGTACGATGAGTTCCGCGACCAAAACGTGGCTTTCATCGGCATATCATTCGACACCGACAAAGACGCGTGGGTGCGCACCTTCTGGGACAAATATCAAATGAACTGGACACAGGTAAGCGAACTTAAAAAGTGGAAAAAAGAAACCTTCATCGACCGACTATACCACATCGACTGGATTCCGGCGATGTATCTCATCGATCCATCGGGAAAAATAATTCTCGGCACTGTTGAAATCGAAAAGCTCAAGGCAAAACTCGAAGAAATGGGCAATCGCATCAATCCTCCCGAACCATTCACAATGACAATGCCCGAATATCCCGGCGGACAGCAGGCCATGATGGAATATCTCGCCCGGACGCTCACCTTCACAACGAACCAAAAAAAAATGCAGGTTGAAATGAAATTCAACATCAGTTTTAATGTCGAAGCCGACGGCAGCGTAACCGGCGCGCGAATAGTTAGGGTTAACCGGCTCGAAGCTCATTCGCCCAAGTTCGCGAAGCTAAAACCCGCCAGGCAAAAACAAATCCTCAATGCCTGCGCCGACGATTACAAGCGCAAAGCAATAGCACTAATCAACGAAATGCCCCACTGGAATCCCGGCACCGAAAACGGCCGACCCGTTCAAACCAAAATGGCAATGCCTCTAATTTTTAAAGCAGAATAAGTTATGAAAGTAATTAAAACACTCGCCCTCCTGCTCTTCATTCTCGGCACGACAGGGGCGTCAGCACAAGGCGTGTATATCTATAAAAATGGAAAGAAGCAAGTTTTCCATGCCTCTGAAGTAGACAGCCTAGTGTTCTTCCAAAACGACGACAAAACCGACCCCACCGTCACTCCCGCCGAAATGCCAATGCCGGCAACGCAATTCGGAGCAAGCATAAACGACCTGATGGCCGCCGAACAGGCACGCGGATTCACCGTCGGTAAAACCGATGACACCCACCTTTCAATCACAAAAACCGAAAACGGCAAAACATATAACTGGGTTTACACCTTCGACGAAACAAAGGCCTATAAATACGCCAAATGCAACATTCCCGCCGGCAAGGAAGACGCTTTCAAAGCCACCCTGCGCGCCAACGGATATGCCTTGCAACCCGAAGCCTCGCGCAACTCCGAAATCGAGGTCTATGCAAACAAAACATCGAAAACAGTCATATTCATCGACAACAGTTCGGAATATTTCTTCGGCGAATACAACGAATCGCCAGAATCGTGGACTCGCATCGCCCTCCTCAACGACGACAAAACAGGCGCATGGATGCCCTTCAACGGATATCACGCACCGCTCGAATTGCTCCAACTCTTCTCCAGGCGACTGGGGCATTTGCTGGATAACGAAAACTCCAAACCAACCAACGGAATATACATCTACAAAACGGGCAACGAACAATGGCCCTCGATAAAATATTGGTTCGACGTACAAACCAAATCGAAGCTCGAAGAGGCATCGCTCTACGTCAACCCACAGAATATACCAACGCCGGCCGACCTAACCGCATATCTCAAAACGCTGCAATATCGGTACACCGGCATGACCGATAACGAGGGCTACACCATTTATTACAACGACTCGTTGCGCTCGGCCTGCTATGTTTTGATGACCGACAAAACCGAAGGCAAAGGCACCTTCGAACCACAAATGCACTATGCCTACTCCGACCTAACCGGAAGCATCCCACCCGCAACAGTGAACCTGCCGATGCCAATCGTTGAGTTCGGCACAAAAACACTCAACGAAATCCTCGTTGAATACCGCAAACAGCCCTACTACGTGAGCGAAGAGACAAACGAAATGGGCATCATCGTGAACACCAACTCCACAGATTTCCCGAAAATTCTGCTGATGGAAGACGGCGGCAAATATTTCGCAGCCTTCGCCATAACATTCAACCGACTCATAATACGCGCCCCCTATCTTACGGAATATCTCACCGCCAATGGCTATGAATACAGACCCAAAGCCTCGGCCCTGCCCACCTTCGTGAACAAAGAAAAGAAAGTTATGGCGCAATTCGACATTGCCGACATCTACCAACTGGGCTATTACTCCATATCCTTCCAACCAAACGAAATAGAATAACGACCAACGCCAATTCGGCCGATAAAGAAGCGGGCGTGTCAATGTTTTGACACGCCCGCTTCCTTCTTCATATCCTCCCCCGCTCTAGGGATTATCCACCACCAGCCTACCCTTCTTAATCAGAACCCATATTTGGCCCGAAGAAGAAACCAGCCGATAATGTCGCCGGCGAGCGCCGCCCACAACCTCGCGACCGAACACAAGCGAGCCGGCCGACAGTCCCAACTCCGCCTCCAGCTCCGGAATAAGCGGAGCAAGCATGGCCGCATAACCATCCAGCTTACGTTCGCGAGCCGCCCGGTTCGTGCCCCGCCGACGTGCAAGAAGTATCAGCCAACCGTCTATCACCGCGTTATATTCGGTTATCAATCCAGTCAATCCCGGCGTATCGGGCTCCAAATCGTCGAGCGAATCCATACGCCTAACAATCGCCCGGAGAACATTGTCAACATCGGCGCGGAGCAATTTCATGTTGAACGTGCCAGGCATGACATTCTTTTTGCAACGCTCGAGATAGCACTTCCCGAACTCCTCATTAGCCTTGTCGAGCCGCATCACGGCCGGCATAATCCCCGTCAGCGCCACATCAGCCGCACGCTCGTCCGACCGGAAATTTTTCACCAAACCATGAATCATCCCGCTCTCCTGACTGTAGTTTTCCACCGCCGCCCGAGGATACTTCCTCAACACATCGTTCAATCTTTCGGCTGCCGACACCATATTTTTATCGGCGTCGAGCAATTTCACTTTCACCATCATCTTCAGAGCCTTATAGGCCTTGTCGCGCTCCTTGTCGAGCCGCACCACATCCTCCGTCCCCTCTAATTTCACTGGCGGAGCAAGTGCCTTTCGCTCTGCCGCGATAGCTCGCTCAAGCTCTGGCAGCAACGGATTAATTTTCTTGATGTTCGCCTCCCTCGCCATGGTCAGCACGTGCCCGGCAAACTCATAATGCTCCATGTTGTGAAGCAATCCTATTCTAATATTCTTTATTCTCATATTTCTATTTATAAGGTCGATGAGCATCTATTTACAAACTATTCTACAGATACAAAAATAAGATTTTATGTCTTTATGCAAGTGAATATCGACATAAAACTTTTCTATATGTCTTTCTGCAAGTGAATATTGACAGAAAACTTCTCTATATGTCTTTATGCAAGTGAATATCGACATAAAACTTCTCTATATGTCTTTATCCAAGTGAATATCGACAGAAAACTTTTCTATATGTCTTTCTGCAAGTGAATATCGACATAAAACTTCTCTATATGTCTTTATGCAAGTGAATATTGACATAAAACTTTTCTATATGTCTTTATGCAAGTGAATATCGACATAAAACTTCTCTATATGTCTTTATGCAAGTGAATATTGACATAAATCACGGCTGCCGACCTCTTCGCTCGTATAATCAGCCTTGTTTTTAATCGTGTTGACCCGAAAAACGTCGAGAAATGATAAGACTTGGAAACAGAAGATGATAGAAACCACATCCGAAGAGGAGCCCGACATCCCGATATCACAAACTCTTCTGCCACCCAATGCCAATTCGGCCGATAGGCCGCATGTAGGGACAGACCCCGTGTCTGTCCGATACACAATGCCAATTCGGTCCGGACCGACCGCATAGCAATATTTCATCCGGTCAGGGGCGGACAGACACGGGGTCTGTCCCTACATGCGGGCTAACGGCTGAGTGGGAGTTCTCCGTCAAACCGAACTCGCGTATAGAATGGTGTGATGAGGTTTTAGAGGATTTCTTTTAGCGGGCGCATAACGAAATCGCGCTTGTACATGAGTGGGTGGGGAATTTGGAGGTCAGGCTCGCTTATTTCCAGGTTGTCGTAGAGAAGGATGTCGATGTCGATTATTCGGTCTTCGTAGCGGTTAAGACTGGTTTTGTGTACGCGTCCCAGTTCGTGTTCAATTTTTTGTGTGGTTTCCAGGAGGTCGTGAGGAGCGAGGGGGGAGTCGATGCGGATGCAGGCGTTGATGAATTTGTTTGGACTTTCGTAGCCCCAGGGGGCGGTTTCATAAAACGATGATTGGCGCACAACGGCGCCAACCTTTTCGTTTATTTTTTCGATGGCCTCTCGCATGATTGCTTTGCGGTTGCCGAGGTTCGACCCTAGACCGAGATAGACTTTGTGCTGTTCGGTTGTTGATTCTTTCTGCATGTGGGTCAATCGTCTAAGATGAGAATCGAGTCGCCGAAACATCCGAATCGGTAGCCGTCTTGGACTGCCTGGTTATAGGCTTCCATGACGAGGTCGTAGCCGGCAAAGGCTGCTGTTGCCATGAGTGCGGTTGAGAATGGCTGGTAGAAGTTGACGAGCATTGTGTCGGCAAGACCAAATTCGTATTTGGGGAATATGAATTTGTTTGTCCATCCATCGTACTCCTTCAACATTTTGTCGGTTCCGACTGCTGTTTCGGTTGCTTTTAGCATGCTTGCTCCGACAACGCAGATGTGTTTTCCGGCTCTTTTTGCTCGGTTTACCACTTCGCAGGCTTTTGCGTTGATGTGCATTTCTTCAGAGTCCATTTTGTGTTTTGTGAGGTCTTCGACTTCTATTTCGTGGAAGTTCCCGAGTCCGCAATGGAGTGTGACGAATGCTGTTCCCATTCCGCGTAGTTCCATGATTTTCATCATTTGTTCTGAGAAGTGCAGGTTTGTTCCGGGTGCTGTGACTGCTCCTTCGTTTGCTGCGAATACGGTTTGAAAGTTGATGATGTCGTCGGCATCGGCATGTGCGAATTGCTCGTCGTCGGCTTTGGGCCGTTTGTCGATGATGTATCTCGGTAGCGGTGCTTCGCCCAGTGTGAAGAGTTCGCGTTTGAATTCTTCGTGCGAGCAGTCGTATAGGAATCTGAGTGTTCGTCCGCGCGATGTTGTGTTGTCAATCACTTCGGCCACCATTGACCCTGTGTCGTCGAAGAAGAGTTTGTTTCCGATTCTGATTTTTCGTGCGGGTTCTACGAGCACATCCCAGAGCCGCATGTCGGCGTTTAGTTCTCTAAGAAGGAACACTTCGATTTTGGCATCGGTTTTTTCTTTTGTTCCGTAGAGCCTTGCTGGAAACACTTTTGTGTCGTTGAGTACGAATGTGTCGCCTTCGGTGAAGTAGTCGAGTGCGTCTTTGAATCTGATGTACTCTCCTTTTTTAATTCTTCCTCTGGAGTCTCTTTTGAACTTGTCGATTTTCTGTGATTTGCGGTGCAGCACCATCAATCGTGCTTCGTCGCGTCGGGTCACTTTGAATGTTTTGGTGGTTCCGTCGGCGAGTTTGTGTATTCTTTCGGATACGTGTGGGTAAAGTGCCACTTGTTCTTCGGGCAGGGTGAAATTAAATTGCGATAGTTTCATGTATTCTTATATCTCCTTTTTTATTGTTTGTTGGTTTAGCCATTCTTCGAATCGCTCGTAGCTGATGCAGTTTTCAATGCTTATGTTTCCGGAGCGTGTGCGTCGGAGGGCTGTTAGATAGGCTCCGCTTTCGAGTGCTCGCCCGATGTCGCGTGCTAATGCCCGGATGTAAGTGCCTTTTCCGCAGACAACGCGCAATGAGAGCTGCATTGTTGTTTCGTCGAACTGGATTATTTCTATTTCGTCTATGCGAATGTTCTTTGCGCTGAGCTGAACGTCTTTTCCTTTGCGGCGATAATCGAATGCGCGCTTTCCGTTCACTTTAACGGCGCTGTAGGTTGGGGGAATTTGTTGAATGTTACCCACGAACTGGGGTATGGTTTCTTCAATAAGCTGACGGGTGATATGCTCCGTTGGAAATGTTTCGTTAACCTCGTGCTCCATGTCGTAACTGGGGGTGGTTGCTCCGAGTTGCAGAGTTGCGACATATTCCTTGGTGTGTGCCTGGAGAGTTTCTATTTGCTTGGTCATCTTGCCTGTAACAAGCACTAGCACTCCGGTTGCAAGAGGGTCGAGGGTTCCGGCGTGGCCCATCTTAACTTTTCCGTTGTTGGCCTGAGTGCAGAGGTATCTAATGTGGGCCAAGGCTTTGAAGCTGCTCACACTATAGGGCTTATCGATTGGAATAAGGACTCCTTCCTTGAAGTTCATATAAGTGTGGTTATCCTATCATGTTTAAGGATGCTCCCGATAGCAGCATTATGAGGATTATGCCGCCCACGATGATTCGATACCATCCGAAAGCCTTGAAACCGTATTTTGTGAGGAAGGCAACAAACCATTTCATCGCAAAAAGGGCAACAACAAACGAAACGGCGCATCCCACAAGAAGCAAAAACACATTGTGGCCGGTTGCCCATGTAGCGTCGCCTTTGAGTAGGTCGAGCACGTCGAGCAATGTTGCACCTGCCATCGTGGGAACTGCGAGAAAAAATGAAAATTCGGCCGAACGTTTGCGACTCAATCCGCTTGCCATTCCACCTACAATGGTTGCCATCGAGCGACTCACTCCGGGAATAACCGACAGGCATTGAAACAAACCTATCTTAAAGGCTCTATGCTCGTCGACCTCATTCTTTTCGTTATCCTTACTGTTGAAAAGTTTATCGCAGAAAAGCATAAATACTCCACCCACAACAAGCATCACAGCCACTACCCAAACGGAATCGAGAAGCCAATCCAGTAGTCCGCTTTTCTTTGCTGCAAAGCCTATAATTACCGCCGGAATAACGCCCACAACGAGCAACCAATAAAAACGGAACTTGTGAAGCAGAATCTGCAGCGCATTACTTCCCTCCGGAGCCGGTGACGTGTTGAGTCTGAAAAAACGTTTCCAATAAAGGAGTACTACCGAAAGAATTGCCGCAAACTGGATAATGAACGTGAAAGAATGCACAAACATATCGTTTTGAGGAACACCCAGCAAATGCTGCGTGATAATCATATGCCCGGTCGACGAAATGGGTAGTGCCTCGGTAAGTCCCTCGACAATTGAAATGATTATAGTTTGAATAAGTGTCATTTATTCCTTTGTACCCTCTTCGTTTTTCGGGCGATAAATGATTGCTCCGATTATGGAAATGAATCCGATAAAGGTCACAACTGGAGCAACACTTATTCGGCGTGCGCTGAATATTTCTGGATTAAAAGTGGTTTCGTTGGAACTGGCTCCGCTCATTAGTATAAACCCAATGACCACTACAGCCATACCGATTGCCAACAATATATAGTTGGTCTTTCCGAATGCTAAGTTCTTTTTGTCCATAAGAAAATGATTAGCCGGGATTCGGAATCAATATTCTCCGAGACCCGGCAGATATGTATGTGTTTAAACTTAAATCTTATAAAGATCGCCTGCCTTCATTCTCAAAAATCTGTTCACCGAAAGCCAAGCGCAGAAAACAGTGATAAGTATGCCGAAAGCCAACATAACTAAAGCTGTTATGAACATCACTTCCCAATTGAGTACAACGCTGATTTCTGAGTCATAGTCGTAGAGGAAATACATTCCGATGCCAAGCGAAACAATTGCAATCATAGCCGATATGAACCCTTCACTAACAGCTTGCTTGAGAAACGGCATTCGAATGAAACTCCATGATGCACCAACCAGCTTCATTGTGTGAATGGAGAAGCGGCGAGCATAAATGCTCAGCCGAATGGTATTGTTGATGAGCGAAAATGAAATAATAGTGAGTAAACCTGCAATGACTAGCAACACGAAACCGATTTTACGCAAGGTTTGGTTCACACTTTCAACCAAGTCTTGCCTATAGGTTACATCGCTCACACCTCGTAGTCCTTTCAATTCGAGTGCAATGCGTTTAATGGAATCATTATTGGCATAGTTGGCTTTCAACCGTATCTCAATTTCGGCTGTACAAGGATTTTCACCGACAAATTCAGTCGGGTCGGCTCCTAACTCTTTAGTCACTTCATTCTTTGCCTCTTCTTTGCTTACGAAATCCAAATGGTTGATGTATTGCAATCTCTTGACATATTCACACAGCTGTACTCCCTCCTCATCGGTCACGTCTGGTTGAAGATTCATCGTGAGAGTGAGGTTTTCCTTAACATAAGAACTGAGATTTCTGCTGGTGAAAACGGTCAGAACAACCATCCCTATAAGAATAAGCACCATAGCCGTGCTTATGCACAACGTGACTAATTGAAGACTATGACGATTGCGAGCTTTATTTCGATTTCTTGTCATTATGATATAAGGTGTATTTGCTTCGAAGCGTGGCAAAGGTAAGGCTATTTAAAAGACGTCACAAAGAATTTATATTTTA
>ERZ773067.161-NODE-161-length-42801-cov-8.887990_pt1 | contig 42801 bp, 34 predicted proteins | sample MGYA00580622_ERZ773067 | MGnify/ENA primary metagenome ERZ773067 (study PRJEB29015, sample SAMEA2737998) | human oral metagenome | biome: human oral; feature: human-associated habitat; material: dental | place: China | collected 2113 ...
CTAATTTTTCATCGTGATGATAATTCAATTTCTCGGTTAAGAAAACAATGAGAGTGCGTGTGTAAATAGAATGGGCTCCGTATATAAATAGAAGTGGGTACGTATATAAATAGAAGAGAGTTCGTATATAAATAGAAGAGAGTTCGTATATAAATAGAAGGGACTTCGTATATAAATAGAATGTTTTCCAGGGCTTATCGTTAACTTTGCGGTGTCACTTTTCAGTGTATCTCCCCGAGAAATCATTCGTATAAAAAAATAATATTCAGCAATGAAAAAAAATCTACTTATGCTTTGTTTGCTCGCCTGTGCAATTGTGGGGCGGGCAGTAAAGGCCGATCCTACACCGGTTGTTTTTGTGCAACCCGACGGTACTCAGCTCACGGTTTTTCAACATGGCGATGAACATTTCAGTTGGCAAACAACCATCGACGGTGTGTTGCTCACACAGGTTGGAAGAGCTTTCTATGTGGCTCGCGTAGAGAAAAACGGTGAGCTGAAAGCGTCGGCTATGTTGGCGCATGAAACTAATGCTAGAAGTATGGCCGAACGACGGCTTATCAGAGCACAGAGACCTGAAAGATTCTATGCTGTAGCCGAAAAACAAGAGCATCGTAAAATTGGAATTGGTTCGCCCTGGGTTGCCTATTTCCCGCATACGGGAACTCCTAAGGTGTTGACTATTTTGGTTCAGTTTTCAGACACAACGTTCTCGAGTCCTAATCCACAGCGCAGTTTCAACGATTTCTTCAACGCAACGGGTGTGATGCCCAACTACACTCTTAATGAACAGCGGAATCACGGTAGCGTGGGTCGATATTTTAACGAAATGAGCGGTGGTAAATTCAAGCCGCAGTTCGATGTTGTAGGTCCGGTGACACTGAATAAACCATCTGCCTATTATGGTCATGACGAGGGCAGTTTTAAGGATTCGCGTATCGATGAGTTGATTCGTGATGCTAGTTCGGCGGTTACTTCGCAGGTTAATTTTGGAGACTATGATAGTAATAACGACGGATATGTCGACCTGGTTATGATTGTATATGCTGGCTATTCGCAAGGTTCGAGCGGCAACCGCGATGATATATGGCCCAAGGCCGGTATGGGGAGCTCGTTCCAGATAGGCGGCAAGACGATTAATCGGTACTGTGTCACCAGTGAGCTTAATTATTCGCCTACCCGTAAAATCCAGTCGCCGCCCAACAAGCGCATATCAGGAATTGGTCTTGCATGCCACGAGTTCTCGCACACCATGGGGCTACCCGATTTCTATCCCTACAATGCAAGTGCGCAGATAAATAATCAAGCTATGGAATATTGGGATTTGATGGACAATGGCGAATACACTGATAATGGTTATACGCCCACACCCTACACTCCATGGGAGAAAGAGGTGATGGGATGGCAGCAGATTCAAACACTTAGTGATACGCCTGCTGCAGTGACTTTACAATCGGGCGAAGCTCGGAAAGTGAACAGTGCAAATGAAGGTGAATATCTAATTCTACACAATATCCAAAATACGGGTTGGGCGTCGAAGATGCGCGGACATGGATTGTTGGTTTATCGAGTTGACTATGGACTGACAGAGGTTAATATGAACGATCATGTGAATGATTTTCCTGGTCGACCGGGTATGACAATTGTGCCGGCTGATGGATTGCTTATCACAGCCTATGACGTTAAGACTTCGGGCAATCCGAACGGACATTATACTTCGAATGAATTCCTAGATAGTCATGCCGGTGACCCATTCCCTGGAACATCCGGCGTGACTTCGCTCACCAATGTTACGCTCAATAAGAGTACTCTTCAAAAACCTATTCTAAATATCAATGAGGATGTTTCAACAGGAGTTATAACTTTCAACTTCTTGAATAATACTCCGTCGGGAATCGATAATACAACTATCGAGAAGTTCGACAATAATCGATTCTACACACTTGATGGAAGATTCGTGGGATTTGATAGTAGTGTGCTTCCGAAAGGTATTTATATTCGGGGAAACAAGAAGTTCGTTAAGAAATAAACGGGCGTTCGTTTCTCTAGTATTCAGCAGGGCTTCGACCAGAATTATAATACTGTCGAAGCCCTGCTGTTGTTAATACCTTAACTTTGCCCTGAATTAATTAAGATAACCTTGAAACCAAAATGGAAAAATTCATTCATTACGTTTGGAAACACAGACTTTTTCCACTTAACGAACTGAGAACTACTAATGGCGAGCTGATTGAAGTCATTGATGTGGGACTATATAATCGCAACAATGGGCCCGATTTTTTCAATGCTAAAATAAAAATCGGTGGAACATTGTGGGTTGGCAATGTCGAGATTCATGAGCGGTCGTCTGATTGGTTCAGGCATAATCATCACACGGATGCATGCTATAATAACGTGATTTTGCATGTCGCGTCGGAAATAGATACCGACATTCAAACGGCATTGGGCAATCAGCTACCACAGCTTAAGTTGGAAGTGCCTGAGTACGTTCGTCGTAACTATGAAGAACTAATCACGAACGATGAATATCCTCCCTGTCATAAAATCATTTCTACTCTGCCAGAAATCATGATGCATTCGTGGCTGAATGCTTTGCAAATAGAACGATTGGAACAGCGTACACAAATAATAGAGCGGAGGCTTGAGGTGTGCAACGGCGATTGGGAGTCGGTGTACTTTATAACGCTGGCCCGCAATTTCGGATTCGGTATAAATGGTGATGCTTTCGAGGAATGGGGCAAACGAATATCGTTGCATAATCTGGCGTACCATCGGGATAATCTTGTCCAAATCGAGGCGATTTTCATGGGGCAGGCTGGTTTACTCGACATCGGTGCAGTGCACGAACGTAATAGGGCGGCAGCTTTGGAAGACGAATATTTTCTGTTATTACAGAGTGAATATTGCAATTTTTCGCATAGGTTCAATCTATCGCCGATGGATGCGTCGCACTGGCATTTCCTTCGACTCCGACCACAGAACTTCCCGTACATTCGAATCTCGCAACTAGCCTATCTCTATGCAAAGGGCGGTACAGGATTGCAGACTCTTGTCGAGTGTAAAACCATCGACGAGGTTATCGAGTTGCTTGACACGCGAGTTACAACCTATTGGCAAACTCATTATTCATTTGGTGCACCGTCGCGTACAAATATCAAGCAATTGTCACTCACGTCTCGACGACTTATGATTGTTAATACGGTTGCGCCAATGTTCTTTGCTTACGGCAGATTCAACGGCAACGATAAGTTAGCCGAACGGGCGATGGATTTTCTTGAGTCAATCGGTGCGGAAGATAATAGAATAGTGCGGATGTGGCGCGAACTAGGTATAAACATCCGTAGTGCAGCCGATTCGCAAGCGCTTATACAGCTCAAGAACGAATATTGTGACCGAAAGGATTGCCTTCGTTGTCGAATTGGCTATAAATATCTTGCCTCGCCAAAATGAACGGGCAAAAAAATCGGGAACCCTAATTAAGAGTCCCCGACCAATCCCAATAAAAATTATGATAACATAAAATTCCAAGAACAATTCATCTAATCCTATCTGCTGCTCGAACCAATGCCTCGTCAGCTAAAACGGCCCTACGTGCCAACCACAGTAGAATCAAACTCACCAGTGGAAAGGCTGATGCAAAACCAACATGAAAAATCATATCCTTGAATAACAGCTGCGAAAAAGCAGCGTATAGTACACACCAACCAATTAATAGCAGCATTACGAATATGCAGAAACGAGCCTGTCGACGCCTGTTGCGATAATCGAAAATAGTGAAGAGTACTGTAGGACAGCAAACAATCAAAATGGCAAACAGTACCCATGGGTCGAATGCCGTTACACCGTCAGCTCTGACAATCCAAAGATTTGTCATCACATTGCTAAGTCCCATTCCTTTGGGCTCAAACGAACCTATTGGCAGGCATAGGCAAGCAACGATGGTAGCCAGAGCCAGGAGGAGGTATATGGTTTGTTTGCGTTGTAGCATTTTCTGGAGTTAATTTTTTTCGACGTTATCTTTCGAGGGGTCGCGCCAGTAAATCTGACCGTCGAGAAACTCTTCCGTTGCCAGCAGAGCCGGTTTGGGAAGTTTTTCGTAGTACCGACTTATTTCGATTTGCTCGCGGTTTTCGAATACCTCTTCCAATGAGTCGTTATATGAAGCAAATTCGGCCAGTTTCTTACTGAGATCTTGCTTTATCTCAGCCGAAATCTGGTTAGCACGCTTCGAAATGATAACCACGCTTTCATAAACATTGCCCGTGTCTTTCCACAATTCTTGCACATCGCGTGTGACGGTGTTGACGGGCGATTTTGATTTCTTGTAATCCATTATTTATATACCTAATATTTAGTTCTTAATCTTTCGTTATTTCCTTGCACCTCTCAATATATCGTTCAGCTGTTGCTCTTTCTTTCGAGTCGGGATATTCATTGATGAATCCATAGCATTCGTCCTCGGCATCTTGGAAGCGTTGCAAACGTTTCGATTCTATGCTCATTTGCGCAAGTTCGAATTTGCTCTTCATTACTAAAACTGCAAAGTTCTCGCGCAGACTACTGTAGGGATAATCGTTCAGTGCGTTTTGTGCTGTGATTATGCAGGCTTCGTAATTATTGCCGCCGCTGGTGCAGTTGCCGAAGTACGATCCGAGATTATAATAGAGCTTTGCGTTGAGATATTCCTTTTTGATTAGCTTATCCTGCAGCTCGAACAATCTTTGCTGTGCCTGCTCTTTCATTCGTCCGCTGGGAAAGAGGTCCATGTAATCCTGAAATGAGGCAATTGCGGTAACGGTTCGTGTTTGATCCAACCGTGGTTCCGGCGCACTTTCATATAGGCTTAGCCCGATATAGTAGGAAGCCATTTCGGCATATCGTCCACGTGGATAGGTTTGATAATATCTCTTGAAAATTTCCGACGCCGTTTCATAATCTTTCATTCCGAACTCAGCCATACCGAGCATGAACAGGCATTCTTCGGCATTGTCGGTTCCTTTCTCGATTGTGATTAATTCTTGTAGGAGCGGAACGGCAAAAGTGTATTTCCCACGTGCGAAACATTCCTTTGCAAATTCATATTTATAGTCGTAGTCTGTCGTTCGATAGACCATGTTATATTCCTCGGCACAACCCGTTAGGAGCAATATTGTAGAAAGGGTTATGAGAATTTTTTTCATATCATAAGTTTACGGCGCAAAGGTAAACATTAATACATAAACTAAAGAAGCAGCCCTTTCCACAGTCTCTTGCGAGATATGTAGGCCGAGCGTTCATTGAGCGAACTTTATTTAAAGACTAAAACACAAAAAGCATCTCTGCCTTTATTCACTTTCGATAAGTTAGGTAGAGATGCTTGATAATATTTAAACAGAGGAGAGAGAGTTACTCAACGAGTTGAATTGCGAAATAACCTTTCTTACCTGTTGGATAAACGCCCTGGATGTAGAGTACGGGGTCTTTGCTTGTAGATGCGACTTTGACCACTTTCTGAAGAGCGTCAATAGAGTTTATTGTTTCGTCGTTGGCGCGCTGGATTATGAAACCGCGGTTGATACCCGAACGTTTGAGGGCGCCATTATTCACTTTGATTACCTCGAGTCCATAGTTGATGTTGAGCTGCTGCTTCTGGGCATCGGTCACTGGGCGGAATTGTCCGCCGAGGACATCGATATCGGCTTGCTCAATCGGTTTTGTTGTTCCTTGAGCGTTCTTGAGGGCTATGGTTCTAGTGATTTCTTTCTTCTTTCTTAGATAGGTTATGGAAACGTTGTCACCCGGGCGTTTGCTGTTGAGAGCCTGTTGGAGTTCAGACATTTTGCTTACTTTCTTTCCGTCGATCTTTATAATCACGTCACCAGTTTGCAGTCCGAGTTCAGAGCCGTTAGTGTCGTCTTTCACTTTGGCCACATACACTCCTTCGTTTGTACCTAGGTCGGCTTCCTTACCATTTTCTTTTTGCGCGTTGATATAGTTCAGCACGTCGCCACCTTCAATGCCTAGCATAACGCGTTGCACGCTTCCATATTTCTTTATATCGTCTACAACTTTGTTCATAATTACGGTTGGAATAGCGAATCCGTAGCCGGCATACGAGCCTGTTTGCGAATAGAGCATAGCATTGATTCCAACTAGTTCTCCTTGTGTGTTTACGAGTGCCCCGCCCGAGTTACCAGGGTTTATGGCAGCGTCGGTTTGAATGAAGCTTTCAATACCATCTTGCGATGCACCGAGTCCACGCGATTTTGCGCTGACGATTCCGGCGGTCACGGTTGAGCTAAGATTATACGGGTTGCCAACTGCAATGACCCATTCTCCCACTTTGAGTTTGTCGGAGTCGCCGATTGGTAGGGCTGGCAGATTCTTGGCATTGACTTTGAGCAGGGCGAGGTCGGTTTTTTTATCGGTTCCAACTACACGTGCCGAGAATTCGCGGTTATCGTTCAAGGTCACGGTAATTTCGTCGGCTCCATCTACCACATGATTATTCGTTACGATGTAACCGTCGGTCGAGATAATTACTCCGCTGCCAGTTCCTTCTCTTTTGGGGGTTTGTACTTGCTGTCTGCGCGTTCCTCCTCCGTTACCTTGATTCGGGTTTCCGAAGAATCCGAATGGGTCGAAGAATCCGAACGGATCGTCGGGCACTTCAACGGTCTGTGTCTTTGAATTCTGAGTGTTTTTGATGTGCACCACTGCCGGTAGTGCTTTTTCGGCAGCGAAGGTTAGATCGACCGGTTGTCCGGGGATTGCTGCAGGAGTCTTTGCTGCATACACTTTGATGAAAGCTCCTGTTGAGAATGCCAGTGCAACGACGCACAGAGCAATGATTAGATACTTTGATGTCTTATTCATATTAAACAAATTGTTATTGATGATTTTTGTTAACCTGAACCATGATAGCTATTCTTACTATTCAGGCAAGTTGTTGCTTGAATCGGTTGCAAAAATAGAGTCAAAAGAACAGCTCCTGACAATCTGTCGGTTTTCTTTATTCGTATTTAACAGTTCAAATTTTCAGCTTAACGGCCCTTAATTAGATTGCTCATGAAATTTGCATTCGTTTTATTGAAATGCCCTATACAGAGGGAAGTACAAAGGGCGTATTTGGGCATTATTCTTGTAAACCCTATCTTTGCAAACCTCAAAAGCAGTGTTCCGGCTCTGTCGTTGATGATTAGGTTTTTGTTATCAATATTATTTTCATCAAAGGAAAGTCCGGGCAGCATAGGGTATCCTGCTTCCGAAAGGGAAGCTATTGGCGACAATAGATGTAGGCAGAAGAAAAGAACCGCTGCTGAAAGGCAGTAAGGATGAGAAGGCGGTGTAAGAGACCACCGGCAAACGGGCGATCGTTTGGCCGTGCCAGTCAGGAGCTGTAAGTTCATGTAAACCGTTGTTTGAAGGCGACCCGCCTGAGCACTGTCACAACGGAGGGTAGAATGCTATTGACCATCTAGGGCAACCTGGTGGCTAGATAAATGACAGGCATCTTCCTCGTAAGAGAAAGAAACAGAACCCGGCTTATAGGAACACTGCTCTTTTTTTAGTTCACCAACCTCCCCTGCCAATCATTCGGCAGGGGAGAAATGGTGATAAATCAAACACTCGTAAATAATGAAAGATTTGGAAGAACGCTATGTTACAACCCTTGACGATTTCCAGCACAGGGTTGAAAATAAAATCAGAAATCACAACGATGAGCCCGGTTTCCCACAGATGCCTACAGAAATGGATGAACAGGAGCTCGCCGACTACCTTTTTTACTATCAAGCTGCACTCGACAGTGAGGGTACGGAGCGTTCCAGATACACCGTCGCAGGAATACTCCTTTCATTACCCATCCTTGTTATCTCGGCATTTCCTGAAGAGAAGCTTCCTTTTGAAGGATTTCTTAATGTTCTACTGGCTATCGGAATAGGTATTGTACTATTTGTTGTCTATCGAGTGTTGATGAAATTCCTCGTGCGTAACCGAATAAGAAACGTCAACCGCGACTACCCACAGGCTAAGGACTATGTAGACAAGGTGCTGGCTTTCTGAAAACAAAACAATACATCACACAATTAAAAATTCATAAACTATGGAACTACCCGATTTTCAACAGTACAAGAGTAAGTTCTCGCAAAAAGCATTCATCGACAAGATTCAACGAATAGCCAAGCGGGCCGGAGCAAAGCTCGTTTATGCAGCGCTCATCTTATACTACACACTCGAGAGCGACAAAGTGTCGGTCAAAGACAAGGCTATCATCATCGGCGCCCTGGGCTATCTCATCTCTCCGCTCGACGTGATGCCCGACGCAATCCCAATTGCCGGACTCGGTGACGATTTAGCCGTGCTCATCTATGTTCTGCATAAAATATGGGGAGACGTGAGCGAAGACATCAAAAAGAAAGCTTACGACAAACTCACTGCCTGGTTCGACGAAGACGAAGCAAAAGCCGTAATCGGTAACCTTTTCACAGAAGATCCATCTGATACCCCGGTTTAATAACTCCCCTCTTTCTCTATGTGGCAGTACATTTTCATCGGTGTCGTGCTGCTGATGGCTATGATATACGTCATCCGCAGACTCCGACAAACATTCACAAACAACAATCCATGTCACGGATGTACCGGCTGTTCCATGCGTAAGGAATTGCTCAAAAACCAGCATCGAACGGGGATGATGAAGCCCGCTTGTCACCACAAAATCTGATGAAAGCTTGTGGAAGCTGATTTTAGTTCTTACTTTTGCATTCGTTCATAGGGAACCCGTGAAAGACATCTTCACATAATTTCTTATAAACATGGTGCCTGGGCCGGGAGGTTAGGTAACGGTCTGCAAAACCGTGTAGAGCGGTTCGATTCCGCTAGGCACCTCTTCCCAAAGAGAGCATATTGGTTTTTCAATATGCTTTCTTTTGTTATACGGTCGGTAGACCGAGTCGGCGTGTGTATCGAACATACACGGGGTCTGTCCCTACATGCAGGTTATCTATCGCTCAAGTTGGCAGGAATAGGAGAGTGGCACGTTCTGGTCTGAGTTTATTTTATATAGAACTCACATAAGATATGGTTTGGCATGGTTGATACATGTGTGTTTTGAAATTTAGCTGTGTGGGTTATTGGATGAGTAGGAGTGTTTTTGCAGTTGCAAAGTATTGGTGTAAGTCTAATAAGTGTGTGTGTCACACCCATCAGCCTTTTATATATTATTCAGTAGATTACTTAATAACTATATTACTTTAAAATATTATTTCTATATCTTACTAGAATATAGTATCATATTAAAATATGTTTTACGTAAATTACAGAAATACTTTTTTGATTTAAACTATATCTTCAGGATATACAATAATTATTATTTTAGATATAAATATATTTCGAGTATATTATTGAAGAATGATTTTTGATTAAATCATTTATTCAAGAGATTATTTATTTACCGTATTGGTTTAAAATCTATTTTCAATAGATTCCGTAAGTATTATATTTAATATATATTATTTACGGAATATACTGAAATATTGTTTTGTAATAAAAAGATATTTATGGAATATTCTGAAAGACTATTTTATAGCAAAATGGTCTTTACGGAATTTCTGTAAGTATTGTTTTTATATAATTGTATATTTCAGTACTTTCCGGAAAATATATTTTGATATAATCTAGTGTTTATAGTTATAAATAAAATAGTAATAATTATAAAATGAATACTTCAGTAACACTATGAAAAAGAAAATGATTAACTTGCAGTCCAGAAACGAAACGTGACGAAGGGGCGGATGGCTTTCGGAGTGGTAAAATAGATGCGTTTCGGGTAATTAAACAGTAGGTGATATGGGAATGACAATTGAATTACCGAAGAAGGTTAAGTTTCGAGGCAGTCACAGCTCTAAGTTTACCAATGGATACTACATCGCGTTTCACGATCGCATGTATGATTTCATTGGGGGAATTGATCGCGCTCGTCTGCACATAAGCGATGAGGTGATGGCCGAGTGGCGGAGGCTCATTGATATGGCAATGATAACGGGGCCAAAGACGAGCACCGTTATGCTTACTCAGAAGTTGGGAACGCTCGATGCGCAGAGGGTGGAGCTGGTGACGTATATTTTCAATGTGATTCGTACGCAGTGTGGTTCGCGAAGTCTTGAGATGCGTGATTCGGCCGAGCGACTGAAGGTCATTGTGCGTCGGTTTAGGGGTTTGCAGGCTCGAGGTCGTGAACATAAAAGTTCTATGATTTGTAGCATGGTGTCGGCTTTCCGCGAGAAAGAGGCCGATTTGAAACGGCTTGGAATAAAGGTGGCGGTCGATGACCTGGAAAAGGTGAGTCGGGAGTACGATGCAGCGTGGCTTCAGCGAGCGGACGCCAGAAAATTGTACACGGCCACGTATAAGGTTCGGCCGATGATGGATGAGGTTTATGCGTTCGTTTTGAATAAGATTGCGGCGGCCCACGCATTTGCCGAGACCGAGGCAGAACGGCAGTCGATTGAGGCGTTGGTGGATGAGATTAACCAGCTTGTGGGCGATTTCAGACGGAGCTATAATGAAAGTATAGCGCAGAAAAGACGGGCGCGAAAGAAGGCGGAATCGGATGCAGATGAGCTCGATTCGGATTCGACTTCGTTGGCATCTTCGGATGTAGATTCATCGGAAAATGATTCAGAATCGGACTCGTTGGCGTCTGGAGAGTTGAATGCATCGGCCCAAATGGTAGATTCTTCTTCCTCGAAATTGGTTGCAAAGGGGGCGGAAGTATCACCATCTGACGGCGGATATTACGATAGACCGAGAGAGAGAATATCGCCCGGCGACGAATTATATGACGAGTCGGGAGAAGAGATGACGTCCCATGGAGAGGGGCGCGATGGACCGGATGCAACGGGCGGCATTCCATAAAATCGTTCTATCTTTGCCCGCAGAAAAACAAGTAATGAGAGTTCTAATCATCAATACAAGTCAGAAAACCGGAGGTGCTGCATTGGCGGCCAACCGACTCAAAGATGCACTCAACAACAATGGCGTGGAGGCGCGGATGCTCGTGCGCGACAAAACCGTGGACGACTCAACCGTTATCGAACTGCCGAGAACTCTCAAAACGAAATGGAGCAAACTGTGGGAAAGATGGTGCATCTTCTGCAAACTGAATTTCTCGCGCCGGCATCTTTTTGAATTAGACATCGCCAACGTCGGAACCGACATAACGAAGCTTGTCGAATTTCGGGAGGCCGACTTGATTCATCTTTCGTGGATAAACCAGGGGATGCTGTCTATTGGAGGGATAAGGCGAATCCTCGAATCGGGCAAGCCGGTTGTGTGGACGATGCACGACCTGTGGCCGGCGAGTTCGATTTGCCACTATGCACATGGCTGCGAGGGGTTCATGAACCGGTGCGGAAACTGTATGCTACTGCCTGGCGGCGGTCATGCAAACGACCTGTCGGAAGTTGTATGGCGGCGAAAGAAGAAGGCGCTGGACGGAAATCAAATCAGTTTCGTAACATGTAGCAAATGGCTTGGCGAACAGGCACGGCAGAGTTCGTTGCTCAAGGGACAAACGGTTACGAGCATCCCAAATCCGATAGATACCGAGGTGTTTAAACCGCAAAATAAACTGATGGCGCGCAAAATACTCGGACTGCCTGAGAAGAACAAAATAATTCTCTTCGTCTCGCAACGGGTTACCGATAAGCGGAAAGGTATTGACTATTTCATCAAAGCTATCGGACAGCTGTTAGCTCGGCATCCCGAAATGAAGCAAAACATTACGATAGCCATACTCGGTTCGGATGCCGAACAGCTCGCTGAACAACTTGCTCTGCCTACACATTTGCTGGGATATGTTTCAGATATTCGGCAGATAATAAACGTTTACAACGCTGCCGATGTGTTCGTCTTGCCGTCGCTCGAGGATAATCTGCCGAACACTATAATGGAGGCGATGGCATGTGGCGTTCCATGCGTGGGTTTCGAGGTTGGAGGCATCCCTGAAATGATAGACCATCGCGTTAACGGATACGTTGCCCGAGAACGCGATACAAACGATTTGGAGCAGGGAATGGATTGGGTTCTCAACGAGGCCAACTACGCTGAACTATCTCGGGAAGCTCTGCAGAAAGTACATAGAAACTACTCGCAACAGTCCGTTGCAAAGCAATACATCGAGGTATATTATCAGGCAATAACCAAGAAAAACAAGTCGAAATGATCACATTTTCAATCGTCACCATAACCTATAACGCTCAGAAAGTTCTGCAGCCAACGCTCAATAGCGTGTTGCAACAAGACTATCCGCACATTGAACACCTTATCATCGATGGAGCATCGACCGACGACACGCTCCGGATAGCCGAAGAATATAAGAAACTGTCGGACGAAAACGATAATGGACACGAAATTAAAATAACCAGCGAGCCCGATGATGGAATATATTTCGCCATGAACAAAGCGCTCAACAAAGCACAGGGCGATTATATAGTGTTCCTCAATGCAGGCGACAGTTTGCCCGAAAACGATACTCTCGAACACGTTATGCTCGCAGCTGAAGCAGGCGATGGCGAAGACCTTCCTGCTGTGCTGTTCGGCAATACTGACATTATCGACGCGAAAGGTAACTTTCTCTATCATCGTCCGCTCTCTCCTCCCGAGCAGCTAACGTGGAAATCGTTCAGGCACGGAATGCTGGTTTGTCATCAAGCCTTCTACGCCCGTACTGACATAGCCCGCGAGATTCCATTCGACACCGAATATCGATATTCGGCCGACGTGGATTGGTGTATCAAAATCATGAAAGAAGGACAGCGTCGCCATCTCCTGCTGAGAAACATACATGCCGTCGTGGCAAACTACATGCAGGAAGGCCAGACCACCATCCACCACAAAGAATCTCTCAAAGAACGCTTCAAAATAATGAACCGGCACTATGGAATACCTGTAACGCTGATGTTCCATCTCTGGTTCGTGATTAGAAAAATAATACGGAGGCGAGCATAAGTGCATTGGCTTCCGAAATCTTCAAATGTTTAACGTAAAAAAAAGATTGAAACAATGAAACAGGTAATGAGAGCAGCCCTACTGATGGTTGCATTGAGTTTTTCAGCAGTGATGAATGCGCAAACCAACGCCACAAGCTGCGCGAAGAGCAATTGTTCGAAAACTGAAACAAAAGAATGTTGCGATAAGCAGAAGGTCAATTGCCAGAATGATAAGGCATGTGACAAGCAAAATGGCGCGCAGTGTGATAAGCAAAACACCAATTGCCAGAAAGGTAAGGCATGTGACAAGCAAAATGGCGCGCAGTGTGATAAGCAAAATACCAATTGTCAGAATACTAAGGCATGCGATAAGCAGAATGGTGTACAATGTGATAAGCAAAACGCCAACTGTCAGAATACTAAGGCATGCGACAGGCAGAATGGTACACAATGTGATAAGCAAACAAACTGCAGTCGGCAATCTGAAGCCAAGCAAATCAAAGATGGTTTAAGTGAAGCTGCCTCCGGAACCGGTCAGTTTGTTTCGCGTAAAGTGAAATCGGCTGGTCAATTCTTTAAGAAAGTAGGCAAAGGCGTGGGACAAGGCAGTCGCAAATTTGCCCGCAACGTGAATCGCGCAGGCAAGGCAGCCAAGAAAGCTTTCAGAGAGAGCTAATACAAGAGATTGCGCAATGATAAATAGCCCGACTTTCGGTTTCAAGGCAAACCGAGAGTCGGGTTTTCTCGTAATAGCACCTGTTGTTGGACGAGTGAACCTACCTTTGCCGCATGAAAACAATTTCACCTATAGCTTTTTTTCGTTCGCCCCTCACGAGCAAGTTCGGAGTACCGCGACAGAGCGGCGTGGTCGACGAGTTGAGAGGAATAATCGTGCTGGAACCGGAATATAATCGGCCGGAAGCGATTAGAGGTTTGGAAGATTTCGATTTTCTGTGGTTGATTTGGGGATTTTCGGCCATTCGTTCCTCCGAAAAGCTCACGGTTCGCCCTCCGCGACTCGGTGGAAACATTAGGGTAGGCGTGTTTGCATCGCGTTCCCCTTTCCGTCCTAATGGATTGGGATTGTCATCGGTGCGCATTGTGAGAATAGCTCCCGAAGGCATCCATGTTGCGGGAGCCGATTTGATGGACGGCACTCCGATTTTCGATATCAAACCCTATCTTCCCTCGGTCGATAGTCATCCTTCGGCTCGTGGAGGGTTCACCGACAGTCATGCTTGGTCGCTGCTTCGGGTTGAAATTCCGGAGAACTATCGCCGTTTGTTTTCCGAGACAGATGCCCGTGCACTAGAGGCTATATTGAAAAACGACCCGCGTCCGAGCTATCAGCAGGATGCAGGTCGTGTGTATGGGATGCCTTTTGTGGGCAGGGATATTCAGTTCAGGGTTGAGGATGGGTTGTTGACGGTTGTTGATGTAGTATAGACCTATTCGGTTTCTACCGATTCAACTTTCGGATTCTGAATCACGGGTGCCATTTCTACGACTTCGTTGTTGTTTCGTTTTGGTTTGGCCTCGGTTTCCGATGTTTCAGATTGTTCATCGTTGTCACCATCTGCATTTTTTTCACTGCGATACCGTCCGCGTACGCTATTGAGAATCTTCTCAGCCTGTTTCTTTTCCTGTTTGTCTATGGAGTCTTTCGAGATGGTGTCAACCTTGATGGTATCTAGTTTGGGTGCGTTTTTCTCTGCGAGGTTCGAGTCGGGTTCGATTGCCGTTTGTGTTATGTCTGGGTCGTTTTTGTGCATGCTATAGTAATATGCTCCGAAAGCAATCAGGAAAATGGTTCCAACGATAATGAAAATCACCATTCCTTTTCCGATTGTTGGTTCCTCGTCTTGGTTATTGTGAATCGGTGCGCCGCAATTGGGGCAGTTTTCCTGATTCTTGTTTATTTCAGTGTTACATTCCGGGCATTTCATACATTTTTCGGTTTGATTTGCGGGCAAAGTTACACCAAAAGCCACGACTAATCAAAAATGCTCTTCCGGTTCGGGGGAAGGTATGGTGGAGGATATGTGTAATGTGAGATCGGCTTAAGAATATGTAGATGTGTTGCTGGAGATTCTGGTGGCAGAGTTTCTGCCAGCTCGGAGGTTAGGCGAATACGGGCTGCCGTCTGAAATTATTTAGTACTTTTGCATCACACAACACAGAATAACATCCAATTTAATCCCAAATATGAACGTTTTAGAACTGTCAGAACAGGAAATTGTGCGCCGTCAGAGTTTGCAGGAGCTTCGTAAACTCGGAATAGAACCCTATCCTGCCGCAGAATTTCCGGTCAATGCATATTCCATAGATATAAAAAGTGAATTTGTTGAAGGTGAGCAGCGTGAAGTTACCATTGCCGGCCGATTGATGAGCCGCAGAGTTATGGGCAAGGCGTCGTTTGCTGAAATTCAAGACAGTCGGGGACGCATACAAGTGTACGTTACTCGCGACGACATCTGCCCCGGCGACGATAAAGAACTTTATAATACTGTTTTCAAGAAACTCCTCGATATAGGCGATTTCGTAGGCATAAAAGGCTTCGTGTTCAAAACCCAGATGGGCGAAATCTCAATTCATGCACAGCAAATCACACTGCTATCCAAGAGTATCAAACCCCTTCCGATAGTGAAATATAAGGATGGTGTGGCATACGATAAGTTTGACGACCCCGAACAACGCTATCGCCAGCGATATGTCGATCTGGCCGTTAACGAAGGCGTTAAAGAAACATTCGAAAAACGCGCGACCGTACTGCGAACTATGCGTCGGTTTTTCGATGAGGCCGGCTATACCGAAGTGGAAACACCAACACTGCAAAGCATCCCCGGAGGAGCTAGTGCGCGGCCGTTCGTAACACACTATAATGCGCTGAATGTAGACATGTATATGCGAATAGCTACCGAACTCTATCTGAAACGACTCATCGTAGGAGGCTTCGAAGGTGTCTACGAAATAGGAAAGAATTTCAGAAACGAAGGAATGGATCGGTTCCATAACCCTGAGTTCACTTGTATGGAACTCTATGTGCAGTATAAAGACTACAATTGGATGATGAGTTTCACCGAACGACTGTTAGAACAAATTTGTACAGCCGTAAACGGTAGTCCCGAGGTACAGGTTGGCGAAACTATTATAAGTTTCAAAGCACCCTTCCGCCGATTACCCATCCTCGAGGCAATAAAAGAAAAAACCAGGTTCGACCTTTATGGAAAATCTGAAGAAGAAATACGCAACATAGCCGTGAACGAGCTGAAGATGTTAACAATCGACCAGAGTTTCGGAAAAGGCAAACTTATTGACGAAATATTCGGCGAATTTTGCGAAGAAACGTTTGTTCAGCCCACATTCATCACTGATTATCCCGTTGAAATGTCGCCACTCACCAAAAAACATCGCTCTATGCCAGGCCTAACCGAGCGGTTCGAACTAATGGTGAATGGTAAAGAACTGGCAAACGCCTATTCCGAGCTCAACGATCCAATTGATCAGGAAGAACGTTTCATAGAACAAATGCGACTGGCCGATAACGGAGACGACGAAGCTATGATAATCGACCAGGATTTCTTGCGTGCCCTGCAATATGGAATGCCGCCCACGTCGGGAATCGGAATCGGAATCGACCGACTCGTAATGCTCATGACTGGCAAAGAATATATCCAGGAAGTTATGCTATTTCCCCAGATGAAACCAGAATCGAAAATTCCGCAAAGTAGCATCAAGGAATGGGCAGAGATTGGAGTACCAGAGAATTGGGTTTATGTTCTAAGAAAAGCCGGGTTCAATCTCATCCAGAACATAAAAGACGAGAAAGCACAAGGTTTACAGCAGAAATTGGGCGAGATAAACAAGAAATACAAACTCGAATACGAGAAACCATCGCTCGACACCATCCAAAAATGGATTGAAACAGCAGTCAGCCGAAACTGATAGTAATGAAAGGATAACGCATCACCCAACATCTTCCAAGGAGTTCAGGCAAAACAAACCGCAACAAGAGAGATAGCCCGAACTCCTTTAAGTTTAAAAGTTTCAACGAGAGAAAATGTACGATGTCGGAAACATAGCAATCATCGGAAGCGGAAGCTGGGCCACGGCCATAGCCAAAATTGTGGTTGAACACACGCACCACATCGGATGGTTTTTCAGGCACGACGATAAAATTGAAGATTTTCGTCGGTTGGAACACAACCCGGCTTATTTAACAAGCGTGCACTTCGATTTGAACGAAGTAACCCTATCGTCGGATATCAATCGACTCATTCAGGACTATGATACGCTCATTTTTGTCACCCCTTCGCCCTATCTCAAATCCTTACTTAAGAAAACCAAGGCGAAACTGCGCGACAAATTCATCGTCACAGCCATAAAAGGAATCGTACCCGAAGAAAATCTTGTATGCACCGAATATCTCCGAAAAATTCATGGCGTGCCCGACGAAAATCTGGCCGTTATCGGAGGTCCGTCGCACGCCGAAGAGGTGGCAATGGAAAGATTAACCTATCTCACTGTGGGATGCACAGACACCGAGAAAGCGCAGGCAATGACGCAGGTTCTCGCGTCACATTACGTGAAAACCAAGGTGTCGCCTGACGTTATCGGAATCGAATACGCATCGGTTCTCAAAAACGTCTACGCAATCGCAGCTGGAATTTGTTCCGGACTGAATTATGGTGATAATTTCCAAGCCGTACTCATGTCTAATGCTATGCAGGAAATGGAACGCCTGCTGAACGCAATTAATCCCATTCAACGGTCGATGACCGACAGTGTCTATCTTGGCGACCAGCTCGTCACGGGCTACAGCAACTTCAGTCGTAACCGAACATTTGGAACAATGATAGGAAAAGGCTACAGCGTGAAGTCGGCCCAGATGGAAATGGAAATGATAGCCGAAGGATATTATGGTACAAAGTGCATGAAGGAGATCAATCGCCATCTGCACATCGACATGCCAATTCTCGATGCCGTTTACAACATCCTCTACGAGCGCATCAGTCCGCAAATCGAAATAAAACTCTTAACAGATTCATTTAGATAAAACGATTATGGAAAGTATTAAGTTAGACATCACAAAAGCTGCCCAGTTTCTAACCCCGGGCGCCATCGAGGCCTATGTACCACAAGTTGCAGCCTCGCAAGAAGCACTAGAAAAAGCCACCTGTCAGGGTAACGATTTTCTAGGTTGGCTCCATCTTCCATCAAGCATCACTCCTGAATTCATCTCCGAAATCCAAGACGTTGCAAATATTCTTCGCAGCAAGTGCGAGGTGATTGTCGTGGCCGGGATCGGAGGCTCTTATCTCGGGGCGCGAGCTGTAATAGAAGCCCTAGGTAACAGTTTCGCATGGCTCAAGTCCGACAGTAAGAATCCAACCATCGTGTTTGCCGGAAACAATATTGGTGAAGACTATCTTGCTGAGTTAACGGAATATTTGAAGGATAAAAGATTCGGAATAATAAACATCTCCAAGTCAGGCACCACTACCGAGACCGCCCTCGCGTTCCGCCTCCTGAAAAAGCAATGCGAACAACAATTCGGAAAGGCCGAAGCCCGAAACATGATAGTTGCCATAACCGACGCGCACAAAGGGGCTGCTCGCGCAGCTGCCAATAAAGAAGGCTATAAAACATTCGTAATTCCCGATAACGTAGGCGGCCGATTCTCCGTGCTCACCCCTGTTGGACTCCTACCCATTGCCGTTGCCGGATTCAATATCGAATCTCTCGTGAAAGGCGCCTGTGCAATGGAGAAAGAGACCGATATCAACATTCCGTTCGCTGAAAATATAGCCGCACGATATGCTGCCGTTCGACAGGCCCTCTACACGCAAACCGGCAAGAAGATTGAAATCATGGCTAATTTCCACCCCAAGCTTCATTTCATGGCTGAATGGTGGAAACAGCTCTACGGCGAAAGCGAAGGCAAGGAACATAAGGGTATATTTCCTGCAGCATGCGATTTCACAACCGACCTGCACTCTATGGGACAATGGATTCAAGAGGGTGAGCGCTCAATATTTGAAACAGTTCTATCGGTTGAAACTCCCAATCGCGAACTCCTTTTCCCGCACGACGACGAAAATCTCGATGGACTGAACTTTCTCGAAGGGAAACGAGTAGACCAAGTGAACAAAATGGCCGAACTCGGTACGCGCTTGGCTCATGTCGACGGCGGTGTGCCTAACATCAGGATAATCATTCCGAAACTTGATGAATATTATCTTGGTCAGCTCATATATTTCTTCGAAAAAGCCTGCGGCATCAGCGGATTGGTGCAAAACGTTAATCCTTTCAACCAACCGGGTGTCGAAGCCTATAAAAAGAACATGTTTGCTTTACTTGATAAGCCTGGTTACGAAAGTGAGAGCCAAGCAATCAAGCAGCGTCTTTCGGAAGGCAAATAAAAGTTCCGGATGGTATTCTCCCCTCTCTTTTCACCAAGAAAAAGAGGGGAGAATCGTTTATCATCTAATCGGCAACTCCCTTTTTTCGATTCCTACGTATTGCGTAGCCGATTTTTCAATGCGTATCTTGCTCCTGCGTATTGCATGGCTAAATTCTCAATGCGAGATAGGCTCTCGTAAAGATGTGATGTGCATGTCGCAAACCGATACATTATATAGTATATAACATCCAGTATCTCTCCTATAAACACCCCAAATCACATTCCACAACAAAATTATGTTCCAAACAATAATCAAGAACTATAATCAACACTCGCACGAATCTTTCAACCCGCGAGTTGTGCTCTTCGACATGGACGGAGTGCTATACGACTCAATGCCAAACCATGCAATCGCATGGACAAAAGCAATGGGTCATTTTGGCCTTCCCTTCACCGAGGAAGATGCCTATGCAACCGAAGGAGCCAAAGGAGTGGATACAATCCGAATTTACGCTCAAAAACTGCTCGCCAAGCAACTCTCCGAAACTGAAGCCGCACAGATGTATAAGCTCAAAGCCGAATATTTTCACCAAATGCCCCAACCGAAAATATTCAACGGAGTGAAAGAACTAATGCACGTAATCAAATCAGAAGGACTGCAAATAGGAATTGTCACCGGAAGCGCACAGAGGCAACTCATTGACCGACTACTCTCCGATTTCCACGAATTCATCACCCCCGAGCAAGTTACCACAGCCTTCGACGTCAAAAATGGCAAACCGGCCCCCGACCCATATCTCGCCGGCCTACGAAAAGCCGGAAATCTCGCTCCGCATGAAGGAATCGTCATCGAAAATGCCCCCCTTGGTATTCAAGCAGGTACAAACGCAGGCTGTTTTACAATCGCTGTGAACAGCGGTCCACTTTCAAATGAAATTCTGCTCGAAAAAAATCCCCAACTACTCTATCCATCTATTGAGAAATTGTTCGTCGACTGGCCCACGCTCATCGCAGAAGCAAAATATAAACAGACGGATAAGATGAATATTAAAAAAACACAATAGTAAAAAGCACCCCCACCGCCCTATAAAATAATCTCTACTTTTGTGAACTTCCAAAAACACAGTTAAAAATTAAATCAGCAAACAAACCGTAATCAATGAAGAAAGTAATTACTCTCGTTCTACTTGCGCTTGCAATAGCAACGCAAGTACAAGCCATACGGCCGCTGCCAAAACTCTGGCCAATGAACCAGAGCGACGGTACAACTGTAATGGTTTACATTAATGGCGACGGACACGTTGCCTTCTACACCACCGAAGACGGAAAGGTGCTAGTGAAAAACGACGCAGGTGACCTATGCTACGCCATGTTTAGCAACGGACGCCTTGTACCATCTACACTCATAGCGCATAACGCCGACCAACGCTCCGAGGCCGAAAAAACATTCCTTCTCACCAATAACGTTGAATCGCGCTTGAGCGAACTCAATGAGCTTGTAGCACGCCGGGCGCCAAACAAAGCAATCATCGGCTCCACCCCCGACGGACTAGGAAAATATAACAAATCAGGAATGGGTGCCGTAAAAAGTCTTGGTGAGAGAAAAGTACCAGTCATAATGGTTGAATTCTCCGATTTGAAATTCAAATCAACAACCACCATCGACAAAATGACCCGCTACTACAACGAAGAAGGCTATCACGACGAAACATATTGCGTGGGGTCAGCGCGCGACTTCTTCATTGCGCAAAGTCGTGGAATGTTCAAACCCACATTCGAAATAGTAGGAATAGTAACCCTAGCTAACAGCTATAAATACTATGGTGCAAACGACCGAAACGGAAACGATAAAAACGTAGACGGAATGGTGGTCGATGCCGTAAGAGCGGCCGAAGCCAAAGGAGTTGACTTCAGCAAATTCAAGGACGAAGACGGAAACGTAGAATTAGTAAGTATACTATATGCCGGTCGGGGCGAAGCAACCGAAGGCGGACAAGGTGCAAATTATGTGTGGCCATGCGAAAGCGACTTCAACAAAAACATCGGGGCCAATCACTTCAATTCATACTTCGTAGGAAACGAATTATATAACGACGGAGCTTTGATGGGAATGGGAATTTTCTGCCACGAATTCGGACATGCACTCGGATTGCCCGACTTCTATTGCACTAATTATTCCTACAGAGGCGACGACCCATTCAGCAACTGGTCAATAATGGACACAGGCCCCTACGTGAACAAAGCACGCGCCCCGATGGGATACACAGCCTATGAGCGCTCATACCTTGGTTGGCTCGATATTCCAGAGCTCACCAAAGCACAAAGCGTAACGCTCACGCCTCACGATGCAACCGAAGGCAATCTGGCCGTGATGTTCCGTCGCCCCGGAGTGACAAACGAATATTATATTCTTGAAAATCGTAAGCCCGGAACATGGTATCCCGAAACAGACGCAGATGGCAATAACTATGGAAGCGGACTCATGCTCACACACATTGCATATAACGCCGGATCATGGTCGGGAAACATTCTCAATAACGTTAGAACAAATAAACGGGCACACATCGTAACAGCCGATAAACAAACTCTGCAATACGGTGGTTCGCAAACCAATCTCTACGGCAACGGAGTGAACGAAATTAAATACCTGCCGCTCTACGGAGGAGGTACGCTCACATCCATGCCTATATTCAAAATCAAAAAGAACGCCGACAAAACAATAACGTTCAACTTCATCACTGAAGATGGAAAACACGTTCCATACAAAATAGGCGACAAAATCACCGAAGACGGGATAGACTATAAATACGTAGATAACCGTGAGTTCACAGTTATACGCAAACAAAGCGGCGAATACTCGGCCGACGTGAATATACCCAACACACTAACAATAGACGACGTGGTTTACGAAGTAGTTGCCATTGCCGATAGCGCATTTGCAGGCTACACGGCACTAACCTCGGTGTCGATACCCAAAAGCATCCGCAAAATAGCACCCAATGCTTTCCGCGGAACAAGCGCAATGACAAAATTCAGCGTTGAAGAAGGCAGCCAATACTATCAGACGATAGACGATGCTCTCTTCATTCGCAGTGCAGAATACGACGGCTCAAACTGGCAAACAAGCAAAACAGACGTCTCGATGTTCAACTTCAACGGAAACGAATGGGGGCTCCCTGTATCCGAAACCTCCAACCCGTCGGCAGGACACATAACATCCCCGATTGAACAGGACGACATAACCCTGACAACCACCGATGGACGCAGTCAGACAAAACTGATGAAGAATAACGGAAAGATAACCCTCCGCATATACAGAGGAGGTTCAATCATCCTTTCAGTTCCACAGGGCAGTTCGGTAACACGCGCAAGCTTCGGAGCTACACAATTCAACATGACTGCAAACACAGGAACCTTCGATTCTAAAGTATGGACAGGCAATTCGCAGAACGTAACCTTCAATTGCACTTCAAACACGGTTATCGACTCAATTACCGTAACCGTGAAAAGCGTAAGCAAGGGAGAACCTGCCCTCATTTGCTATCCCGCAGCCAAGACCGGTAGCTACACGGTTCCGAAGATGGTTACCCGCATCGCATCATACGCATTCGAAGCAACGAAATTGAGTAACCTAACGCTGTCTGAAGCTCTGCTCAAGCTGGGCAAGAACTCATTGAGTTCAGCTAATCTTCTTGTGATAAATGCTCTCGCAGCAACTCCAGCTAAAGCAACTGCCGACCCATTCGCAGACATTGACTTCACGAAATGTAAGCTCAACGTTCCCGAGGCATCCAAGGCCCTCTACGTTGCGGCCGATTATTGGAATAAGTTCTTCCGTGGCACCAATGGCATCTCCGGTATAACCGATTCCAAATCTTCTGCCCCGAAAGTCTACTACGACCTGCAGGGCCGCAGAGTATCCCATCCTAAGCACGGAATTTATATCACGAAAGGCTCGAAAGTCCTCGTTAAATAATCCCCACCGGGATATAAAATCACACGAACCCCCAAAGTTCATAACCGAACTTTGGGGGTTCATTGTGTTTAGTGGCGAATCGAGAAAAATATTCGCCTCCTATCGATACGAATGGATGTTATACCATCCAATATAAATGCGAGTTCGGTTTGATAGAGACTCCCGCTCGGGCGGAACGTCCGCATGTAGGGACAGACCCCGTGTCTGTCCGCCCCCTGACGCGACAGGACGATAGACCGAATTGGCATGGAGGCGGACAGACACGGGGTCTGTCCCTACATGCGGGCCAACGCCCGAATTGGCATCAGTTGTTTATTCCCCATTGATTCCTCGGAGGCTTAAGCAGATTCTTAAACCGAACTCACGTAATATAAGATTTTGTGTATTTCTTCCATGGCAGAAATACATTTTGGTTTGTTTTTTGTCTTTCTTCCATGGCAGAAATACATTTTAGTTTGTTTTATGTCTTTCTTCCATGGCAGAAATACATTTTGGTTTGTTTTTTGTCTTTCTTCCATGGCAGAAATACATTCTGGTTTGTTTTCTGTCTTTCTTCCATGGCAGAAATACATTTTGGCTTGTTTTCTGTCTTTCTTCCATGGCAGAAATACATATACAGTTGTTTTATGTCAATTTTCCGAGGGAGATGTATATCCACACACCCCATTTGTGTTCTTGTTGTTCCACGGTGAGGGGTAGGGGGAGCGGTGTTATGGAAAGTCTTTGTATCTTCGCGTTCAAAAATTACAAGACCATTCCATAACATGAATCAAAAGAAAATTTATTCGTTCGACGAGGCATTCGAGGCTTCGTTGAAATATTTCGACGGCGATGAACTTGCTGCTCGCGTGTGGGTGAACAAGTATGCCATGAAAGACAGTTTCGGTAATATTTACGAGAGCTCGCCCGAGGATATGCACAGGCGAATTGCAAAGGAAATTGTGCGAATCGAAAATAAATACCCCAATCCACTTAGCGAAGAACAAGTGTTCGAACTACTAGACCATTTCAGGTATATCATACCGGCCGGCAGTCCGATGACCGGTATCGGGAATAATCATCAGGTTGCTTCGCTTTCGAACTGCTTTGTTATCGGGCTCGACGGTAACGCCGATTCTTATGGCGCAATATTGCGAATCGATGAAGAACAGGTGCAGCTCATGAAGCGGCGCGGAGGAGTGGGGCACGACTTGAGTCACATCCGACCGAAAGGCTCGCCAGTTAACAATTCGGCACTTACGTCGACTGGCCTGGTGCCGTTCATGGAACGATATTCCAACAGTACGCGCGAGGTTGCGCAGGATGGTAGGCGCGGGGCACTCATGCTTTCGGTGAGCATCGACCATCCCGACTCGGAGGCTTTCATCGACGCAAAGATGGAGGAGGGAAAAGTAACTGGCGCAAACGTTTCGGTGAAGATAACCGACCGATTCATGCAGGCCGCCATAGCCGACGAGAGCTATCGGCAAAAGTTCCCAATCGGAAGCGATAAGCCCGAAGTTGAGAAGGAAATTTCGGCCCGCGGTCTGTGGGAAAAAATAGTTCACAATGCATGGAAAAGCGCTGAACCGGGCGTGCTGTTTTGGGACACCATTCTGCGCGAAAGCATTCCCGATTGCTATGCCGACCTAGGCTTCCAAACGGTTTCGACAAATCCGTGCGGCGAAATTCCACTCTGTCCCTACGATAGCTGTAGGCTCATCTCGATAAACCTATTCTCGTATGTCGAAAATCCATTCACGGATAAGGCCCGATTCGATTTTGACAAGTTTGCAAGGCATGTTGCGCTCGCGCAGCGTATCATGGACGATATCGTTGACCTCGAGATGGAAAAAATTGACCTCATAATGAACAAAGTCAAGCACGACCCGCAGAACGAGGAAGTAAAGAGTGCCGAGTTCCACCTCTGGGAGAAGATTAAGCGCAAAAGCGGAATGGGCCGACGAACGGGCGTGGGAATAACCGCCGAGGGCGACATGATTGCCGCCATGGGGTTGCGATATGGCACTGCCGAGGCCACCGAGTTTGCCGTGAGCGTTCATCGGGCACTTGCGTTGAATGCTTATCGGTCGTCGGTTGTGATGGCTAAAGAGCGTGGCGTATTCGAGATATACGACGCTGCTCGCGAGGCTAAGAATCCGTTCATTAACCGACTCTTTGCGGCCGACCCGCAACTCGCGGCCGACATGCAGAAGTTCGGTCGACGAAACATTGCTTGTCTCACCATCGCGCCAACCGGCACAACATCGCTCATGACTCAAACAACCTCCGGCATCGAACCAGTGTTCATGCCCGTTTACAAGCGGCGTCGTAAGGTTAATCCGAACGACTCCGATGTGCGCGTGGACTTTGTAGACGAAGTGGGCGATTCGTTCGAGGAATACATCGTTTACCATCGCAAATTCCTCGACTGGATGAAGATTAATGGCATCGATACCGAACGTAAATACACCCAGGACGAGATAGACGAACTCGTGAAACGCTCACCCTATTACAAGGCAACCGCCAACGATGTAGACTGGCTCATGAAGGTTCGCATGCAGGGTGAAATTCAGAAATGGGTCGACCATTCTATTTCCGTCACTGTGAATCTGCCCAACAATGTCGACGAAGCCCTTGTGGATAAACTCTACATCGAGGCCTGGCGAAGTGGATGTAAAGGCTGCACAATCTATCGCGACGGCTCGCGTTCGGGCGTCATGATTTCGGTTTCAAAGAAGAAAGAAAAGAAAGACCTTGCCCAAGCCGAAGAACATCATACCCCGCCGCCATTTCCGCAGGTGATTGACGAAAGGCCGCAGGTGCTGGATTGCGATGTGGTTAGATTCCAAAACAATAAAGAGAAATGGGTTGCATTCGTTGGTTTGCTCGACGGACGGCCCTATGAAATCTTCACCGGTCTTCAAGACGACGATGAGGGTATAGCTCTCCCCAAGAGCGTTGTGAAAGGCAAGATAATCAAGCAAACCACTCTAGATGGCAGCCGTCGCTACGATTTCCAGTTTGAAAACAAACGGGGTTATAAAACCACAGTCGAAGGTCTATCCGAAAAGTTCAATCCCGAATATTGGAACTATGCCAAGCTAATCTCTGGCGTGTTGCGCTACAGAATGCCCATCGAGCACGTAATAAAGCTCGTCGGTTCGCTACAGCTCAAAAACGAAAGCATCAATACGTGGAAAAATGGTGTGGAGCGTGCACTTAAGAAATATGTCTCTGATGGCACACGCGTTTCCGGTCAGCAATGTCCCGTTTGCGGTCACGAATCGCTCGTTTATCAAGAAGGTTGCCTCATCTGCACCAGCTGTGGCGCCTCGAAATGTGGATGAAATTCCCATTCATATAAAATTCAAATCGATTGCATCAGATTATGAAACTCCAATCAACATACATTCACCTGCGTTCGGTTCGTTTCCATGCCTTTATCGGTGTGGGCGAACAAGAGCGCAAGGTGGGCAATGAATATCTTCTTGACCTCCGGCTGGGTTATCCCTTTGCTCGCGCTATCGAAACCGACGATGTTGAAGACACGCTCAACTATGCTGATGTTTTTGAAACCGTAAGACAAACTATTGCTCGCCCAACAAGACTACTCGAACATGCAGCGGGTAACATCGTCCATGCGCTCGAAGAACAATATCCGAAGATAGAATCAATCGACTTGACACTAACAAAATTGAATCCGCCAATGGGGGCCGATTGTGCCGGGGCGAGCGTGGAATTGCATCTTAAAGGAACTCAACTAGAGCCTAATACTAACACCGAGACGGGAAAGTAGTGTCCCCCCTGGAGGGAAGAATGTAAAAACGGAAAGATATCCTTTCGGTGCCCTCTGAAGGAGATAAAAACGAAAAAGCGATACTTCCGAGGTCTCGGAACAATGAAGAGCTCGCCTTGTTTCCGCAGCGTTACTTGCAAAAGTTCAAATTCGTTCGGTAGGCTGCATGTAGGGACAGACCCTGTGTCTGTCCGACCTGTAATGATGTCCCCATGAGGAATGATTCGCTGTCCCGCCCGTTCCGTGACTATCCGAACCTGCTCATGGCGCAATAAATGAAACGGAGAGGCGTTATAGGGGGCATGTATTACAGAAATGCTTTAAGATTCATACTACTTTCTATCATATTCATTATTGTCGAGGAGGCCGGAGCACAGTCGTTCACTCTGCAAGGTAAGGTGACCGACAAAGACGGTAGCCCAATCGAATTGGCATCGGTCATGGTTGTTTCGCAGGGCAAGCTGGCTATGACCAGTCTGCAGGGCGAATTTAATATGCAGCTTGAAAGTGCCGACTCTGTCGTAGTGAGGTTCTCCATGATTGGCTACAAAACCAAAACACGTGTACTGAGAAAACCACGCGGAAAACAAACCCTGCTCATACAGCTTGCCGACGACAACGAACTCCAGGAAGTGGTAGTCGAAGGGAAAACACGTCGGCACGGAACAACTGAGAACCTCGATCTGAAAACCACTAAACAAGCACCATCTACATCGGGTAATGCCGTCGAAGAAATGATTCAAACGCAGGCTGGTGTGTCGACACACTCCGAACTGTCGTCGCAATACAACGTACGTGGCGGAACATTCGACGAGAACTCGGTCTATATAAACAACATCGAAGTGTTCCGCCCCTTCCTCGTGAGAAGTGGACAGCAAGAGGGACTATCTGTGATAAACCCCGACATGGTTGAGCAAGTGGGATTCTCAACCGGTGGATTCGAAGCGAAATATGGCGACAAAATGAGCTCGGCACTCGACATAACCTACAAACGCCCCAAACGTACCGAGGCGTCGATATCGGTATCGCTCCTCGGAGCAAGCGCATATCTAGGCTTGGCAGCAAAAACGCTCACGTGGACCAATGGCCTGCGCTACAAAACAAACCGCTATTTGCTGGGCTCGCTGCAAACACGTGGAGAATACAGACCGTCGTTCATCGACTATCAGACATATCTTTCCTGGAGTCCGAACAAACGGTGGCAGGTCGACATAATCGGAAACATATCCGATAACCGATATGAATTCGAACCGGAAGACCGCCAAACTAATTTCGGAACACTCTACAACGTGAAATCGTTCAAGGTTTATTTCGACGGAAAAGAAAAAGATCTCTTCAGAACCTATTTCGGCTCAATCGGAATAACGCGCCATATTACATCGAAAACCGACCTCTCGCTCCTCGCGTCGGCGTTCTCGACAAAGGAGCAAGAACGATATGATATACAGGGGCAATACTGGCTCACGCAAACCGAAACATCCGAGAATCTTGGCGTGGGAACATACATGCAGCACTCGCGCGACTACCTTAGTGCTAACGTACGAAACCTGAAACTCATGATTAGACATCGAACTGCGAAACACGACATCGAGGCCGCGCTGGGCTATAAGTTCGAGCGGATTAAGGAGAGCGCAGCCGAATACGAACACCGCGATTCCGCTGGCTACACTATTCCCTACACGCCATCCAACCTTGAGCTAATATACTCGCTTCGGGCGCAGAACAGGCTCAACGCTAAAAGAATTGAATCATATCTGCAAGATACATGGAGATTCCAGTCGCGCGACTCGGTTCCTACGCTCTTCATCCTGAACTATGGTATCCGGGCATCGCATTGGGACTTCAACGGCGAAACGCTCTTCTCGCCACGTGCATCGCTCACCATAACCCCCGGATGGAATCGCGACCTAACCTTCCGACTTGCCGCCGGACTCTATTATCAGGCCCCTTTCTACAAAGAACTGCGCGACACAACGGTTGTGAACGGGGTTACCTATGCCTTGCTCAACAAACGCATCCGTGCGCAACGTTCTTTGCACTTCATTGCGTCGATGGACTATCGATTCAGAATGGTTAACCGACCGTTCAAGTTCTCGGCCGAGCTGTATTATAAGGCACTCGCACGCCTCGTTCCTTACTCGGTGAACAATGTCAAGGTAACCTACTATGGCGACAATAAAGCTATCGGGCATGCTGCCGGACTGGACCTTAAACTCTATGGCGAATTTGTGCCAGGTGCCGACTCGTGGCTTACGTTCAGCATCATGAATACGCGAATGAAGCTGAACGGACGCTCGATTCCGCTACCAACCGACCAGCGATTTGCCGTGAACCTCTTCTTCACCGATTATTTCCCCGGTACAACCCGCTGGCGCATGTCGCTCAAGGTGGCCTATGCCGATGGCTTGCCTTTCTCGGCACCACATCGCGAACTCGAGCATAACTCGTTCCGCGCTCCGGCCTACAGACGGGTCGACATCGGCATGAGCTATCGGCTCATCGATAACACCGACAGTTCAAAGCCCGCGCTCATCCGCAATATGTGGTTAGGTCTCGACTGCCTCAACCTGCTCGGAATAAACAACGTGAACTCCTACTACTGGGTAACCGATGTAACCGGTCAACAGTTTGCCGTGCCGAACTATCTCACCGGCCGTCAGCTCAACGCCCGATTAACCATCGATTTCTAAATATCCCCCTTTTCTAATTTTATCAGACGGCAATAGTTCCGAAATAGGATGACATCGGGACTGATCCTACATCAGTCCCGATGTCATCCTACATCAGTCCCGGACTGATGTAGGATAGGTGTATATCTAGTCCTACTTCGGAGCTTGCCTAGTCCTACTTCGGAGCTTGCCTAGTCCTACTTCGGAGCTTGCCTAGTCCTACTTTGATGTAAGTTCGGTTTATTATCCATCGCTTCCTCTGAGGCTTAAGCCTGCCTACCTCCCCTCTGCTCGGCAGATAGGGAACTCCTCTTAAACCGAACTCGCGTTGCTTTAGAGCTTACGTGTTCTATGATGAATGAACGTGAAAAAGTTTCCATCCCGCAGACAAATGTTTCTGCGGGATGGAAATGGAGGATGGCCTAAAGAAAAGCGACGGTTAGCCCGGCCATGACAATGCTAACCATAGACATTAGTTTAATCAATATGTTCAGACTCGGCCCGGAGGTGTCCTTGAATGGGTCGCCAACCGTATCGCCCACGATGGTGGCACGATGACAGTCTGAACCTTTTCCGCCGAAGTTGCCTTCTTCGACGTGCTTCTTCGCATTGTCCCACGCACCACCGGCATTAGCCATGAACACGGCCAGAGTAAAGCCGGCAGCGAGTCCGCCAACAAGTAATCCTAACACTCCGGCAACGCCCAGCACAAGCCCCGTAACGATGGGAATAACGATGGCCAACAAGCTTGGAACAATCATCTCGCGCTGTGCGCTACGGGTTGAAATCTCCACGCATCTGCCATAGTCGGGAGTTGCTTTGCCTTCGAGAATACCCTTTATTTCGCGGAATTGCCGACGTACTTCTTCGACCATCGATTGAGCTGCCCGCCCAACGGCTCCCATCGTGAGTCCGCAGAACAGGAACGCTGCCATGGCGCCGATGAAGGCTCCAACGAGTACCTTAGGGTTCATCAGCGTTACCTGGAAGAATTGCATGAAATCGGGCATCGTGGCCTTCGATGGGTCGAACACATTACCGGCTGCATCGACAAACTGCCGTCCGCCGTCGACCATCCGAATCATCGCAATCTTGATTTCCTCAACATACGATGCCAGCAATGCCAAGGCTGTCAATGCCGCGCTTCCGATGGCGAATCCTTTTCCTGTGGCCGCGGTGGTATTGCCCAGTGCATCCAGTGCGTCGGTACGCTGTCTTACTTCAGGTCCGAGCTCGCTCATTTCGGCGTTACCGCCGGCGTTGTCGGCAATTGGTCCGTAGGCATCGGTAGCCAGCGTGATGCCCAGGGTTGAAAGCATTCCTACAGCTGCGATACCGATTCCGTAGAGTCCGCGGCTAATCGAGCTTGCATTCATTGACATGTCGAATCCGTTTGCGCATAGATAGCTTAGCATGATGGCTACCGAAATGGTGAGAACTGGTATGCAGGTTGAAATCATGCCCGTGCCGATGCCTTTGATGATAACCGTGGCCGAACCCGTTTCGCTGGCTTTGGCTATACCATGCGTGGGGCGATAGGTTTGCGAGGTGTAGTATTCCGTGGCTTGTCCGATTATTACTCCGGCGGCCAGTCCGGTGACAACCGAGAACGATAGACCCAGCCAGTTTTCCATCTTCAGGAAATAGAGAATAGCGAACGAAGCCACACCGATGAGCACCGCACTAACGTTGGTACCCAAACCTAACGACCGGAGTAAATCGCGCATCGATGCGCCTTCCTTAGTTCGAACCATGAAGATGCCAATGAGCGACAGGAATATTCCTACGGCTGCAATAACCATCGGTGCAATTACGGCTCGCAGCTGCATGTCGGCATTCAGCGCAAAGGCAGTGGCTCCGAGAGCCGCAGTAGAAAGAATACTGCCGCAATAGCTCTCATACAAATCGGCGCCCATACCGGCTACATCGCCCACATTGTCGCCCACATTATCGGCAATCGTCGCTGGATTTCGCGGGTCGTCTTCCGGAATATTCGCTTCAACTTTTCCTACCAAATCAGCGCCCACATCGGCAGCCTTGGTATAGATTCCGCCGCCCACTCGGGCGAACAATGCTTGCGTCGAGGCACCCATTCCGAAGGTGAGCATTGTTGTCGTGATGGTAATCAAGCTCATATCCTGGTCGCCATAAACCGCGCTCAGCACCAAGAACCACAGCGCGATGTCGAGCAATCCGAGTCCAACGACTACCAGACCCATCACGGCTCCGCTGCGGAAAGCCACACGCAAACCCGCATCCAGTCCCTTTCGAGCCGCATTAGCCGTACGTGCCGAAGCATAGGTAGCCGTTTTCATTCCGAAAAAGCCTGATAGCCCCGAAAACAATCCGCCCGTAAGGAACGCAAACGGCACCCATGGATTTTGAACCTTCAGCACATAAGCCATAAAAGCAAACACAATCGCAAGCACTACGAACACGATGCCAACAACCTTGTACTGTTGCTTAAGATAGGCCATTGCGCCCTTGCGAACATGTGTCGCAATTTCAATCATTCTCTTTGTTCCCTCTTCTTCGCGCATCATCGCCGAGAAGAAGAACCACGCCATGCCCAGCGCCACTACCGATGCAATGGGCACAATCCAAAATACTTCTGGAATATTCATAGATTTAAATATTTAAATTGGTTAGTAACATAAGAATTATACCGCACAAACAACGTCTCCCGATTGAGATTATTATATTTCATCCCAGTAGAAGTTCACAAAATTCTTTTCCGGTCTCTTTTTCTCTTGGTTGATGATGAGCCACCGTTTATTTTGAGTCTTCATAACCTTGTGGAAACCGAGAGAACTTTATTTCTCATTTATCGTAGCACTATTTTGATGTAAAATAATTTTTGATGCATCAAAATAGCGCTACGATGGTGTATCTGATTTATTAATGCATCAAAATAGTGCTACGATGATGCATCTGATTTATTAATGCATCAAAATAGTTCTACGATGATGTATCTGATTTATTAATGCATCAAAATAGCGCTACGATGATGTATCTAATTTATTTACGCATCAAAATAGTGCTACGATGATGCATCTAATTTATTAATGCATCAAAATAGCACTACGATGATGCATCTGATTTATTAATGCATCAAAATAGCGCTACGATGATGTATCTGATTTATTAATGCATCAAAATAGTTCTACGATGATGTAATAAATTTGTTTTTACACCATCGTAGTAATATGATAGATGAAATAATTTGTTTTCACATTATAATAGGACTATGATAATGCTATAGAATCTGCGGCTGGGTTTCAAATGGGTGTGGATTAGATGCTCGAGAAGTTGACTCGGTTTTATATACAGGAAATAGAAGGAAAGAATACTGGGGCTCGCTTTCGGAGAAAGTTTTTGTGGCGCTGAAAGTATTACGAGACCTTGGTTTAGGTTGGACTCCCGCTCGGCCGATAGGATGCATGTAGGGACAGACCCCGTGTCTGTCCGCCCATTCGAACAGTACAGAATTAATACCACGTCCGAACAAGACGAAGATATGTTATGCGGTCGATAGACCGAATTGGCAGGAGTATCGGACAGACACGGGGGCTGTCCCTGTATGCGGGCTGGTGCCCGAGTTGATTCTTTCGGGTTAGACGATTGACATAATCCTTTTGATGTGGGTTGTTTTGCGGTCGTTACGGGGGATGAGGGGCATGAAACCTTCTTCGAGAAGGAGTTCGCTGGCGAGGATACTGGTGATTCGTTGGGCGAACCGGAGAATCATCATTTTGGAGAGTGTTTTTTTGAGGCGGTACTCGTCGTAATCGAGATAGCGCACGGCTCTGTAGAGGTCGCAGAGGTGGCGTAGGGAGAATCGGCGTTTGCGGATGAGCCGTTTGGCGTTTATGAGCATTGTGGCTATGCTGTTTATGTTGGTTTCGTGGTCGAGGGTAATGTCTTCGAGGCGTTCTTTGATGAATGGATTTTCGATGTTTAGGCTTTCGTCGTTGAGCGAACCGCGTTGCTTGCTGTGGCGAAGGGGATAGCGGTTTACGCGGGTAATGTCGGGTGTCTGGAGATGGAGGCGGTGAGCTCCGAGGGCGATGATGTCGGCAATTTCTTCGTCGGCTGCGAAGAGCATTATGCGTTTCCACTGGTCGGGTAGGAGGTTGCGGAGAGTTTTGAGTCGATTTTCGTCGAGTTTCATTTCCGATTCTATTATTCCGGCGTGTAGTAGACTGGTCACGGCTTGGAGTTCTTTGGGTGTCATAGATAACCGGTAGCGGGTGTCGCTGATTTTTTGTTGGAATGCGGCCAGTTGTTCGATGGTTTCTTTGTCGCTTATGTGGTGGTGGAAAACGGGAGCGGGGATGACGTCGATATGCTTGTTCCAGCCGAGTTTGTGGAGTTGGGTGCGTTCGTGTTCCGATGAGACGAGAAGGGCGTCGGCCTGCCGAATCATTCGGCGTTGATAGAGCTGTGTTTTGAAGAATTTGGATATGTAACGCTCGGTTGTTCGGCTAAGTTCGGATAGTTCCCAGTGGGGCGAAATAATCACGGCTGCTCCTTGGCTTCGGGCTCGATTTGCTCGTCGGGCGCTCGCGTGTTGCCAACAGGTGTGGATATTCACGATGTCGGGCTGAAATTCTTTGAGAATCTTAGAGAATTTATCCTTCCGGCAGGCGATTTTCGAGTTGGCTATAGAGTTTTCTATTTCGACCTGGTGAAGCAGATGGTCGGAGAGTAAATTGCCGGGCTCGATTTTGTCGATGTAGTGAAGGATGCGCATGTTTTAGATTTTATGCGATATGAAGTCGTTCTTGTCGGCACGTCTGTATCTGACCATGCAGGCGATGTTATGCCAGAGGATGCGCAGTTCGTAGGGTACAATTTTTCCGGCTGGGATGCTTTCGTCGGCACGCTCGATTGCTTTGCGGGCAATGGTGGTTCTGATGATGAAGATGAACAACATGATGATTCCGACTCCGGCAGCGAGTATCCATCGTTCTGTTAGGATGGCGAAAGCTAGGGCGGCCGAGACGGAGAGATAACCGAGGCGCATGGCTATTTGGTGGAAGTTGAATCGGATTCGATGGCGGAGACTGCGTTCGAGGTGTTTGCGATTCTCCATGTAGAAAAGGTGTCGGTTGCGCCATTCTTTATCGGTTGGAGTTTCTTCGATGAGTGTTCCGTCGTCGGATGTGTCGATGGCGAGCGAGTGGCGTTTGGCGTATTTGTTGACCATGAAGTCGAACTCTCCTCGCAGATATTTTAGGTCTCCGCGGAATCCTTCTTCGTCTATGAATTCGTTTTTGCGGAACAGCAGGGCGCCGTCGATGCATCGGTAGGGTCGTCCGGAACGATATTCGCGCTGAACGTAGAGGTCGGTGTATATGCGCTCGAAGCGACGGAAGTCGGGCGTGTCGTAGTCGTATTTCGTGTGGCTTACCACGAGGTTCTTCCCGTCGTGACAATGGGCGACGAGCGATGCGAGCCAGGCTGATGATTGCGGATGGCAGGCTATGTCGACCATCGCAACCCACTCGTGTTTTGCGGCTTTGACACCTAGCGTAATGGCGAGTTTCTTGCGACTCATGTAGCGCGACGATTGCGGTACGAATGTTGTGTAGAGCTTCGGATTCGAGGCATATCTTTTCAGGATGTCGGCCGTTTCCTTGTCTTCCTGCGGTGCTACAACAATTACTTCGTAAGGCTCGGGATAATCTTGCTCGAGATAGTGTTTCAGATTCTTCTCAAGCACGATGGCGTCGTTGATTGGCGTGAGAACAATCGACACTGGCCGGGCTGGGGCAGGAGTTTCTTCTTCGGCTCGGACTCCGGCTCGGAAGAATGGGTTGAGGAAACATGACAGTAGCGCAATCAAAAGTGTTACTGCCAGAATAAGAATGGTTAGGCCGTCCAGAACGACGTTGCCCAGGGTTATGTTTTCGAATAGGAAATTATAGAGGTCTGTCATGATTCTTTGTTTTGGAACAATACTTTAGAAAGCGACCGCAGTGCTTCGGCCTTATCATCCTGGCTGATGAGGAACGAAATGGCGTAGTCGCTGCCGCCATAGCTAATCATTCGTACTGGTATTCTCTGTATCGCGGTTGTTATGAGGGCTATGTTTCCGAGGGTGTTTCGGTTTAGGTCGCCCACCACGCAAACTATGCACATGTTTCTTTCGACACTTATGGAGCCATAGCTATCTAGCTCGTCGAGTATGTCGTTCAGTCGATTTGTGTTTTCGATAGTCATCGATACGCCCACTTCGCTGGTTGCAACCATGTCGACGGGTGTTTGATAGCTTTCGAACACCTCGAACACTTTGCGTAGGAAACTCGCCGAACCTAGTCGACGACTCGATTCCACCCTTATGGCAATGATGTTATCTTTCGCTGCTACGGCCTTGACCTTGCCGTGCTCAAGATGATTGTTTATTATCGTTCCCGGAGCATTGGGTTGCATGGTGTTTTTGAGCCTTATGGGAATGCCTGCCACGCTTGCCGGCTGAACGCAGGTTGGATGAAGAATCTTCGCTCCGAAGAAGGCCAGTTCGGAGGCTTCCTCAAAGTGTAACTGGCGAACGGGAGTTGTGTTTTCAACCACGCGAGGGTCGTTGTTGTGCATACCATCGATGTCGGTCCAAATCTGAATTTCGTCGGCAGGCAGAGCGGCTCCCACGAGCGATGCAGTGTAATCTGATCCGCCTCGCTGCAGATTGTCGACCTCGCCATAAGCGTTTAGACAGATGAATCCTTGTGTTATGTAAACTTGCTTGTCGTGCTGTCTAGTCATTATCGCCGCAAGTTTTTCTTTTATGTAGAACTGGTCGGGGTCTGCGTTCTTATCTGTTCGCATAAAATCGAGCGCAGGAATCAGCGCGGCCTTAATACCCTGTTCGCAAAGGAAATTTGTAATCATTGTGGTTGAAAGAATCTCGCCTTGCGCTACGATGTTTTTTTCTTCAAACGATGTGAAGAGGTCGTCAGTGAACGAGCGCAGATAGTTCATTCTTTCATTTAGAAACAGGCGCATAGCTTGTCTGTATTCTTCCGTGGAATAGAGCTCGTTGATGTGGACAAGATATTTCTGTTCGAGATTATCGATTATTTCGTGGGCGCCTTCAGTGTTTTTCTTGTAGAGCCGATTCGACATCTCGACTAGCTCGTTTGTTGTGCCACTCATGGCCGAAAGCACCACAAAAACCGGCTCGCCACTTTGGGTCACGAGCCGGGCTACTTCTTTCATTCGTGCCGGAGAGCCAACCGAGGTGCCTCCGAACTTCATTACTTTCATTTATTTGACTGGTGTGTGCTTATTCGTTAATCGAATCGTTTTCAATCAGGTCATCGGTATCATGGCTGTTAGTTACTCGATGGAATTCACCGTTCTTGCACCGATAAACTTCGCCGGGGAATTGTTTGAGCAGGTGAATATTGTGGGTCGACATGATGACGGCTGTTCCGTCGTTGCTTGCCGTTTTCAGAATCCGAACAATATTTGCTGCTGTTTCCGGGTCGAGATTTCCTGTCGGCTCATCGGCTATAATCATCTTCGGTTTGTTGAGCAGTGCGCGTGCGATAGCAATGCGTTGTTGTTCGCCGCCCGAGAGTTCGCTGGGCATTTTGTGAGTCTTTTCAACCATTTCTACTTCATGCAGTACTTCGTCGATGCGTTGGTCCATTTCGGTTTTATTTTGCCACCCGGTTGCCTTGAGCACGAATTCTAGATTTTTCTGCACCGTGCGGTCGTGCAGTAGTTGGAAGTCTTGGAAGATTATGCCCATCTGCCTGCGCAGCGATGGAACATGACTTCGTTTTATAGGCGTGAGCGAATGTCCCAGCACTTCGGCTTTCTCGACATCGTCCCGGTCAAGGTCAAGCTCACAATATATTGTTTTCAGCAGCGAACTCTTACCCGAGCCCACTTTGCCGATGAGATATATAAACTCGCCGTTGTTCACTTGGAAATCAACGTCTTTCAATACCCTACGTTCGTCTTGGTATATGTTTACTTTTCTGTAGTCTACTAGCATTTTATTTTCTGTTTTATAGGATGGTGATTATGGTCTTAACGACCGCACGCAAAGTTACAGAATTACCGCGAACTCGATATAAAAACCTGTCGTACATCCGGCTCCAACTGGAACTACGGTATGGTATGTAAATTTATTTTGCTTTTGCAGTCATCCTGCGAGGTCGATGCAAATTTATTTTGCGACTTATTGTCTTAATCGGATATTCTTTCCATTAAATAATGCTTGTACTTAGTTTACAAAAAAAGTGCTCGCGAAGTTTTTAGGCTTCGGAGCACCTGCTCACTTTGGAGCTGTGAGTCACCAAATGATTTTTTCAGCAGTTGGAGACAATTAGTATGTTTTTCCCGTTGCGGGACTTACTATTTAGGGAGCTGCGGGAGTAGTGACTTTTTTCATTGTTATACCTGCAGGCATGTCGTCTTCGTCGAACAAAAGCATGTAAAAATAATAGTCGGTCGACGGAGTAACATTCTGAAATTTCAGATACTGTCCGGAGGTAAACTCATTGTTATGTGCTTCGATGATATTTTTTCTGATTTCGGATTCAGTTCCGGTTAGTTCTTCGTTCGAAATTTTGAGATACCATTTTTTGCACTTTGCGGGCATTTGGAAGTCAATTATCATTTCCTTATCGGTGACAGTTTCTACATCAACTGTCATTTCGAGCTTTTCGATTTTCTCGAAGGTGATGTTACTGATTTGATTGAGGAGTACGCCTTTTTGCGTGTTGTCCTTTTTGTGTATGCGTATGATTTCATTGTTGTCTGTCTGGGCAAACGATACAGTTGAAACCAATGCAGCCATTGCTAAAACTATAATCTTTTTCATTTGTCTTTTCTTTTGAATTGTTTTCATCAATTACACGAGGGGTTAGTTTTTGGCCGGATGATGGAATTTTATAACGATAGGCGCGGTTGAGGGGGCGTTGTCATCCAGTCCGACGGCTATTGCATAATAATCTTGATCGGGTTTAAAGGGATTGAACTCGGTTTCGGTGTCGCCGTTGAAGTTCTGGTTTTCTACTGTCGACTCGTAGCAGAGGTGGTTTATCATTTCCTCGCGACTTGAGAATCTGTCGACATAGCTGGCCGGTTGTACACCGAGATAATAGCTATCGTTATTGGTAGTGGTGGCTTTGAGTATCACTTTGCGATAGGCCACTGATTTGATTTCAAGTTTAATCTGGTTGGTAGACGGTGTAGGAGCTTGTGTCTTGAAGTTCTTCGTGTAGACCGGAGTGCTCAATGTGCCGTCTTCATTCATTCCGAATGCAACAATCATCTGGTCGTCATTCCAGCGCAAACGACCCTGTACATCTTGGAAAACGCCTGATTTGAGGTCGTTATTCATCAAGCTTTGCCATGTTCCACCATACATGGAGGCGAAATAGGTCCACATGGCAATATAGTGCTTGACCACATCGCCATGGTTTTCGCGCTCGTCGCAATCTTTGTAATATTTATCAAGACCGGAGCAGAGAGTGTAGAACTTCGTGTTCGGATTTTTCGGCTTAACCGAGAAATCAACGGTTCTGCGTGTTACTGAGTTTACTTTTATAGTGAGCTCGTCGTCTTCTACCTTACCGGTTTTGAGTGTGATTTTACTAACCTCGCTCGGAACGTCGTTTATGTCGAAAGCCAATGCATAAACGGTGTATTCGGTTTCGGGTTGTAGCATGTCGAACGATTTTTTATAGGATGTTTCCTTTTCCACGGTTTTGTGGGCTAGGATATAATCCTTGAGCTGATTCTCGGGAATTTGCTGCGAAGCAGGGAGGCATAGCGCATAGAAACGCTTGCTGTTTTCTTGCAGTTCGATGTTCACTGCAACGGTTGAAGATGTAACGAAACGCTCTGAAAGATTAACCTTCACTTTGTCGTAGTCGGCAAAAGTGAGCGAATCGATGTCTTCGGTGAGCATCACAATTTTTTCTCCGGATTTCAATGTCACCTTCATCTTGTAGGATGTTGGTTGCTGTGCCATAACTGCCACTCCTTGGCAAACGGCAAGTAGGAGGAGTAGATATTTCTTCATGGTTTCTTACTTTCTGAATTTAAATGTCGTGTTATTAATCTTGAATACATAAACGCCTTTGGCCAAGCTACCGATGTCTACGGGTTCGCCTTTCCAGTTGCTGTTACGCAAAACGGTTTCGCCCGATGTGCTGAACACTGCAACTTCGTAACGTTTACCGGCCTCGTAGCCTTTAACATAGATAACATTGCTGTTAGCTGGCGAATAAATGCTCAGATTCGAAGCGGGTAGGGGAGTCTCTTCTATACCCGAAACAACGTTGAACGAAATGTCCTTGATGTCGTCGAAGCTGAAAGATTCTGCTGCCTTTCCGATTCGGTTGACTTTCAGCCCACCGTTTTCGATAGCAATGTTTTTCAACTCACTAACCTTATACGTCTTGTTGCCAGAATTACTTTTGATTGTAATTTCGGACGCACTCTGTGCAAAGCAGCCTGTTCCAATGAGCAGACCGATTGCGATGAATAATTTTCTTTTCTTCATCTTGGTTTGGATCTAAGTTTGGTTTGTTATTAAAAAAATATTATTCACGAACTGTGCATATAAAAAAGCCTGGACAACGTTCCTCACAATTTCCCAACGGTATACAACTTACCCATTGGAATTCAATATAGTGATTTATGTTGTTTGTTGGCTTGCACTCGTTGTTTGTAGATGTCGCAAAGGTAAAGCATCATGAATAAAAACAGAAAACTTTATAAAATAGATTTTCTTATACCTTTTGATTTTAACAACTCCTTTTTGATTTCATAATGTGTTCCAGCGCCTTGTAATGTGCTACCTTTGCGCCGAAACAATCAGAAAATCATTAATTATTATGGACGAATATATTGTATCGGCGCGCAAATATCGCCCGATGACATTCAGCTCGGTTGTCGGTCAGGAAGCTCTCACTACAACTCTCCGTAACGCAGTGAAAAGCGGAAAACTGGCGCATGCCTATTTGTTTTGCGGTCCGCGAGGTGTGGGAAAAACCACATGCGCGCGAATTTTTGCCAAGACCATAAACTGTGAGAATCCAGATGCTGAAGGCGAAGCGTGCAACGAGTGTGAAAGCTGCAAAGCATTTAACGAAAATCGAAGTTATAACATCTTCGAACTTGACGCGGCAAGCAACAACTCTGTTGAAAACATAAAAACCCTCATGGAGCAAACGCGTATTCCGCCGCAGGTGGGGCATTACAAGGTTTTCATCATCGACGAGGTTCACATGCTATCTACAGCTGCTTTCAACGCCTTCTTGAAAACGCTCGAAGAGCCGCCTAAACACGTGATATTTATTCTTGCAACAACCGAGAAACACAAAATTCTGCCAACTATTCTTTCGCGATGTCAAATCTATGATTTCGAGCGAATGACGGTGCAGAATATAATCAACCACCTCAAAGAAGTGGCTCAGCGCGAAAATATTCAGTTCGAAGAACCGGCTCTGGCTATGATTGCCGAAAAAGCCGACGGAGGAATGCGCGACGCCCTCTCGATATTCGATCAGGCTGCGAGTTTTTCACAGGGCAACTTAACCTATCAAAAGGTTATGGAAGACTTGAACGTGCTCGATGCTGAGAATTATTTCTGGATTATCGACTTAGCGCTCGAGAATAAAGTGCCTGAAATAATGGTGCTCCTCAACGATATTATTGGAAAGGGATTCGACGGTGCACATCTCGTAAACGGGTTGGCAGGACATGTGCGGAATGTTCTTATGGCGAAAGACCCCCAAACCATCTCGCTACTCGAAGTGAGCGCCCAGCAACAACAAAAATTCCAGCAGCAGGCTCAACACGCTCCGACACCTTTTCTATATAAAGCTCTGCAGATTATGAATCGTTGTGATGTGGAATACAGGCAGAGTTCGAATAAGCGACTTCTCGTTGAACTAACTCTAATCGAGATTGCTCAGATAACTCAGAAGGACGACGACCCTGTCGCGGGGCGTAGCCCTAGAAGATTGAAAATCCTGTTTAAGAATATAATTGAGAAGGTTCAGCCGAAACCGGTTCAGCAGGTAACCGGGGCGAGCCGTACTAAAACTCAAAAGACAGAGCAACTCGAACAGGCCCAACAAGTCCAGCCGAAACTCAGTTTGGGAACCATTGGCATGTCGTTCAAAAACGTGTTGAACGACAATAAACCCGCGCAACAACAAACTCTCGAACCCGAAATTATCAATAAAGACGAAGACAGCCACTTCACTCCACAAGACCTCGCCACCCAATGGCGTGCAATGTGCACCCGAATTGCTCGAACCAACGCCGGACTAGCTCAAAGGATGAAGAATCTAACACCTCGTATAACCGAATATCCGAACATCGAAGTGCTGGCCGAAAATAAGATTCTTCTAGAAGAAATTCTATCAATTAAAGGTCGTATACGCGCCACAATGGCCGAGTATCTGCACAACGGCAACATTAAGGTTGACTTCCGACTGGTTCTTCACGACGAAATAAAACCGATGCTCACACCTCATCAAGAACTCAAAAAACTAAAGCAAAACTACAAGTCAGTTCAAACTCTAATTGATTCTCTCGACCTTGACCTCGTTTAGAAGGATTATCATATATATAAAAAGGTGGAATGCTGATACTCCAACTCTTCGTAACAGTTGTTGCAATGCTGAAATCTTTGATTCCGTGTATTACATAGTATGCAAGCAGGAGAAAATCAATGATTTCGGACGGTTGCATCAGATGTAACATCTAAAATAATCTCTGCCGAGTACTCGCACGCGGTGTAAGTCGAAAAAATAGTCTCTGCCGAGTACTTGCACGCAGTGTGAGTCGAAAAAATAGTCTCTGCCGAGTACTTGCACGCGGTGTAAGTCGAAAAAATAGTCTCTGCCGGGTACTTGCACGTGGTGTAAGTCGAAAAAATAGTCTCTGCCGGGTACTTGCACGCGATGTAAGTCGAAAAATAGTCTCTGCCGGGTACTTGCACGCGATGTAAGTCGAAAAATAGTCTCTGCCGG